>CETM01042038.1_pt1 | contig 13060 bp, 14 predicted proteins | sample 361451 | NCBI WGS metagenome assembly CETM01 (sample SAMEA2622690, study PRJEB7988) | marine metagenome | isolation source: saline water (ENVO:00002010), including
GAACAGGTCCATTTTCATGAAGTTGGGGCACTTGACGCCATTGTCGACATTGTTGGTTCTTGTGCAGCGTTGGAGTCACTTGGCATCGATCAAATTGCGTCCGCGCCAGTAGCTGTTGGGATTGGCACAATTTCTGCCGCCCACGGGACACTCCCCAACCCTCCACCAGCAGTAGTGAATCTCTTAGAAGGCGTTCCGACAACCGGTGTTGACGTGAACTTGGAGCTCACAACACCAACAGGTGCCGCTCTAATCAAGGGCCTCGCCGAAGCGATCGGACCGCTCCCAGACATGACCATCACCAGATCTGGATATGGAGCCGGGACTCGGGATTTACCGGACAGAGCCAACGTCACACAAGTCATTGTCGGCACAACAACTCCGACAAGCTCTACCTCAGATGATCCAACAGAAACAGTTATCGAGCTAGCCACGAATCTTGATGACATAACGGGCGAACAGTTGGGTCATTCGATAACCGAACTCATGGAAGCCGGCGCACTCGATGCGTGGGTCACACCAATTGTTATGAAGAAAAACCGGCCGGCTCACACCCTGTCTGTACTTAGTGCTCCTTCTCACGCAGCTGAATTAGTTGTGTTGGTGATGTCATTGACCGGGAGTTTGGGTGTTCGTACACGTCAGCTTGAACGTGTTGTGGTGCAACGACGCACTGTGACAGTTGATGTTGAAGGTCACGACATCGACGTGAAAATCAGCGACGTCAGAGTCAAAGCAGAATTTGATCAGGTCGCAGTCGTAGCGAAAGCGCTGGGCCTCCCTACGCAAGAAGTTGCGGCTAGAGCTGAAGCGCTCGCACAAAACCTTTAAACGAACTTATTTTCTGATGCTCGGCTCTACTGGCGTGCCTTTAGCTGGGCCAGCAGAAGTGAAGGCGGTGCCGTCGGGGTCCGTTGCCCATGGCGCCTCTTGTTCCCATTGGTCTTCGTACACGATTTCTTGAATCGGCCGGCGGCGGACAGGACCATGGCGACCAGCAGGCTTACCCATCGGGATCGTCGCATGAATGGCTACTTCATCTGGAATGTTCAATATTTCACGAAGTTCCGGTTCGACATTGGTGTGCCAGCCAGTAATCACACCTCCATACCCCAAGGCTCGTGCCGCAAGCATCAGGTTTTGCACAGCTGGAAAAACTGATGACCCTTCGGCATAGTTTTCGGGTCGGTAACGAATGAGACATGCCAAAACAACGACGGGGGTGGCTTCAAAGTTGTCAACGAAATGTTGCATGGTGCTAGCCATACGTGCTTTCGGAGAATCCCCTGCTTCACCAGACCCTTCGTCGTAGCCATCGTTCGAACGCTTCTCGCTCCACCCAGCTCGAAATGATTCACCAAGTAGCGATTTAGCGGCTTGAGCTTGGGGCCCGTCGCGAAGCACGAGGAACCTAAATTTTTGGCGGTTAGATCCCGAAGGGGCGCGTCCGGCATGCCAAAGGATCGTGTTCAGGTCTTCTTCAGGAATGGGTTCGGGTAGATAACGCCGAATAGCTCGAGTCGTAGCCAACCCCTCTAGCAGGCCTAGTTCTTCGCGTTCCGGCACACTCAACCCCCTTGTGTTTCGTCAAGCAGTTCAACGACATTAACAATGCTTTGGTCGGTCACGACCCCAACCACTCGTCCCGCTGTATCGACGACTGGGTAAATATCTGTTCCGGCTTCTTCCATTAATGCGCTGACTTCGCGAACAGTCCACGACAATCTGGCTGGCGACAATTCTTGAATCATGATGTCGCTGCATCTCGTCGTCGACCACTGGTCTTGGTCGACATCTCCCGCGTCGCTGACTTTCACAATTCCTTGAAATTGGCCGTCGTCGTCGGTAACTACGGCTTCTAGTTGTTTTCGGGGAAACGCGAACTGCCACACAAAATCCGCAATCGAATCGGTTCCCGCAACTGTTCGGAATTCTCGTTTCATCGCAGAGGTGATTGGCATTTGGAAACGGCGTTCTAAATGTCCGACTCGCGTATCGCGCTGATAATCCGACACAGATGAGCCACCTACAACGACTTGACTGACAGCTACGGCTATAAGGCCAGGTACTACGAAGGCTGGTGCACCTGTGGACTCAGCGACAAACATCACCGCGGCCAGTGGGGTTCGATATCCAGCAGCAAGGAACGCTGCCACTCCAATAAATGGGAAGAAAGCCATCGATTCAAGGCCAACATCGATCCATCCGCCGACAATGCGGCCGATGATCAAACCTAAGACTGCGAGAGGAATAAACACCCCTCCTACCCCTCCGCTGGCTATCACTGTTGATGTCGCTACCAATCTGATTGCCAAAAGCATTCCGAGCATCGGTAACGCTTCATCTGGGTTCAACACCCACCGAAGAACTTGGCCTTCAGCTGTCGGACCCATCGACAGTGGGGCATCAAACAAGACGTCACTTAAAATCACTAATCCGCCTGCGATCAAGCTGCCGGCAGTTGCCATCATCCACCATGGCTTCGATTTTTGGAGTTGTTTCGCGCCTTTGATGGCCCGGCTGAACACCATTGCCGCAAGGCCACACAAAGCACCAACTATCGCTGCGCCCAACAGCTCACGCTGCCCGAACCCGACTCGCACGAGATCGGTTCGTACTTCAAATGGAAGATCGTCATCCAAACCGCTGACAAGCACAAAGGTCACATAGCTCGACGCGCTTGATAACAAAGCTGGCAGCAATGCTCGACGGCCTAAATCACCTTTGTATGGAGACTCCAACGCAAACAACACACCGGTAGCAGGAGCTTGGAACACCGCGCTTACGCCCGCAGCTGCGCCCGCGACAAGAAGTGCTTGGCCATCTTTGTCTCTAAAAAGCCACGACAGATGACGTTGAATCGCAGACCCTGTAGTTGCACCAGCGTAAATAGCTGGACCTTCCAACCCTGCCGCTCCTCCGAGACCAACCGTAGCGACACCAGCAAGTAACCGGAAAGGCAGGTGGAGGACCTTCAATACGTATGACTTGTTGTGATAGCTCCGGATGTATTCCTCAGAAGTGGAGGGTGACAGCGGGTCACCTGAGTCTGACCAGCGCAGCAACAAAACCGCTATCCAAAGACCCAATGCTGGGGCGCACGCCTGCTGTAAGAGACTGCGATGTAGCACTGCATCGAGTAAAACTTTTTCTGCGACTACCACGACGCCTGCGACAATCAGCCCAGTGATAACGCCTACCGCTGAGTAGGTGAGGAAACGAAGGATTCGGTTTCTCATCGCAAGTTGATTATCTGAAAGTTCATTATCACCATGATGCCGCGCGTTAGAAACAAAAATGGTTCGGCAGCCATTGAATCAGCCAGGTTTTCGACGTATCGCTACCCTTAGCTGTATGACCAGTAACCGGTTCTATTTTCGTCAACTGCTTTCAGGTCGCGATTTTGCGACAGAGGACCCTATGGCTTCGCAAATGGCAAATTTTGTTTACCTCATAGGGGATCGAGAAACTCGTGACGCGATAGTTGTAGATCCCGCGTACAACGTAAGTGACATATTAGGAATTCTTGATCAAGACGAGATGAACCTTTCCGGCGTACTGGCCAGTCACTATCACCCTGATCATGTCGGCGGATCCATGATGGGACACACCATCGAAGGGGTTCGAGAGTTACTGGACATCAAAGGCACAAAGATCCATGTTCAGGCCGAAGAAGCCGACCTCGTGAAGAAGGTGACCGAGATCGGCGACGGAGACCTCGAAGTGCACGGACCTGGTGACCACATTCTCGTAGGAGATATCCGAATCGACATGCTGCACACCCCAGGGCACACACCGGGCAGCCAATGCTTTCTCGTAGAAGGAACATTGGTAGCGGGAGACACCCTCTTCTTGGAAGGCTGCGGACGCACAGATTTACCCGGGAGTGATGCGGCGGCGATGTATCACTCTATTCATCACACCTTGGCCAAGGTCCCAGACGACACTGTCCTCTTCCCTGGCCACCGCTACTCGTTTCATTCGTCAGCAACTATGGGAATGACTAGAGAAATGAACTACGTGTTTAAACCAGATTCTCAAGAACAATGGATGATGATGTTCGGCCAATGAACAACCAATCTCTCCCTCCGATCGTCTCTGCAGAACAACTAACCCACCGTCAGGACGTCGTCTTTTGCGATGTTCGTTGGTATCTCGACCGCACGCCCGGCCGCCAAAAATACAATGAAGGTCATATTCCCGGAGCAATCTTCGTCGATCTAGATGAACATTTAGCGACGCTCCCAAGGAAGTCAGCAGGACGTCATCCGATGCCAGCTGCAGCGTCGTTCGCGGCAAGCATGGGGTCGCTTGGGATCAGCCACCAAACTCCCGTTGTGGCCTATGACGACAGTGGAGGCATGTCTGCTGGCCGTTTTGTGTGGATGTTGCGAAGCGTCGGTCACGAAGCGGCGTTACTTGACGGCGGACTGCAATCTTGGACTGGAGAATTAGAAACACTTCCAGTCGTTAGAGAATCAGTTGATCATCCAATTCGTGAATGGCCTCCAGACCTGTTTGCAGACGCTGACGCCGCCGGATTGGCAGGCCAAAATACAGAGGAAACCTTGATCGACTCCCGAAGTTCAGATCGCTTTTCGGGCGAATATGAGCCCGTCGATCCTCAAGCAGGTCACATTCCAGGGGCAACAAATCTTCCATTCGCTGGCAACCTGACAAATAACGGGTACTTCCAATCTCCCGACGAACTGCGCGAACGATTCGAAAGCGCTGGTTGCAGCAGCGGACAATCAACAGTCATGTACTGCGGATCGGGGGTCAGCGCGTGCCACAACTTGTTGGCCTTTGAACACGCCGGATTGGGTAAAGCTCGTTTATATGCCGGCTCTTGGTCACAATGGAGCAACAGCGACGACCGACCAATAGAGACGAATTAAAAAAGTCTCGCAACGAAATAGCCGCATAGCCCGATCTGCGGACATACTGGCCTATATGGCAGACCTTTCTGATTTCTATGGCCTCGACGTCCTCTTGAATGATGACGAACAAATGATTCGCGACACAGTTAAAAAGTTTGTGGACAGCGAATTCAAACCAATCGTCGGTGAACACTTCGAAGCAGGGACATTCCCCATGGAATTGGTTCCAACTATCGCAGACATGGGTTTGTTGGGAATGCACCTTGACGGATACGGCTGCGCCGGAGCGTCAGCGATGGCATACGGCGTTGCGTGCAGGGAACTCGAAGCTGGCGACAGCGGCCTGAGAAGTTTCGTGTCAGTTCAGGGTTCTTTATGCATGTTCCCAATTTGGAAATACGGATCAGAAGAACAAAAAGAGCAGTGGCTGCCAGGAATGGCAGCAGGCGAGATCATTGGTTGTTTCGGCCTCACTGAACCCGACCACGGATCGGATCCTTCTTCTATGGCAACTCGCGCCAAAAGGGACGGCGATCATTGGATACTCAACGGTTCCAAAAGGTGGATCACCAACGCAGGAATAGCTGATATCGCGATCGTTTGGGCCAACACCGACGAAGGATTTCGCGGATTCTTAGTTCCAACCGATTCTGAAGGGTTTGAAGCACGAAAGATCCAAAACAAGCTGTCGCTTCGAGCTTCAGTGACCGGCGAGTTTTACATGGACGACGTCCAAGTTCCTGAATCCATGAGACTTCCTGATGCGGTCAGCATCGGTGCACCATTGAGCTGCTTGAGCGAAGCCAGATACGGCATAGCATTCGGGGCAGTTGGCGTGGCCCGCGACTGCTATGACGCTGCGCTTGACTATCAGCAAGAACGTCCTCAATTCGGCAAATCGTTATCAAGTTTTCAGATCAACCAAATCAAATTTGCCGACATGTTGACCGAGATGACAAATGCGAATCTTCAAGCCATGAGTCTTGGCCGCCTCAAAGAAGATCACAGCATCCGTCCGTACCACATTTCGATGGCGAAACGACATAACTGTCGGGTCGCTATCGATGCAGCGCGAACTGCTAGAGCAATGATGGGTGCAAATGGGGTCAGCACGGAATACAGCCCCATGCGCCATGCCAACAATATGGAGTCAGTCATGACCTATGAAGGCACCGAAGAAATCCACGGTTTAATCCTTGGACAAGAAATCACAGGGATACCGTCGTTTCGATGACCGACTTTGATCTAAGCGAAGTAGACCGCCTACTTACAACAACCAAACAGGTTCGCAAAAGACTCGACTTGGATCGGGACGTACCGATGGAACTGCTCTTAGATTGCATTGAAGTAGCAGGACACGCCCCGGTTGGAGGAAACCTTGAACGGAACCGGTGGATCATTGTCACCGACCCTGAACTGAAAGCAGAAATAGCTCATTATTACGCTGAAGTGGGGCGTCCCTATCTGTCAGCTAGTACAGGTGTTGACGCCGATGACCGCACAAATCGGGTTATAGATTCATCAATCCATCTAATTGACCATTTACATGAAGTGCCAGCATTAGTCATCCCGTTACGGCTTGACCGACCACCAGCCGGTGAAAATAATGAGGGTTCGGCCGGAGGTTGGTGGGGTTCAGTTCTTCCAGGGGTTTGGAGCTTCCAGTTAGCAGCAAGAGCCCGTGGGCTTGGCTCTACATGGACGACCTTTCATCTCGCTCATGAGGCAAAGATCGCCGAACTTCTAGGTATCCCTGAAACAGTGAGCCAATGCGCGTTATTGCCTGTGGCTTTTTACACGGGTGACTCTTTTCACCCAGCACCCCGAAGATCGGTAGATGAAGTGACTTACCTCAACGGTTGGAGACAACCTGTTCGCTAACTCGGAAACCGGGCAAGAATTGTTAGTGGAATATGTCCGCCCGTATTCGTTTCAGCAGGTCCTCGACCATCTTCGACCGCGAATAACACCGAACATCGAACACATTGAAGGCAATGTCTATTCGCGGGTCACCGTTGAGGATGGGCGCGCAAAGTTTTTCCGTGTCGAGGACGCCAACGATGGTCAGCATCTGCGCGTTACGGTGGCTTCGGATATCACCGACAACCTCGCTACGGAAGTAACTCGTCTTCGGTATCTATTCGCTGTCGACGAAGACCCGGCACCAGCAGTCGCACATCTTTCACAAGATTCGCTCATCGGCGACTTAGTAGTTGAACGGCCTTGGATTCGGGTTCCGAGGTGCTGGGACCCGTTCGAAACATCAGTTCGGATCATCATTGGTCAGCAAATTTCCGTAGCGGCGGCTTCAACAATATGCGGACGTTTGACATCGAGGCTGGGCTTGCGGGCGTCTGACGTGTCAGGTTTAAACCGAACCTTCCCTTCAGCTGAGGTCCTTTCTCAGGCCGATCTAGATGGAATTGGGCTCACCGAGCGCAGGAAGGTGACGATACAAACTTTCAGTCGGGCTGTAGCCGAGGGAATTATTGATTTCCAACCATCAGAGAATCTCGATGAAATAGAGAAGAAATGGTGTGCTCTACCGGGTATCGGTCCATGGACAGCTCAAGTATCAGCTATGCGCGTCCTTGGACATGATGACGCTATGCCATCATCTGACCTTGGGATACTTCGGTCTATTAATCGGCTTACAAATAACAACTTCAGCGCAAAGGAGCTGGCAAGCCGATCTACGATTTGGAAACCATTTAGATCATGGGTTGCGCAGCATCTATGGCAGGCATCTGAAGTTCTTAGGAGTACCTCGTGAGCGAGCTTCATCTATTTCAGAAGTTGCGAACTCCAATAGGAGATCTCACTCTTATCGCTAACGAGATCGGCCTTCGTGCTGTCTTATGGCCTGACGATAAGGACCGAATATCTCTTCCAACGCAGCTAATTGCTTCGGAAACTGATGCTGTACTCACCGAAGCTGCATTCCAAATAGAGCAGTACTTTGCTGGGGAGAGAACCGCTTTTGATGTACCTCTTGACTTACATGGGACAGATTTCCAGAAGGCTGCTTGGATATCGCTTGCAAACATTCCTTACGGTGACACGTGGACCTATAAGCAGCAATCAGAGCATCTCGGGCGGCCCAAAGCAATGCGAGCCGTAGGAGCCGCAAACGGTAAAAACCCTGTTTCGATAGTGCTTCCTTGTCACCGAGTAATCGGCGCAAACGGTTCGCTCACCGGTTTTGCTGGAGGTTTAGAAGCAAAGAAGCATTTACTATTACTCGAAGGAGCTATACCAAACTAGGGCAGTCACGCCGTTTCTTGATCGTTTGCCTCATCTTCTTGAGCCCGATCTTCCGACGACTCTTCGCTTAGCTCAATTTCAGTATCTACCATTTCAACCGTCTGCCCACCATCTATCTCGGGGGCATTCGTATTCGGATTCGTGAGACGAGTCCAGTCCTCTACCGCCATTCGATATTCCTCTTCAAGGATTGCTCGATCCGCCTCCTCAGCGTCGCTCTCCATCAACTCTTTGAGTTTCTGAGCGGCCATATCACGTCGCTTTTCGGCTTTATTAATAGCTTTCGATTGTTTATCCAACTCACGGCTCGTAGTAACACCGTTGTTGAATTGCGCCAGCACCGAAGCCAAATCGTCATTGGTTGCAGTTTGAGGATGCTTCCCGTTCATAAAGTGCGAGCCTTCTACATTGTTGAGGGACGGCGGGGCTTCTAGCCCGCAGTTATAGGTTCGGTGCGCGAGGAGGGACTTGAACCCTCACACCCTTGCGGGCACAGGCACCTGAAGCCTGCGCGTCTGCCAGTTCCGCCACTCGCGCTGGATAGAGAGACCAAGGCTAGCTGCACAACAAGTTTCTTCCGCAGAGTCCGCTTTACAACCAATGTGAATAAAGTGACCGGCGTGGATCATCAGCTCTCAGAGAAGCAAATACAAACAATCTCCGATTTCGTAGATACCTCCAGTTTCGGTGTACGTCGACGCCTTCCTGAAGATCAAATCCAGCGCATTTCCCAATATCTCAACATCAGCCAAGACGAGGTCCGCTCATTGTTAGCTGGCAGCAACGGTGTCGAGCAAGACTGGGCCAGCCATGAAGCTGACCTCAGAGAAATCGAAACGAGAATTGGGGCAATCACCGACCGCCTTGACCTTCTTTCTAAAGCTTTCCCGGAATAGGTTTCGTCAGCCTCGTCTCACCCCAGCCAACTCATAGCTCACAGACGATTAGGCTGGTCAACCCATTTCTTCCACCGCGCTAACTTTCACGTTAAGGCAGGGCGACCACTCCACCAAGACACGCGGTCGTACACTCGTACCACAATGGATTTTCCAGGTGCGTCCAACAAAATAGTCGCTGCTTCTTCGCGCATTTTTCGCACTGCGGTTAGCCCAATGACAGTTGCGCGAAAAATCAACCGTCTTCTCCAAAAGGAACAAACAAACGACACCCACGGCCATCCAATCGTCCCTAATCATTTAATTGTTGCTTTCTCGCCAAAAGACCGACAGCGGTATGGCGGCGCCGAAGAAACTTTACGGCGTCAACTTGTCGAGGTTGCTCATAACTATGCCCGAACAAAAGGCTACGGATTCACCGGCCCCCTATCCATCGACTTTGCTACCAACCCGAGCTTCCGCAATGGACGGTGCGACATTTCCGGCGAATTCCGTGACGCTCCAATCGGTGATGAAGCTGTTCTAGTTACGTCCGACGGACTAAGAATTTCTATTACAACACCCCAACTTCTTGGACGAAACGACGACTGCGGCGTCGTACTAGCGGGTTCAAACGTAAGTCGTCATCACGCCGAAATTCGAGCAGACCAACATGGACTCTTTATCGTCGACCTTGGTTCGACGAACGGCACGATGGTCAACGGTATCGCTATCGACAACCACCGACTATTGCACGCTGACATCGTGACTATTGGGGATCACGAGTTGCGAGTTGAGGTTATTTAAATGTCACCTCAACTTGTACGACTACTAACAATTCTTCTGCTTGTTCTCATACATCTGTTTCTGTTCAGAGTCATTCGAGCTATTTGGGTGGGCATAAAACCAGCACGAGAAGCTCGGACCCGCGGAAACCGTTTCATTAGGAACAACCGACAAGCAAGCGTTCTCATAGTCAGAACTCCTGAAACGTTAAGTGGACAACGGCACGAACTAAATCTCGAGATAACTATCGGGCGAGCAGCGACCTGCGATGTAACCATTGATGACACCTACGCCAGCCAAATCCATGCCCGAATTTTTCGACGAGAAGGTAACCACGTCTTAGAGGATTTAGGTTCGACCAACGGCACATATCTAAACCGTCAGAAAGTTTCTTCAGCAACCACCCTACGCACAGGCGATCATCTACAAGTTGGCTCAACAGTCTTCGAGGTGATGTCATGAATTCGTCACCGATGCGAAGATTGCGTCTGACATGGGGAGGCGCGACAGATCAAGGCAGAATTCGTGCAAATAACCAAGACGCTATGTACGCCGATCCGGGATTATTCGTTGTAGCTGATGGGATGGGTGGTCATCAAGGCGGAGAGGTCGCCGCGAATCTCGCAGTTCGTACCATCGCGAACGCCGAGCGTTCAGATCGAGAACAACTTCGCGAGGCAATAACCGAGGCGAATCGTGTAGTCCATCAAACTGCTCTTGAGGAACCAGAACTTCACGGTATGGGCACAACACTGACCACATTGGCAGTGAGCCAAGAGGTCGACAGCCATCAATTCGTCATACTCAATGTCGGTGATTCAAGGGTCTATCGGCATCGAGATGGTGAGCTTGAACAACTTACTGAAGACCACAGTTATGTCGCAGAACTCGTGCGTCGCGGTGAACTTGACGACCAAGCCGCTGAGGTTCACCCGTACCGAAACATGTTGACTCGCGCCATCGGAGTTCATGCCGAAGTCGAAATAGACGAGTGGCTACTCGAACCAGTCGCCGGGGACCGCTTCATGCTCTGCAGTGATGGTCTTACCAACGAGGTCGCAGACCTCGAAATAGCGGAACAACTGGGATTAGGTCAGGACCCGGGCACTACCGCTAAAGCGCTAGTTGGTTTAGCCAACAAACGCGGAGGAAGGGATAACTCAACAGTCCTGATAGTTGATGTTCAGGTAGAGCTGATCGATTCCGATGAAACAAATCAGTCACCGGAAACTGAAGAGTTTCAAGATCCAATTAGCTCTCCCCCTCATGAAGCCAACATCTCACTAGGCGGCTTAGAGGATCTTTCGGATCGATCAGAGCAGACATCGAACATGAAAGAGCGAAGTTGGCTATATGACCGTGTCCACATCAAGCTAGGCGCTGTCATTATTTCTTTAGTGCTCTTACTTACAAGCGCAGCAATGGTCACAACTATCGGTTGGTATGCCCGCTCGAGCTATCACGTAGGCATTGTCGCGAATCATGTTGTCATTCAGAAGGGGGTTATAGGTGGTCTTCTTTGGTTTGAACCGACACTTGAACAGTGGACAGATATTCAAACTACCCATCTAACAGAAGAGGACCGACAGCGGTTAGTGGATGGCGAGCAGATGACTGATCTCGACAACGCAAAAACTTTTGTGGCAAACCTCAGAACCCGGCTTGTCAAAGGTGTGGACGGTAGCTGAAGTGAATCATCAGCGGATCGTTGAACTCACTCTTCTATTACTTGCAGCTTTCATCACATTGACAACAGTCGCCGTTGCAGCTGTCGCCGAAACTACAGACATCGATTGGGTGGCTATCCCCTACTTGGCTGTCTTACTCCTGTTATGGACGGTCAGTCATCTATCTCTAAGAAAATGGGCCCCAACAGCTAACGGTTTACTCTTCCCAATCTCGGCATTATTGCAGGGCATCGGGGTCGCGTTCGTCCTCAGAATTAATCCAGAACTCCTAACGGGTCACTTAATCTGGAGTGCCTTCGCGACCTGCGGCTTTATCACAGTAATAGCTGGCATAAGCGACTTAAATCGCCTACAGAAGTTTCAAAAGTCACTTGGGTTAGCCGGTTTAGTACTCATTTCGATTCCCGTGGTAATGAAACTCATTGACGGGGGAATCGGTTCATACAGATCACTTCGAATCGGGTCCGTGGCCACTCATCCAGGTCAACTAGGCACCCTATGTTTAATCATTTTTTTTGCAGGTTGGCTCGCCACTTACCGTTCACGCAACACTGCAGAACATTTGGGTCAAACCGAGCCACTAGAAGGCGACCCGTCTCGTTTCATCTCGCTGATCGGCGCTTGGTTACTTACTTCAATCACCGTCATCTTTCAAAGCGACGTAAGTTCAGCATTCGTTCTCGTCGCCATATTCCTTTCAATGTGGTGGGTCGCTGTTGGCCGACCACTCGATTTAGCAATCTTTTTGGCAGCCACTATTGGATCAGTGCTTCTAGCTCTGACTAGCGTGCCCGAGCTACAAGACCGTTTCGCTGCCTGGACAGACCCCTGGTCCAATCCACAATTCGGCGAAGTTATTAACCGCTCCACATTTGCTCTCGCCGGAGGTGGTCTGACCGGAACAGGTCCAGGAGAAGGTTCTGCTGATTGGGTTGTCGGGGCAACCGATCAATTTGCGTTCATTCCTATTGCCGAAGAACTCGGCTTCATAGGTGCCTCGGCCATTTTATCGAGCTTCTTACTGCTTACAGGTGTCGCATTGCGCTTATCGACTATCGCTCGACGAGAATTCGAAGGCCTATCAGCTATCGGAATCGCAATCTTTTTCGCCAGCCAAGCATGGGCACCTATCGCTGTAGCGCTTCGGCTTCTTCCCCCCAACGACATCTCTTTACCCTTCATTTCCTCTAATGGCTCAGCGCTATTTACTTGCAGTGTTGCCTTAGCTCTCCTACTAAAGATTTCCGAAACCGTTTCACCCAAAGCAGACCCGACTGAAATTCTTCCTCGCGTGACATCTGAGTCTGAGGGCACACCGTGAGTCGCCGTTTAGTTCACGTAGGAATAGCTTTTCTCGTCATATACGGCCTCTTGTTTTTTCGGTTAGAGATGGTTCAGGTCGTCAATGCAAAAAATTTGAGAAACCATCCTCAAAACACGCGTGAGATCATGTTGGACTTTGATGCTCCGAGAGGTTTAATTCAAACTGCTGACGGGGAGATCGTCGCCCAAACCGTGGCTATAAGCGGCCCACGTAATCGTTTACGCCAATACCCTTACGGCTCGC
>CETM01204171.1_pt1 | contig 13058 bp, 12 predicted proteins | sample 361451 | NCBI WGS metagenome assembly CETM01 (sample SAMEA2622690, study PRJEB7988) | marine metagenome | isolation source: saline water (ENVO:00002010), including
CCATTATCTGAATCTGCTAAAGTTCTAGAAGTTCCAGACTCTGTAACTACAGCAGATATCGCATATCCTGCAGAAATAATTTTTCCACTAGTATGAGAAAGATCTCCACTACTGTCTAAATGTACAGACTTGCCTGCAGGATAAACACAATAAATTGTGTGTGTTCCACTACTAAATGTTTGTCTGGTGGTATCTGTGAAACTAGCTTGAGTTGCAAGAATTGTAGTTCTGGTAAGGGTTGTGGAGTCTGCACTGAGTGTGCCCAAGCCAACTTCCCACTTTGTACCGTCTGCATCTTCTAAGGCGTAGTACGTTGTGTTGCCATCAAAAGTTGAATCTGCATCGAAGGCTACATAGCCAGACACTGCCCCAGTAAGTGCCATATCGCCACTTGTTCCAGTACAGGTTTCTTTTACTCTGTCTTTAAGTATTAAGGCCATTACCCCTGCCCCTTATAAAAATTAAGCAAAGGTAATGTCTAAATCACCCGCTGAAATAATGAACTGGTCGCCATTTTCTACAAATTTAGTTGCTGAAAGCTGCCCGTACAAAAGAACGTTACCTCCAGAAGACGCATCTGCGACAAACAATCCTGATACATGACCCCACTCATTGGAGGCAGTGGTAAACTCTACATTTTGTTCATTATCAGTGAGGCCATTAGTAGAGCCTGCACTCCAATATGCATCACCTTTGATTCCGGAAGACCTAGCGTAAGAACCTCCAGAAAGCTCATGAGTCAAAGTGCCAGCTTCTAACTGGGTCGCATCATACTTTCCAACTAAACCGATATAAATGTTGCTGGGCGCAGAAAAGGATGTGCCTCTCAAGATGTGGTCTATAAGCTTATTTTCTAAATAATTTGACATAGCAGTCATATCAAAATACTCCTATTAGTTATAATGTTAATTACCAGCCGTCGCTAGCGTGATTCTATAGTGCTATTATCCCCGTCTCAACCTTGTCTACATTTATATCATCTACAAATGGTCTATCGTTAAGAGCAGTTCTTCCATCAACTTCTTTGTCTTGATTTCTAATATCGTCAACATTAACGCCTAAATCCCAATATGGAACCTGCCATTTTCTTCTCGCTACTATAATCTCGTCACCAGTAGTCACGGGGTTTTGTCTGTCTACAACAGTGTGACCAGAAAGCTCTTGGATGATTCCTCCAGCGTTGCCTCTGCAATTCATAGTATAAAAATGTCTTTTTTCTAGTGACGTAAATTTCCAAGATGTGTTATCTTGTTTAAGATTATCAGACTCTGACTCGATGTGATTCCAGATGACATCAAGATCTACAGGTCTAGACCCGCTATACCAAATTTCAGAACCAGTTGCTCCAAAAATTTTATGACGATTACTCTTTAATCTTCTAGTTAAGTAATCCTCTATCCATATGGCTTCTCCGTCTGCGTTTGGAGAGTTGCTTATTACGTCTTGCTCTAAGGTGAGAAGGTTTGTTCTTCTTGCCGAATTTGTATTTATTCTTTCGATCTTATAAAGACTGCAGACTTCCATGTATTTCATCAATAGTGTATCATTATACCTCAATCCAGATACTGAGTCTAAATTGAAGTTATCTACACTGCAAATAGATTGAGCGTTAGCCAATAATATTCTATCATTAGAAAACGCCTGAACAATGTCGCCATCTTTATATGATTTATCACCATCTGCGCTGTTTATTTTTATCAATAGCTCCATAGTGTATGCTCCTTTTGATTACTTTGGACTACCCTTATATACACAAAAATAATAAAAAAACCGCCCTATTATCTCTAACAGGACGGTTCTTATCAAACTTGAGCATACAAGTATTAGAAGGAGCCAGCGAGAACTCTTCTATTGTCTAGTACACCAAAGCCAATTTCGGCCCAACCGTAGTAACCCTGACGCTGATGTCTGTGAAGAGCTTCGTCTTCATAAACTTCAACTTCTTTCTTGACCGGCATTACGAAACTGTCGCTAGAGGCTTGATCCAAGCCAATAACAAGTTCAACGTCGCCAGTAGCGATAGAACCACCAAGATCACTAGTAAAGTAATTTTGATATTCTTGATTATCGCCCAACTCAAACAAGTCGTGCAGGTTAACTCCGAAGAGTCTCGTCAAAGGAGCTCCTCCGTCAGCTGCCACGTAAATTTCACGACGTGAAACTTCGTCAAGCTGATCGACACCCCAGTTGCGGATATCTTCGATGGCTTCTGGAGACAGGTAGATGTCAGTCAATCGACCATTAGCAGTAACGCTGTTACCACCGCCGTTACGACGCATAACTGTCTTCATTAGAGATACCAAACGCTTTGTGAACTGACCAGCAGCTGCGTCGGCATCGTAGACCAAAATATTTCTATCAACAGATGCGGCTAGCAAAGTGTGCCATCCGTCGTCGTTGATTTTCTTAACAAACGATGCTTCCAAAACTTGCATCGCGCGAGCAATAACGTTCCAGTTAGCTTCACGGGCATACTTCAGCAAGAAGTCAATCGAGCTGGTAATTCCGTAAGTGTTAACCATGACGTAATCGCCTTCGACGCTACGTTCTGGAATACGACCATGACCCGGATTAGTGTAAGCAATGTGCTCACTTTCTGTTCCCGGTGCAAGAAGGTCGAGTGGAAATTCAGGTGTAGCACCCGGTTCAAGTGGCATAGCTTCATAAATGGAAGTTACAACATCACCGAATAAAACACCTTTGCGCAATGGTGTTTCCAAAGCCTTAGCGATTTCTCGCTGGGCTTCGATAGCCACTGCTTTATCTGAACTACCGGATTGCTTTAGCAATGCGATAAATTCATCAGAAGGACGTTCTTTCATATTCATTATCTTATTCTCCTTTATGAGCTATAATTAGGGTAGGTTGATTTCTACTTTGGCATATCCGTCTTCATCTTCAGTAGACAAGAATCGACCAATAGCGGAAACAGTTCCGTCACCAACAATGTCTGTGATTGAAAGGTTACCACTATGTGCTGGGAAAGCTTGTGCTCCAGCAGTAGGTGAGGTGCCTTCAATATTGTTAGTAACAACATAACCTTTGCGAAGGATTGTAACTTTACCACCCTTCTGTACTTCGTCTTTGTGTTGGTTAATATGTTGACGGGTTAAGTCAAGATTAACCATATCGTTCAACAAAATACCCAAAGGCACTTTACCGGAAGCCGTTGCAGAATAAGTAGCCAAGGCAGCGCCTTGATCCATAGCCGCACCAGAACCAGCAGTGCTCATTGAAACAACACCACCTCTAGTAGCTGTTTCATTCATGAAAAAGCTAATGTCGGTCTGCAGTTCATTTCTATCTGATTTAAGAGCCATTATATATTTCTCCTTGTTAAATTACTTAAGGTTCGCAGTTGATTTTAGAAGAGAACCAAACCACTCGCTTGCGGTAGAACGAAGTTCTTCAGAAGAATCTTCATCGTCAATAGCTTCTGCCATTGCAATATCTTCATCTTCTACAGCTTCTTCTAATTCCTCTGCTTGGGCTTCAGCTTCTGCTTCGTCCACTTCTTCTTCAAGAGGTTCCACTTCAGCTTTTCTCTTTTTCATTTCAGCTGGAGCTTCTTCATCCTCTTTTTTATCCTTCTTTTCAAAAGGATTTTCTTTGTCGTCTTTCTTTTCCGCCTTCTTCTTAGTTATTGCAGCAACAACAAAGTCGAAAGTTTCTTCATCAAGATTTTCAAATTTAGCAATAGCCTCATCCAGTTCTTCACCTTCAAGACCTGCTTCGGTCAAAGCAGCAACTCTCTTTTCAAGCGCAGCAGCCTTTTCGATTTCAGCAACCTGAGCGATTGCTTCTTCTTTAGCAGCTTCAGAAGCCGCTAGAGCTTCCTCAAGTTCTTTAACTCTTGCTAGAGCTTCTTCTACCTGAGCTTGGACTTCGGCAATAGCCTGATCCTTAGCAGAAATAGTTTCTTCAAACTTTTGCAACTGACTTTCAATCGCTTCTGTTTTCTGAGCTTCCATTTCCTGCTTCATAGTTTCGTTGGCGGTTCGAGCTTCAGCTAGTTCAGCCTTGACTTCCTCCAACTGTTTCTGTAAAACATCGGACATTTTAGTCTCCTTTATTGATGAAACAGCAACTAGTTCACTATCATTTTCACTAAAACTTTTACTGTCATTTAAAATGACACTTCGAGGATTAGCAGGTTTAGAAACCAAGCCCTTGCCAGAGAAAGATATATTTCTTAATAATCTACCCACTGTATAACCCTCATACTTCCCTGTTCCTCCGTAAGCGCGAAGATGCTTTGACAAAAACGCCGAAGCTTCCTCTCTTTTTACAATTTTGCTTGCACCCGTTTCATCTTTCAGTGCATAATCAAAATTTGGGAACAGACATTCCATAGATACATACCATCTATCTCCTTCCTCAATCTCTTCTATTATATTATTCATTCTTTCTCGCAGCTCTGGATCGCTCCAAGACTTATATAGAACACCCTGTGTAATTATATTAAAGTCTCTTGGTTCGCCAGCCTCTGCAAAAGAAAGATCGCCATCTAAACTGTTGCCTTCAAAGTCAACAACGTAGTTGGCGGTTATGTGACCAATTATATCTTTTTCGTTGTGCATATAATTGAATTGTTTATCTTCTGGAGTGGAACGTGCTTCCCACATTTCTTGTGCGTCGAAAACATCATCATTTTTATTCCACCCGGTACTAACTAAAACAGAACTTAAATAGTATAAGTCTATCTGCTCTTTGTTTTCGGCCTGAGTATCTTCTAGGCCCAAAAAATTAAGAGCTAACGCACGGTCTTCTTCGTATTTACCGGCGGCAGTACTTAGTGTATTGGTTTCAGAAATAACAGGAGCGCAATACGCAATCGTGGTATTGTTTTCAATCAATTCCTGAAGACCATCTTGTATTTCTTGTGCATATGCTTTCATATAAAGTCTCCTTATATGATAATACACAAAAAAAGATTTTTATGATTATTTTTACCTAAAAACTAGGCGAACGATGCAAAGGTAGAGGCGTAGATATATCTCATTTCGTCAATGTTTGGTTTTCTATCTTGGGTCTCAGAAAACTTATTGACTGCACTATCTACTTCAAGACTGAAAGATTCCGATGGCCTTGTGTTCGAGTCGATGATTTGCTTAATTACATCAGCATCTATTTCCATAAATGGTTTTATGCCTGTAAGTATGCATAATTTTAGATGTTCTAACTGATCAAACTCGGATTTGGTTAGGCTTCTAGCGTTTTTCTTTTCAAAATGAGCTAACGCCATTGGTGTAACTAACTCGGAAATCTTCTTCTGTGCTTCGTATGCCCAGAGCGTTGCAGCTACGTTATCACTGCTTCTTGGTAGCACTCTTTTCTGCTTTCGTTTTTGCTGATCTCTAGCGTTAAATGGTCTACCGCCTTCTGGACTTTCAGGCTGCTGATTATCTTTTTCTTGAGGAGGTCCCAGTTCAATACGCTCTGTTTGAGGATCTTCTTTCTCTACTATCTCCTCTTCTACAGGAGGCAAACCAAGACTTTCCAGATACATGTCTTTATCTAAAACGTCTTTGGTGAGAGCAAGTTTGGCCATATCCTGTTTATGTTGAGGGTTATGAAAAGGACCAGCTTTCTTCGGGGCGCCCGGATCGTTTGTTCTAGTTCTTTCTTCTCTTCTCACTCTAATCTTCTCGATTGTAGGTAACTCTCTAAATCTTTCAAGTAGCGTTTCGTGAGATATAATATCTCTATCGGCAAGTTGTACAAGAAGCTGCTTCTGCGCGGCTTCATCTGAAAGTATAATTGAGTCAAAGTGTATCTCAGCCGGGAACCTAAACCCCATAGCCTTCTGCACTAACTTAATTTCATTCATCCAGAAATCTTTAAGTTTTTCTCTACCGTACTCCAATCTTTCGACTAAAGTCTTGAGACTAACATAATTATTACTGTAACCACCACCGGAAGCAGCTCCGGTTAGTGTTGGGGGAATACCAAGTCCGGCATATATGCTAGTTAGAACTGGCTGATATTTCTCTGCGCCCAAAAACTTGTACACTTGCGTGCTGCTTTCTTTGAAGTCAATTTCAGGACCCCATACCAAATCCATAGTACCTCCGCCAACATTGCTAGCAAGAATATCTCTCAACTTGTTGATTGCAGCCTTGGTTGGAATAATCTTGTGATCTAAATCACCAATCCTCCAAAGCCTCACATTTGAAATAGCTCCATCTAGAGCAGCTAAGTCTGCTAACTTCATCTTTTCAAGCATCACAATGTCGTCTAGAATGGCGTATATCATAGGATTTGACCAAACGTTCCAGTCATCCTTTTTATAGTGATACATCATAAACTTATCTTTATCTAGAGGAATCTCTCTTTCGCCCTGAGAAAATCTCTTGATTAAATAGTTTGGTAAGTCGCGGCCCTTTCCGTTAGCATCGCCATTCATCATCAATGAATTGACTGTGTTTTTTGATACCTTGATAACATATTCAATGTCACCAGTAAACATAGCGACATCTTTATTTTTTATATCAACAGCAAGAGGGTTTAAAAAGTCATATCGCCAAGGAATCTCTCTTTTTGCTACCGGAATATCTTGTATTTTCATATCTGGGGCAGCTGTGCTTCTCTTAAGTTCCGCTTCTTTTTTCTTGTTTATCTTTGCTGTCCTTCTGCGGATAGGAACATTACCACATCTATAAAGATAATTCAAGAATCTTTCTGATCGGTCTAAGCCGTCGATCTGCTCAAACCATTTACGATAAAACTTTTCGATTGTTTTGTTTGGGTGTACTAGAGTAATACCTTGAGTTGCGAAATCTCCCATTAAATCAATAACGTTTCTAATGATACCAACCTTTTCATAAGCCTGCATACACATCTTGACTATTTTCTTTTGTTGTGTCGGTATCGCTTCTCCGGGACGAAAAGCATTATAGTCCCTACGATTAAAGCCCGGTCTTACAGACCTTTGTGTTTCTACGTCTATAAAAGTTCTATTGTCATAGGCGTAAGATTTCTGTATTCCGTCATACGCATTAACATTGTCAGCCGACATTTCATAAGCCTTACTTCTTTCTGAATCGTCACCCCAAGTCAAGTATAGATCTTCTGACATTTGTATTGTTCCTTTGGCAATAGTATTGATAATGGTATTGTAAAATACTATACACAGTATTAATAAATATTGCCCATATTTTCTGTAAACCAAGATGGACCATGATACATCGGCCCGTCATCCCCTGTTTTTTCTCCCTCAGATTTTCTAGCAAATCCGCCGTAGTGATCGTAAGTTCTTACGGTTCTCTCTACATCGAGTTGTCTCGCGCTCATATTTGCCATAATAAGAGATGAATATCGGTCTTTCCTAAGTCTACTCTTTTTCCCCGCCGCTATCTTGACTTCTGGGGTATCCCATCGCTCTCTACCAGTCCCTGTCTGTGTCATGATAATCATAGACAATTCATTCTTCAGTTCTTCTATTTCCATAACACAATCCTCTAGAGTATCGTATATTCGCCCTTCGATATTGTCTTCTTCTGCAGATAGACCAAGACTGACTGAATCAAAATCTGGGAACAATACTAACTTATCTTCAAAGTCTTTTCTTAGTCCGTGATTAGCCTCTGCAAGCCAATCGTATTTTGCAAACTGACACATTCTCAGAATATGCAGTCCCGGCTCATCGTCTGTGTCTTTTGGTTTGTCATAGTCTATAACGGGCCATATTTTCTGTTCGCCTTCTCTTACTTTGTCTTTGTCATGTAAAGCTTCCATAACGGCGATACCACCACCTTGAGCATCAAGCGCAATCTCCATACATGGAAATACCTTCATTAAGTTTCTTATTTTTCTAGCGCAGTAAGAATAAAAATCATCTTCATCTACAAGATGTGCCTTTAGCTGATCTCTATGTTGACTTCTATTGGTAGTCCACACATGAACAACCCTTCTATGAGTTCCATTAAGCTCTAGTACGACTATACTAAAGTTATCAACCTCAGACGCAGGGTCAACTCCAAAAATATATTTTTTATTCGGATCGCCCTTTAACATGGCCTCAAAATGTATGGGCTCTTCGTTTATTATGATGCTATTTGATTCGGAAGCAATGCAATTTTCTATTAATGATCTTTTGAAAAATCCTTGACTGTCAGTGGTAAAACATGCTCCATATTCCATCTGAAAGATTCCAGAATGTACAGTCGCTCTAGCTCTGGCTATCTGTCCCTCGTCCATAAAACCATCCGGAAGTGTTGTAACTGGCATACGGATTACTGAATACTCTTGCCAAGCAAAATCTTCAGGCACATCGTCGCCAAAAACCTCTTTTAGTTTCTGCTTATTACCTTTGCTATTCACAATGGATCTATATCTTTTCCAGTATTCTGCAAAGTGATTAAAATCATAATATGCCGTACCGGACAATATAATTTGGTTTGATTTTTCTGTTACCGGATCTACGTCTGTTTCTTTTATTAGGTCAACTCCAAGCTCTTCCGCCTTTTTCTTTTTTGCTCTGTCTTTTACTTTTTCTATAGGCGAGGCGGATACTGCAGCAAAACCAGCAACAACGTTTTCAAATATCTCACGGGGAATAGATGCGAATTCGTCGGCTATAATATCATTTGCACGCTGACCACGAATCTTACTTCCATCACCAAGAGGTAAGCATGTTATAGTGCTATCACCAATATGCATTACACATCTATCGACATCTCTTCTTGGTCCGCTTCTAGAGCCGCACAGATCCCTCAGAATCGGCGCGTTCTTCCATATGGTGTCCATGTACTCAAAAAGCACTTTCGACTGCCTAAAGGCCGCACCGACAACGATAATCTTTCTTCTTGGCATAAACAGCGCTCGCAGCAATGGGTACACTGATAATATAAATGATTTACCCATACCACGACTACCGATTAACATTGGAAACTTCTTGTGCCACATCTCTTGCAGTAGTAATGACTGAAATGGCGATATCTCAATATTTAGTATATATTTACAAACAAACGAGAAGTATTCTGGACGCATCATGAGCCAAGCTATACGCTCAAGCATCTTTTCTGGATCGTCATCATGAAAGAGAAAATCCATAGGATTAAATAACTCGCCATCTTTTACATCTATGCCAAGCCAAGCATCCTGTATTACTCTGTCTAGGTTCTTGCTTATATCAGCCACTATTTAAGCCTTTCCAATATTTTTTCTACAGAGCTATAGTTTCCTTTGCCAAAGACGCCATCCGCAAAACCATATTCTACGGCTTTTCCTCCTTCGAGAATCCAATCTTCTTTTACGTTAAGTCTTCTTTTTAGTATAGCCTTAATTTCTACTGGCTTTCTCCCTTTAAACGCAGTGCCTTTCTTGCATGCGTTTACATATATGTCGTACATTAATTCTTTTGACCGTTTAAGGGCCTCAGCGTTCGATATAAACTGCTTTGTTGTTCCGCTGGTCTCACAAGACCCCTCGTGTATCAACCACTCTGTATGAGGGTGTGTGACCCTTACACCTTTGCCTATAACCGCTTGAGGTATAATGCTACCCATAGAAGACGCTGTTCCGTAGCACATAAACAAAAACTTACACTTGCTAGCTCTAATTGCATCATATATTGCGAACCCGGCATTTTGGTCTCCTCCAATATTATACTGGTGAATAATAATAGGATTACTATTTAAAGATTCAAGCATTAGCAGGTTCTTAATAAATTCTACAGCGTGTTTAGATCCTAAGCCGTCGTCTCCAGACTCAAGAAATATTTCTCTTGTCTGCGACAATAGTCCGTAGTCATGCCAATTAGATAAGGCTGAATATATCTGTGTTCTGTTAGGTTTGTTCATGGAACATCGTATTTAACCTCTTGAATATGCTTTCTGTAACTTTCTGTGCGTTCTTTGCATTATCGCAGAACAGTATGTGGATTCCGTACCAAGTTTGATACTCCATAAGCGCCTTGAGTATATATTTGCCTGTTATCTTTCTGTTAGCTATTTCTCTTTCGCAAAAGTCGGGCTTATTATGCCACATGTATTCAGAAAATATGGAGCGTGGATAGTTTATCACATCGCTCATAGAAAACTCACAAACTATATATTTAAAGGGATACTCCTGTATGCGCTGCATCTCAGCATTGAATCTCTTCTTTTCTTTTCCTACATTGTTGGCGATCTCTTCTACACTCTTTTTTCTTTCGATACATACAGCGTCTTCAAACCCTTCAAGTGTGTAGTCGCCAGTCTTTAGTGTTCCGGCTTTCATGCCGTCGCAAGCATCACCACTATGGAAGATCCATCCCTTCTGCTCCCTAGTGTCTTTTATGACAACAAACTTAGGTGTTTTTTTCTTAGCCATCTATCAACCCCAACAAATAAGACTCATAGTGTACCTCATTGCCGGTGACTTCCTTGTGACAGTTATAACATAGGGTTATACCGTTACCAACATCAAACCTCAAAGAGGAAGCGCTAGCCCATTTTCTAATGTGGTGAACATACATCTTTTTTTTCTTGCCGCTAGTCTTGCACATTTTACAGCAAAACTTGTCACGCTTCAATACATCCATCCGAAACTTCTTGTAGGCCGGATCGTCGTAATTCCTCATTTATATCTGCCTCCACCATTTTTTGTGCTAGTTCTTCAAATTTTATTCTTGGTCGCCATCCGAGTTTTTCTGCTGCTTTGGTTGGGTTACCAAGTAGGTAATCAACTTCAGCGGGTCTAAAGAATTCAGGGTCAATGTACACGTACTGGTTCCAATCACCAAGACCAGCGTGCTCAAAAGCGTATTCCAAAAATTCCTCAACACTGTGTGTTTCTCCAGTAGCGATGACATAATCGTCTGGTTCCTCTTGTTGCAGCATGAGCCACATTCCTCGGACGTAATCTTTTGCATGACCCCAGTCTCTCCTTGCTTGTAAGTTCCCAAGCCCTAGCTTAGAAAATATAGGTGTTTTAATCATATCTAAATACATTCTTTTTCTAGGCAACATAATATGATCTCCTGCAAATTCAAACCTACAGAGCGACGGGATTAATGCAGAGTTTTGTTTTTCCCAAGCCAGAAATCTTCCGATCCACTTAGTTATTTTACGAGTGACGAAGTTTTCTCCTCTTCGTTCGCTCTCGTGATTAAATAAAATACCACTAGATGCGTGTATACCATAGCTATCTCTGTAATTTCTAACTAGGTGGTGTGCCGCTAGCTTAGCGATGGCATATGGAGACTGAGGCATAAAAGCAGTATTCTCGTCTTGATACTTTCCGTCATTAGTCAATGTAAAGTTTTTACCGAACATTTCGCTAGAAGACGCTTGATAAAATCTAATGTCGTCAACTCTAGGTGAAACCCTAATCGCTTCCAATATATTCAGACAGCCGCCACCAGTCACATCCCATGTTAGCGTTGGCTGCTTGAATGATGTGCCGACATGTGATTGAGCTGCCAAGTTATACACTTCGTCTGGCTCATATTTATTAATAATATCAGAAACACAAAATCCATCTGTAATATCACCTTCGACGATAATAAAATCCGCATTGTTGATATTTTGATCTAAACGCTCAGTCGTATCCACACTGCTGCGTCTTGCGACACCAATTACTCTATAATCCTTTGAGAGTAGCAAGTCAGTTAAGTAAGAACCGTCTTGACCTGTAACTCCAAAAACTACTGCAGTTTTCATTTAATCTCCTTTAACTGTGTCTGATGATAGGAAAGGTTGATCGACTTGCCCATCTTCATATTTAATGTACTCTGATAACCGCTCTTTCTCTGCTTCTGTGGCTAAGCGCATCTTTTCCATATCTAATCCTATTTGTGTTCTAAAAGTAGGATCTGATGCTATCTTTTTCACCAGCGATGCAAACGTTAGCTTAGAGTCCTCGATAGCTTTAATTCGCTGCTCACGAGTACCCTTTAGATCCTTTAACATTGTTGCCTTTCGTGCCTGAAGATCCTTGTAATCCTTAGATAGCGTCTCTTGCGCCGCCCTAAGCATTGCTATCTGACGCTCTAATGACGAGATGTAGTCGCGGTCTTGATCTTCTTTATCTCTTTGTTTCTCAACAAGTATGATTGCCTGAAAGCCATCAATTTGATTCATGTTTTCTTGTTGGCTCGTTAAGATACGATTCATTAGAATTTCGAGCTTGATAGTATCGACGATTTGAATTTCTTCTGTATGAAACACATCGTCCTTGAACTGAGCCCACATTTTCTTGAAATGGAACTGAAACATCTCCAGCTCTGACTCTGAGAACTGCTTTTCTAGTTCTTTCCAGTAGGGCTTCCGTTTGAGTTCTTGATGAGCCTCTACTTCCTTTTTCTGACGGGCTGAAAACCCAACATTCTCTCCGATCCACTTAGTTATCGAAGAAACATCACGATCTAGATGATCTGCTATCGCTTGTGGAGAAAGAGCCTCGCAATTCTGCTCGATAAATTGAACCTCTTCTACCGAAAACCTTCCACGCTTCATTAGGCTTCTACTATCCCCCTAATTATTGATTCTATTTCCAGCTTCCTATTCTTAGAGATAGAAACGCCGGCACACATCCTTAAATAATCTGCTCTCATATCCGCCGGGATTCTTCTCTTTATTAAGTCCAGCATTTCAGCATCGGATATTTTAGACAAAAAGTCCTTATCATCGTGTACGACACTGAAATTTTCTAGGTTTGCTGGCTCTAACAAGTTTTTCTTTCTGTTTTGTACTTTCTCTGCTTTTCCTTCGTCTTGACGAAAATAGTTGTCGCGCTTAAAGTTCTTAAGCCTATTTGCTATATGGACAAACAAGAAATTTTCGAGAGGTTTTCTCTCGTCATATCTCTCTAGAGCTTCCATGCCTATGATAAAGGCTTCTTGTTTTATATCGTCAATAGTATAGAAAGCAAACGTGTACTTCGCAGAAAGTTTTTCTGCAACCCTAGTAATCGTGTCAACAACTTCTTGTTCTGACATGTTACTAGGTATTCGCATTAATTTCGAGGGCCTCTGTGTCTCACAGGAGCCTCATCTACTTCAGGCGCAGGTTCAGGAGCAACTTCTTCTGCCACTACTTCCTCTACTACCTCTTCTTCAACGGTCAATTCTTCAA
>CETM01020332.1_pt1 | contig 13044 bp, 15 predicted proteins | sample 361451 | NCBI WGS metagenome assembly CETM01 (sample SAMEA2622690, study PRJEB7988) | marine metagenome | isolation source: saline water (ENVO:00002010), including
TAGTTATAATTCCTGTTTTCACTTAAAATAACTTACCAAAATATTTTTATATATTTTAGTTAATTTTTTTAAGTCAGAAATTGATATATTTTCATCGACTTTATGCATTGTTTTGCCTACCAAGCCGAATTCTAAACAAGGCGCAATTTTCCTAATAAATCTAGCATCAGATGTTCCGCCAGAAGTAGATAGTTTAGGTTTAATACCGGTAATTTTTTTAATAATACTTTGAATCATATAAGTAGTTTTATTGGGTTTTGTTAAAAAAGACTCACCCGAAAGCTCATATTGTATTCTAAATTTACATTTCGCTTTTTTGGTTACAGATCTAAATATAGTATTTAATTTTTTTTTCAATGTACCTCCTGTATGCCTGTCATTAAAACGTATATTAAACACAGCTTTTACTGAACCCGGAATTACATTGTCAGCATGATTATCTATATTAATTTTTGTTACCTCTAAATTAGAGGGCTGAAAATTTTTTGTTCCTCTATCTAATTTTAATTCCTTTATTCTTTGAAGGATTTTAATCATTGTGTTCGAAGGATTATTTGCTCTATGAGGATAAGCAACATGGCCTTGGGACCCAATCACCGTAAGTCTTCCAGTTATGCTTCCTCGTCTTCCAATTTTGATCATTTCCCCAAGTTTATTTGGATTTGTAGGTTCTCCTACTAGACAAAAATTAATTCTCTCTTTTTTTCTTTTTAAATATTTTACAACTCTTTTAGTTCCATTTATTGCTATCCCTTCTTCGTCTCCAGTAATTAATAAACTTATTGACCCTTTGAATTTTTTATTCTGATTTTTAAACTCACTTACTGCAGCAACAAAGCAGGCAATTGAAGCTTTCATATCATTTGCACCTCGGCCAATTAATTTGTTATTTTTTACTACTGCTTTAAATGGATTTACACTCCAATCTTTCATATTACCTGGAGGCACTACATCTGTGTGTCCAGCGAAACAAAAATTAGGAGAAGATTTTCCGAGTTTTGCGTATAAATTTTTTACATTTTTAAAATTTATTATTTTACAATTAAAACCAAGAGAACGTAAATTTTTTGCTAAAACATTTATTGCTCCAGCATCTTTTGGTGTAATGCTTGGTCTACGAATCAATTCCTTAGCTAGTTTTAATCCATTTATTTGCATGAGTTTATTAGTCTCTCAATAAATCGTTTATTGAAGTTTTACTTCTTGTTTTTTCGTCTACTTTTTTAACAATGACCACACAATATAATGAGGGGCCTTTAGGATTATTTTTACTTGGCATAGATCCAGGAACAACCACTGAATATGCAGGAACTTTTCCATAGTGAATTTGACCCGTTGCTCGATCTACAATTCTTGTGGAGGCACCTATGTAAACCCCCATAGATAAAACAGAACCTTTTTCAATAACAACACCTTCAGCTATTTCTGCTCTTGCTCCTAAGAAGCAATTGTCTTCCACAATAGTTGGGTTGGCTTGCATTGGTTCTAAAACACCACCAATACCTGCACCGCCTGATATATGACAATTTTTTCCAACCTGTGCACACGATCCTACAGATGCCCAAGTATCAATCATTGTTCCCTCATCAACGTAAGCACCAACATTTATAAATGATGGCATCAGCACAACATTTTTAGCAATGTGAGCTCCTTTTCTAATAACTCCATTTGGAACATATCTGAAACCAGCTTTCTTAACTTGTTCTTCACTCCATCCCTGTGTTTTACCATCAATTTTATCATACCAAGTAGAATAGGGACCTTTAGATGCTTTCATTTTATTTACCCGAAAACTTAAAAGAATTGCTTTTTTAATCCATTGATTAACCTTCCATTTATCACCTTTTTTTTCGGCAACTCTAATTTTACCATTGTCTAACAAGTCTATAGTTTCACGCACTAATTCATTAAGCACTTTATCAGAGCTGTTTATTTTATCTTTATTTTCAAAAGCTTCGTTTATAGATTTTTCAATTTTTTCTAAGTTCATTTATTTCCTTTAAAAAATTAGTTAAATTTGCAGTTCTATAATTAATAAAATTTTCATTTGAATATTCAGCTGCCCAAGGTTCTTTATTTTTTATCCAAACTGTTTTCATTCCTAGTTCATGAGCCGGTTTCAAATTTCTTGCAATATCTTCTATTAATATACAATATTGTGGCTCAATTTTGTATTTATCAATTAATCTTTTGTAAGTTTCGATAGCTGGTTTTGGTACAAAATCAGAGTCAACAATATCAAAAATTCCGTCAAAAAGCTTGTTGATACCAATTCTTTTTGTAACATTCTCAGCGTGAGCACGAGAACCATTAGTGAAAATTATTTTTTTATCTTTTATTTTACTCAGTTCCATTTCTAAACCTTTGTCATTTTTTAGAAATTCTAAATCAATGTCATGAACAAAATCTAAAAATTCTTGAGCATTTATCTCATGATTTTTTATCATCCCGTTCAACGTTGTATTATATTCATGGAAATAATTTTTTTGTATTTTTCTGGCTTCCTCAATACTAACTTTAAGTTTATTCGATATATATTTAGACATTCGTTTATCAACCTGATCAAAAACTTTTGTGTCGCCAGAGTAAAGTGTATTATCCAAATCAAATAACCAATATTTTATATTTATAAGATCTTTCATTTTCTTATTAGAGTCCCAGCACCTTGATCTGAAAAAATTTCTTTTAATATAGACCTGGGTTTTCTACCATCAAGAATAACAACACCTCTCACACCATTTTCAACAGCGTCAATACAATTTTTTATTTTTGGTAGCATTCCACCTTGAACTATTTTGAGTTTAACTAAGTTTTCCATATCAAAAGGTTTTATTTCTGATATTAATTTTTTTCTATCATCATAGACCCCCTCAACATTTGTCATTAATAAAAGTCTTCTAGATTTTAATTTTTTTGCAATAGCGCTGGCTGCAGTATCTCCATTTATGTTATAAGTTTGATTATCGTCACCTAAACCCAATGGAGCAACAATTGGTATTTGTTTTTGACTAATAATATTTTTAATTGTACTTAAATCAATTTTTTGTGGTACTCCTACAAAACCAAGTTCGGGTTTATCAGGAATAACATTAATAATATTATTAACTCTTGTATTTACTGAAACTGCTTTTGATCCCTTTTTATTTAATGAACTCACAATGTCGTTATTAAAATCTATTAACACATTTTCGACTATATTTATTACATTCTTATCTGTTACTCTTAAGCCGTTTATAAATTTACTTTGAATACTCTCTTTTTTTAATTCCCTTTCTATTCTTGGACCTCCTCCATGAACTACTACGATTGAAAGACCCAATTTATTTAATACATTAATATCCTCTATAAAATTATTAAAGATATTTCTATCTATTAGAACGTTACCGCCATACTTTATTACTATAATTTCATCTTTATATTTTTTGATGTATTTTTGTATATTATTTATATCTGGCGCACCCTTAGGCCAAAATTTTTTTATCTCGTCAAAATTTGTACCTTCCGACATTTATTTGGTTTTGACTGTTGTAGTTCTCATAATCACCCACTGTTGAGCAATTGTTAAAATATTATTTATTGTCCAGTAAACAACTAAACCAGCAGGGAACGGGGCTAAAATTATTGTTAGAAACAAAGGAAAAAACATAAAAATCTTTGCCTGTATAGGGTCTGGAGGAGTTGGATTTAACTTTTGTTGTAAATACATTGTTGCACCCATAAATATTGGCCAAGCTCCGATTATTAAAAAAGAAGGGGGATCCCATGGTATTAAACCAAATATATTAAATATCGAAGTCGGATCCTGTGCTGACAAATCTTTTATCCAGCCAAAGAACGGCTGGTGTCTCATTTCTAAGGAGATAAGAAGCATTTTATAGATAGCAAAAAAGAAAGGTATTTGTATCAAAATTGGCAAACAACCGGATAATGGATTAACTTTCTCTCTTTTATAAAGAGCCATCATTTCCTGCTGCAGTTTTACTTTATCCCCTTTATGCAGTTCTTTTAGTCTCAATAATTCTGGTTGCAAAATTTTCATTTTTGCCATTGATCTGAAAGAGTAGTTTGCTAAAGGAAAAAACAATAATCTTACTGCAGCTGTAACTAATACTATTGCTATTCCAAAGTTTTTAGTAAGTTCAAATAAATAGTTTATTATAAAAAATAATGGTTTTGTTAAAAAATATAGCCAACCCCAATCAATAGTTAAATCAAATTTATTGATATTTTCAGATTCAGCATAACCATCAATAACTTTTACCTCTTTTGCAGCGATAAAAATTCTTGTTCCAGATGTTTTAGATGAAGAGGGTTGAACTACAACAGGTTGGTTTATTATGTAATTTGCTTTAAAACTGCCAGATTTATGAACAAATTCTCCTTTGAAAGATTTATTATTTTCAGGCACTAGAGCAGTTATCCAAAATTTATCTGTGATACCTAACCAACCAGTTGTGGCATTATATTCTTTCTTCTTATCTTTAATATCATCATAGTCATACTCTTTGAGATCCTCATCAAAGACACCAATAAAACCATCATGTAATATAAATGTCCCGGACATAGAACCTGCCTCAAGAATTGGTTTCTGGTTTCTGGTTATTTGTGCATATGGATATAATTCGATTACATTACTTGTTTTATTTTGAATTTCCTGTGTAATTCTAAACAAAAATTTTTCATCTAATTCTATTTTTTTTCTAAAAATTAATCCAGATTTATTATCCCATTCTATTATTACTGGACTATTAGTAGATAATTTATTATTACCTTTTACCTTCCACTGTGAGTCTTTATTTGGAAGTGAGACAGATTCTATATTGTTAGATGCCCACCCAGTTTCAACAAAATATCCATTGTTTGTAATTCTAGGGTTTAAATAGGTAACTTTTTTTTCAGACCCAAGAGTTTGGTTATATTTTTTAAAAGTAATATCATCTATTAAAGCGCCTTTTAGAGAAATTGAACCTATAACATTTTGATTTTCAAAATTTATTCTTTTACTAGATTTAATGGCATCATTTCTCGAAATAATTGGCTCAACTTTATTTTCAACATCTACACTTGGTGTGTTAGAACTCTCTTTGTTATTTTCTACTGGTTGTGATTGATTTTCCTCTTGAATTTGCGGAGTTTCGAAAATTACAGACCAACCAAATAAAACAGCAAATGATAAAGCTATAGCAAAAATTACGTTTCTTAAATCCATTTAATATTTTTTTTTTAAATTTTCTTTTTTAGGAACTAAATCGAGACCCGAACTTCCCCCTAAAATTTTAATAGGATGACATTTTACTATTCTTTTTATACCCAGGTAAGATCCCTTAATTGGACCATATAGTTCTAAACATTCAATAAAATATTCCGAGCATGATGGAAGAAATCTACAACTTTGTCCAAAGAGAGGTGAAATAAAGAACTTATAAAACTTTATTGGAGCGATAATTAAAAAGTTTAAAAATCTCATAATTTTATATTATCCATTCTTTTAAAACTTTTTGTCATCTTTTCAACTAAGGAATCGTGATGTTCTTTATATGCCCTTTCTTTTCCGAAAATAATATATGTATAATTGATATTAATAAGACTATTCATTTTTAGTAGTTTTTGCACAACAGATTTGAACTTTCTTTTTATTCTATTTCTCTTAACAGAGTTACCAATTTTTTTTTTCATTACGAAACTTATGTAAAGTTTTTTAGAGTCTTTTGTTTTGCTTATAAAATTCTTTGTACGATATATAGTAAATAAATCACTATTATCAACTCTATGTTTCAATACAGTTTCAAAATGTGAGTTTTTTTTCAAACTTTCAAGCTTTATCATTATTTGCTTAAGTTGAGAGTCTTTTACGGCCCTTTGCTCTTCTTCTTGATAAAAGTTTTCTACCAGCTTTTGTTGACATTCTAGATCTAAAACCATGTCTTCTTTTTCTTACTAGCTTGCTAGGTTGATAAGTTCTTTTCATAAGATTTCTTTTGTTCTTATTAAATTTTTTGATATTTATATGAAATAAGCCTGTATAAGTACAGTTAAAAGTTAATTTATGAATCTTAGTTCAAGAAAATTAAAACTGGTAATCGGCGCAGTTTATTTAATCATACTTTTTGTTGGTCTTTATTTTTTATTTTCATATATAGATCTTGAAGACCTATCTAGTTACGAATTTATAAGGGAAAATAGGGAATTAATTTTAAAATATAAAGAAGAAAACTTTATATTCTTGACAGGAGTTTTTTTTATTTTTTGTATTATCTGGGTTTTGTTTTTGGGTTTTGCTATGCCACTACTTTTATTTTCTGGTTTCGTTTTCGGTAAATGGTGGGGAATTATAATTGTTATATTTTCTACAAGTATTGGTGCATCTTTATTGTACATTTTAGCTGGAAGTTTTTTTAGGGACATTATAGAGGAAAAATTAGCCCCAAAATTTTCTAAGCTAAAAGAACATTTTAATAAAAATGAAATTTTATATTTTATGTTTTTTCGCTTTGTAGGTGGCGGGGGGACTCCTTTTGGTATCCAAAATATTCTACCAATTTTATTTAACATGTCAGTTAGAAATTATTTCATTGCTACTCTAATTGGTTGTTTGCCGTCAATGTTTGTAACAGTAGCCATTGGATCTGGTATTGAAAAAGTTATAGATCAAAATATAGAATTAAGTTTTTTTGGAGTTTTAAGCACACCCGATATTTACTTACCTATAATTGGTTTTTTTGTTATTATATTTTTAGCTTTTATACTTAAAAAGTTTCTTTATAAAAATACCTAATACGAAATTGTGATAGAAGATATTTTTAAATCAGCTGTAGTTCATCATAGTAAAAAAAATTTCTCAAAAGCCAGAGAAATTTATGAACACTTATTAAAAACTAATTCAGATAATATTAATATTTTACAAAATTATGCCACTCTGCTTGCTCAAACAAAAGAATATAAAAAAGCAGATGAGACATTTCTAAAATGTTTAAAAATAAAACCAAAAGATCCATTACTACTATATAACTATGGTAAACTTTTTCATGACCAAAAAATTTTTGATAAAGCAATTGAGTTATATAAAAAGTCTTTTAGTTTAGACCCAAAAAACGATATTAGTTTATACAATTTGGGAAATATCTACGTTAGCCAAAAAAAATTTGAAGATGCCATAAAGTATTTTAAAGAAGCAATTAAAATAAATCCTTCAAACTTTCTAGCTTTTAACAATTTAGGTTTTTCATACAAATATAATGGAAAATTTGAACTCGCAGCAGAATTTTATAAAAAAGCGATTCAACAAAATCCTAACTTTGTAGAAACACACTTAAATTACTCAACAATTCTTTTGACAATGGAAAACTTTCAAGATGGATTTGAGGAATATGAGTGGAGAAAAAAAAGTAAAATTTTTCAGGATTATTTGAATTATTCAAATTTGAAGATTAAAACACCCATTTGGAATGGAGAAGATTTAAAAAATAAAACCATATTAATTTTTGCTGAACAAGGAATAGGTGACCTTTTTCAATTTTCAAGATACCTTTTTCAATTGAGAGAAAAATTTAATTGTACAGTAGTTCTCAGATTAAAACATAATCTTTCGCATCTTTTTGATCAGAAAAAAATAAAAGTTATTTCAGAGAAAGATAGTATACCAAGTCATGATTATCACAATCATCTAATGAGTTTGCCAGGTATATTTTATAAAAAAAATAAAAAATTCCCAAAAAATAGAAATTTTATACAGTTTGATAAAAAAAATTTTTTAAAGTGGGAAAATTATTTTAAGTCTTTCAAAGGCGTTAAAGTCGCCATAAATGCAGATTCAACCTTGAGAACTAACGCAACAGGGCAATTACAAAGAATGATACCAATAGAAACTTTTAAAACTTTGACAGAATTAAAAAATATAAATTTTTTTATAATTCAAAGAGATTTTCAAAAGAATAATCTTAACATTATTAATCAATTTAAAAATGTAAATTATTTTGAAACTTTAGATAAAACTGTAAACCCATTTGAGGATACAATAGGGATAATTAAAAATATGGATTTAATAATTACTGCTGATACTTCAATAGCTCATTTATCAGCTACACTAGAAAAAAAAACGTGGATCGCACTTCCTTTTATTTGCGATTGGAGATGGTTTCTCAGTCAGGAAAAATCTATTTGGTATGAGCATGTAAATCTATATAGACAAAAAATAAATGGAAATTGGGACGAAGTATTTTGTGAAATTAAAAATGATTTGAAAAAATTCTTTTAATTATATTTTCATATCTTTAGGAAAAAAAATATGATCATGGTCAATTTGTTTTATAAATTTAAAATTTAATTCTGACATTAAACTTAGGACATCCTCTTTTTTTGTATTCATATTTTCTTTTTTTCTTTTTTCATTTTCCCAAACCTCAACAATTATAATCGGTTTATTCTCTAAAATTTTTTTAGCTCCACCTTTAATAATCTCATAATCTCTACCTTCTGCATCAATTAAAATGATATCAAATTTTTCGCATTTTAAATCATCTAACTTCTTCATTTTACACTGATATTTTTTATTATGTATGCCCGATGATAATCTTCTATTTTTTATATCATCTTTAGTTACGGCATGCATTCCTCCAGAATTATCCTTGACCCTTGTATTTTTATGATCCAAAAAAAAAACATTATCTTCTTTATCACCTAGGGCTAAATTAAAAGTTTCTATATTTTTTAAATCATTTATTTTTATGTGTTCTAAGAAATGGTTAAAAGTTGGAGGAAAGGGCTCGATAGCAGTAACTTTTTTTATATATCTTGCTATTGGAAGAGATACTGTTCCTATATGGCAACCAATATTAAGAAAATGTTGAAGCTTATATTTTTTTATCCAGTATCCAATCAATAAAACAATTTCATTATTCCACTGTATACCTCTGAATAAAGTGTTTTCTATAAGGTCATTTTTATTTTTTATAATGTATTTTATGTTGTTTATGTTAACGGTGGTTAATTGATCCATAAGTTTTAATTATATACTTGCAAATTTATAGTCTTCAAAGTAAAAGAATATAAATTATGGTGCAAACATGGGCATTCACTACGATTATAAATCTACAAGAGGCGAAAAAGCAATGCGAAAAGAGGCGAAGAGAAAAGCTCGTCTTGAGCAAAGAAAGGCTAAAAGAAACCTTAAATCAAAAATAGAAGAGCCCGAAGAAAAAATGCACGACATTCAAAAAACTATAACACTTGACGATTTAACTAATCCTGACAAAAATTAGATCAAATGAAAATCTCTGATAGAAAAGAGAAATCTTTTTTACGTAAAGAATTGGCTTTGAAAATTAATTTAAAAAAAAGGAAAAAATTTAAACAAAAATACAAAAATACAAAAAAATCATGACTGTATTATCTGATAAATGGATAAAAAAAATGGTAAAAAATCATAAAATGATTTCTCCATTCGTAGCAAAGCAAACAAGAAAAGGAAAAATTTCTTTTGGTTTATCTTCATATGGTTATGACGCAAGAGTCTCTAACCACTTTAAAATTTTTACAAATGTAAATTCTGCTGTAGTAGATCCAAAAAATTTCAGAAGAGATAGTTTTGTGTCAAGAAAATCAAAGATATGTGTAATTCCACCAAATTCATTTGCATTAGCTACAACCGTTGAACATTTTAAAATACCAGAAAATGTTATGGTTATTTGTTTAGGAAAATCCACATATGCTAGATGTGGGATAATAGTTAATGTTACTCCTCTCGAACCTGGGTGGGAAGGTCATGTAACACTTGAATTTTCAAATACTACACCTTTACCTGCTAAAATTTATGCAAATGAAGGTGCAGCTCAATTTGTTTTTCTAAAGGGAAATGAAAAACCAGAGGTTTCATATTCAAAAAGGAAGGGCAAATATATGAAACAAAAAGGTGTGACACTTCCAAAAATTTAATTGATGGAAAAATTAGTAGTCAAAGGTAAAAAGATTTTATCTGGAGCAATCAAAATATCTGGATCGAAAAACGCAACTCTTCCAATTTTAGCTGCATCAATATTAAGTGAAAAAAAAATAGTTATTAAAAGGGTTCCTGTTGTAAAAGATGTTATAACAATGTGTCATTTATTAAAGCATATGGGATCTAATATCAAATTCGATACCATCAATAATAAAATTTCAATACTTAACAAAAATAGAAAATTTAAGAATACCGCTCCATATTCTTTTGTTAAAACTATGAGAGCAGGTGTAATAGTATTAGGTTCATTACTCACTAAATTTGGAAAAGCGAAAGTTTCTTTACCAGGGGGATGCGCTATTGGTTCAAGACCTGTTGATATCCACCTTTTTGGTCTTAAAAAATTAGGAGCCAAAATAAAAATAAAAAATGGCTACATTTTAGCTGAAGCAAAAAAAGGCCTCATAGGAAATAGAATCAAATTTCCCTCTATATCTGTAGGAGCAACAGAAAATGTAATTATTGCTGCCAGTCTTGCAAAGGGAACAACATATCTAAAAAATTGTGCGTGCGAGCCTGAAATAAAAAATTTAACAGATTTTTTAAAAAAAATGGGTGTCAAAATAAATTGGATAAAAAGAAGAGAGATTAAAATTATCGGTGTTAAAAAACTAAAACCTATAAGTCATGATGTTATGTTTGACAGAATCGAGGCTGGTACATTTGTTATAGCTGGGGCTTTAGCTAGTAGAAATCTTAAAATCATAGGATTAGAAACGAAAGTAATAAAAAATGAATTAAAGGTTCTAAAAAAAATGGGTGTAAATATGAAAATAGAAAAAAATCAAATTAAAGTTTTAAATTCAAAAAATATAAAGCCTATTTCAATAAAAACAGAACCATACCCAGGTTTTCCAACTGATCTTCAGGCACAAATAATGGTTTTAATGACAAGAGCAAAGGGAATTTCAAAAATAAAAGAAAATATTTTCGAAAATAGATTTATGCATGTACCAGAGCTAAATCGTATGGGAGCAAAAATTAAAACTCTAGGGAATTCATCTCTTATTTTTGGCTCTCAAGATTTAAATGGTGCAGAAGTTATGGCAACAGACTTAAGAGCATCAGTAAGTCTTATACTTGCAGGCTTAATTGCAAAAGATAAAACAATAATAAATAGGGTTTACCACCTGGATAGAGGTTACGAAGGAATAGAAAAAAAACTAAGAAAATGCAAAGCATCTATTTCTAGATCCAATAATTGATGGAAAGCAAAAATTTAAAATTATTAGGAAATTCATTAGAAGATCTAAAAGTCATATCTGCTCATCTACAAGACTCTATCACCCAAGTTAAAGGTATCGCTCACTTAAAAAAAAATAGAATTTTTTTAATTCAATTCAATAGGTTTATGTGGGAGGATGTAGAAAAGGGGGTATTTAGAAAAAGCAAGAGAATCCAATCCGTTCTAAAATTTGAGAATATTATTGAGGTTTATTCAAAAAATCTTAATCAAAAAAAGAAAGATCGATTTTTAGATTTTTTAGCAATTGAAACTAAATTGTTGTCTGATAATAGTTACGAAATAAAATTAAATTTTGCTGGAGGGATTTTGATAAAATTAATCGCAGAGTTAATTGAATGTTTTTTAGAAGATCTAGGAGAACCATGGGAAACCAAAAACAAACCAAAAGATAACCTTTTTAATGATTAAAATATTAGTATCAAAATCAAAAAATTTTAATAAGCAACTTGAATACTATCTAAGTATTAGAAGGCAGACTAGTGCTTCTAAATTAAGTGTAGTTAAGAAAATTTTAAAAGATGTAAAAAAAAATAAAGATAAATCATTAACAAAATATGAAAAAAAATTTAATAAAGTTAGAAGCATTAACAAAAAGGATCTTGTATTCACAAATTCTGAAATTAGAAGAAGTATCAAAAAACTAGACAACAGAACTAAAAATTCAATTAATATTGCTTATGAAAGAATTCTCAATTTTCATAAAAAACAAAAATTTAAAAATTATAAGTTTTTGGATAAGTATAAAAATACCCTTTCTTATCGATCTTTAGCTATAGAAAATGTCGGAGTTTATGTCCCAGGGGGAACTGCAAATTATCCAAGTTCAGTATTAATGAATTGTATTCCGGCTATGGTTGCTGGTGTAAAAAAAATATTTGTCACCGTTCCCTCAATAGGAAACAAAGTTAGTCCAGGTGTTTTGTACGCAGCCTATAAATGCAAAGTAAAAAAAATTTATAAATTAGGAGGTGCACAAGCAATTGCAGCTTTTGCATACGGAACAGATATTGTTGAAAAAGTAGATAAAATTGTTGGTCCAGGAAACGAATATGTTGCCCTTGCAAAAAAAGAAGTATTTGGACAAGTCGGAATTGATATGTTTGCTGGCCCATCCGAAGTAACTATTATTGCAGATTCGAATTCAAATCCAGAATGGTTAGCCTCAGATTTAATTGCACAGTCTGAACATGATGAAATGTCACAATCAATACTAATAACAGATAGTAAAAAATTAATTACAGAAGTAAAAAGATTTTTAGATAAAAATTTAAGGTTTTTGCCAAAAAAAAGAATTGTAATGAATAGCTTTAAAAAATTTGGAATGGTAGTTCTTGCGAAAAATAAAAAAGAAATATCTAAAATTACAAATAAAATTTCTCCAGAACATTTGCAGATTTATACAAAAGAACCTAATGTATATTTAAAAAATATAAAAAATGCAGGTTCAATTTTTTTAGGGGCTTATTCACCTGCAGCTATGGGAGATTATCTTGCTGGTTCTAACCATGTTCTCCCAACTTCAGGAACTGCCAAATTCAGTTCGGGTCTTTCTGTTTATGATTTTTTAAAAAGACAATCTGTAATCAAAATAACAAAATCGGGTATTGAAAGACTTGGTCCATCAGTTATAAATCTAGCTGAATATGAAAATTTAAAAGGACATGCTAACTCAATAAAAGTTAGAATTAAACAAAGGTAAAAAATTGGTCAAACAAGACAAAATTGAATTTAAAGGAAAAGTAACTGAACTTTTACCAAATGCTATGTTTAGAGTTATGCTTGAAAATAATCATGAAGTTTTAGC
>CETM01088581.1_pt1 | contig 13020 bp, 12 predicted proteins | sample 361451 | NCBI WGS metagenome assembly CETM01 (sample SAMEA2622690, study PRJEB7988) | marine metagenome | isolation source: saline water (ENVO:00002010), including
ACTCAAGAGGTAAAGTAAAACTTTCAATGAAAGAAGTAGAGGCTGATCAGTAGATTTTCATTACCCAAAATAATTGGTCATAGAGGTGTAAAAGACTTAGCACCTGAAAATACTATAGAATCTATCTCAAAAGCGTTCGAACTTGGTTTAGATTGCGTTGAGATAGATGTAAAAATTAGTAAAGATAACATTCCTTTGTTGATTCATGATGATACTCTAGATAGAACAACAAGTGGGTCCGGTTTAGTATCTAACTTTAGATTTGATGAAATATCAAATTTGGATGCTGGTTATTTTTTTTACAAGTCAAAATCAACTGTAAGAATTCCAAGTCTAAATAAAGTATTAAAAGAAATAACTAAAAAAAATAAATTTATTAATATTGAGCTGAAGCCTAATAAAGGACTTGAAAAAATTAATGTAGACAAAATAGTAGATGAGATTAAAAAATTTTCTTTAGAAAATATTTTCTTTTCAAGTTTTGATCTTCAAAGCTGTATATATTTAAAAGAAAAATTACCAGATGCTCTTTGTGGTTTTTTAAATGATGATTTTAGTAAAATTACGCTAAAGGATACGACAGATATTTGCAAAAGGTATGATTTTTTTAGCTGTGGCACAGATCTTGATTCATTTTCAGATACAGTTGTAAATGAGCTAACAAATTTTGAAATATTAGTAACTGTTTATTCAGAAAAAAATATTCCAATAAAAGAAGCACAATATTTGTGGAAAAAAAAAGTTACCAGTGTTTTTGTAGATGATCCTACTAACTATTTAAAGTATTTTTAATCCTTAGGCATACCTACAATATTAAAACCACAGTCAACATAATGTATTTCCCCTGTTACTGCGGATGACATTTCACTAACTAAATATAAAGCAGAATTTCCCAATTCTTCTAGGTTTACATTTCTTTTTAAAGACGAATTATCATTAGTATATTTAAAAACTTCTCTAGCGTTCGCTATGGCAGCTCCAGCTAATGTTCTCATGGGGCCAGCTGATATGGCATTTACCCTTATATTTTGTTCTCCTAAATCAACACTTAAATATTTTACACTAGTTTCTAGGGCAGCTTTAGCAACCCCCATAACATTATAATTTGGCATTACTTTGTTTGCTCCATAAAAGCTTAATGTTACTAAACTTCCATTTTCATTGAGAATAGGTTGAAAAACTTTAGCTACTTTTGTGAAAGAATAGCACGAGATAGAAAGACTGTTGATAAAATTATTTTTTGAAGTTTCAATATAACGTCCATTTAATTCATTTTTATCTGAATATGCTACAGCATGAATTATAAAATCAATATTTCCAAATTTATTTTTAATAACTTTTAGAACTTTATTTAAATCCTCCTCTTTGCTTACATCACATTCAATTAAACAATTGCAGTTTACTTTATCAGCAAGAGGTTTAACTCTTTTTAATAATGTGTTGTTTTGATAAGTTATTGCTAAATCAGCACCATGTTGATGTAATTTTTTAGCGATACCCCAAGCTATTGAATGATCATTTGCAATACCAAAAATTATACCTTTTTTACCTTCAAGCATTATATCTAGACATCAACAAAGTTGCATTTGTTCCACCAAAACCAAAACTGTTAGAAAGTACGTTCTCAATTTTATGGTTATTCTCTGTCTCTAAAAGAATATTGTGATTTTTAGCACTTTCATCTAAATTTGTAATGTTTGCAGAACCACACAGAAAGTTATTATTTAACATTAGAAGACAATATATAGCTTCATGAACGCCCGTTGCACCTAAAGAGTGTCCTGTTAAAGATTTTGTTGAGCTAATTTTCGGAATATTATTTCCAAACACATTTTTAATTGCTTCTAATTCTTTGATATCACCTATTGGTGTACTAGTCCCATGTGAGTTAATATAATCAACTTTTCCGTTAATATCTTTGATTGCCATTTTCATACATCTCTCAGCTCCTTCGCCTGAAGGTTGAACCATATCAAATCCATCCGAAGTGGCACCATATCCAGTTATTTCACCGTATATTTTAGCCCCTCTAGCTTTTGCATGTTCAAGCTCTTCAAGAACTAAAGTTCCACCTCCTCCAGAGATTACAAAACCATCTCTATCAGAGTCATAAGCTCTTGATGCTATTTTAGGATTATCATTATACTTTGATGATAAAGCTCCCATAGCATCAAATAATATTGATAAGGTCCAATGCAACTCCTCACCACCACCAGCAAAAATAATATTTTGTTTGCCCATTTGTATTAGTTCATATCCATTACCTATACAATGCGAGCTTGTAGAACAGGCAGATGTAATAGAATAGTTTACGCCCTTTATTTTAAATGGTGTAGCTAAAGTAGCAGAATTTGTACTAGACATGCTTCTTGGAACCATAAAAGGCCCAACCTTTTTTGATCCACTATTTTTACCTAACTCTGAAGCTTTATATAAATTCATTGTGGAGGGTCCACCTGAACCTACAATAATACCTGTCATTTCATTTGATATATCTATTTCTTCTAAACCTGAGTCTTCAATAGCATTTTTCATAGCTATGTAATTAAATGCTGCACCATCACCCATAAAACGCAAAAGACGACGATCAATATTTTCTTCTAAGTTTATTTCTGGCTTCCCATGAACGAGACTTCTAAATGAAAATTCTTCATATTCAGGAGCTGAAGATATTCCAGAGTTTAAATTTTTTAGATTATTAGTAACTGTCTCAGAATTGTTACCTATGCATGAAACTATACCAAGCCCAGTTACTACTACTCGTCTCATATTATTTACTTTTCTGAAGATTGAAAAAGACCAACCTTCATATCCTTGGCCTCATAAATAGGGCTTCCATCAGCTTTTAGAATACCATCAGCAACACCTAAGATTAATTTTCTTAAAATTAATCTTTTTAAAGAGATGTGATAAGTTACTTTTTTTACAGTATTCAATACTTGACCAGTGAATTTAACTTCTCCTACACCTAGCGCCCTTCCTTTTCCTGGTTGACCTAGCCAACCAAGATAAAAGCCTACAAGTTGCCACATAGCATCCAGTCCTAAACATCCAGGCATTACTGGGTCTCCCTTAAAATGACAATCAAAAAACCATAACTCTGGTTTAATATCTAACTCAGCAACAATTTCTCCTTTTTCAAACAATCCACCTGTTTCATTTATGTTTGTAACTCTATCAAACATTAGCATGGGTGGAGCTGGCAGTTGTGCGTTACCTTTGCCAAAAAGTATACCGTTCGCACAGTCTAATAATTCTTGATATGAAAATGAATTTTGTCTCATAATGATTAGAAATAAGTTATTAAATGATAATATACTATAAGTTAACCATTATTTAATGCACAATCAGCATTATTTTTTATCTTGATATTATTAATACTAAAATTTTCACTATTAATTAAAGATAAGATATTATTTTCGTCTTTAATCTTTAAAATTGCATTAATAGTTTTTTGGGCTGTAATTAAGCCAGCAATACCTGCACAGATACTAGAAATACCAACAGTGTCACATCTTGCTAGTTCGACATCTTCATCATTTGGAAATACACAGTTTAAACAAGTGTGGGTATCTTGATTTTTAAAAAGACAAATTTGAATATTGTTATTTATTGCTGATGAAAAAATATATTTTAATGAGTTTTTAACACAAAATGTATTTATTAATTTAGATAAATGCCAATCATCACTAGTATCTATAATGATATCAGCATCTGATAAAACATTAATATTTTTTTCAGTTAAATTTTCAGAGTATGCATTTATTTTGCAGTTTGGGTTTGTTTTTAAAAGTCTATTTTTTGCACTAATACTTTTGTATTTGCCGATATCATCTAAACTATATAAGATTTGTCTTCCTAAATTAGTTTTTTCTATACGATCACCATCAAATAAAGTTATGTGCTTTAAGCCTGAAGATACTAAGTATTGAGTTAGTGGGCATCCAATTCCACCAAGACCAACTATAGTGATTTTGGCATTATACAATTTATGAATATTTTTTTCATCAAAATTTTGTAAAATAAATTGCCTAGAAAATATTTCGTATTCTAAATCTGAATAAGTCATTTAATTCTAATATTGTTATATATTGAGTCTATAATATGTTTAGCACAATTAATTTTAGAGGTTTTAGAATAATTTTTTACTTTATCTTTAGTTACAATTGATATTTTATTTTCATTTAAACCAAATACTTTGTTATCATTGCTAATTTTATTATAGATAATCATATCACAATTTTTATCATTTAATTTTTTTTTCGCGCTTATAATCCCATCAGTTTCTGCAGAAAAACCAACTACATATTTTGGTCTATCAGTTTTTAGCAATGATATAGTTTTTAATATATCGACATTTTTTTTTAATAAAATTGATTTGAAATTTTCTTTCTTTATTTTTTTTTCACTTATTTTCTTTATTTTAAAATCTGCTACTGCAGCACTAAATATAGCAATATCAACATTCTTGTTTGCTTTTTTTACATGATCTAACATTTCATTAGCTGTTTTAATTTTAATAAGTTTTACATTTGAAGGTGGCTGTAAGTTGGTTGGGCCTGAGATTAATATTACTTTTGCTCCTGATTTTGCGAGCTCATTAGCAATTGCATATCCTTGCTTACCAGATGAATAATTAGATATGTATCTGATTGGATCAAGATCTTCTATAGTTGGTCCAGCTGTAATAAGACACTTCTTGTGAATAAATCTTTTATTTATCTTAAGTTTAGAAATTAAATAATTAACAATTAATTTTGTATCTTCAATTCTTCCTATGCCATACTCACCACATTTTAACTTACCAATTTTTGGACCAAAAAACTCTACACCTACTGATTTTAAATAATGTATATTCTTTTTATTTATTTTATTCTCCCACATTTGGGTATTCATTGAAGGAATAAAAAATATTGGCTTATTCGAAGCAAGTAAAGTATTTGAAGCTAAATTATCTCCAAATCCATTTGCGAACTTAGCGATTGTATTAGCAGTAGCTGGACATACTGCTATAATATCATTTTTTCGTGATAAATTAATGTGAAGCATTTTTTGCTTATTTTCACTAAGATCTGTATAAATTTTTCCTGTTATATTATTTCTTAACTTTGAAATACTTGTTAATTTTTTTGCTTTGGCGGTAATGATACAATCAACTTCTACCTTAAGATTTTTTAGTTTTTTTAAAATTTCCTCACATTTTGAGACTGCCACAGAACCAGTAATTATAAAAAGTACTTTCACTAATATTTAAATCCTGTATGAATTGATACAATCCCATCAAATAGATTTATATATTTTACAGATCTAAAGCCCACATTTTCAATTTTATTTTTAAGAATTTCTTGATTTGGAAACATATCGATGCTCTCATTTAGATAATTGTATGCTTCTTGATTACTAGAAAAAACCTTACCAAATAGCGGTATAAAATTTGACTTATAATAAGAGTATATTTTTGACAAAGGGATTGATGTTGGTTTGCTAAACTCCATACAATAATATTTTCCTCCTGGTTTTAATACTCTAAAAGCTTCTTTTAAAGCTTGGTCTATGTTGGTAATATTTCTAAGACAAAATGAGATCAAATATTTATCATAAGTATTGCTTTCAAAATTTAAATTCTCAGCATTTTGTAAATAAAAGTTAAAATTACCCCTTTTTATTCTTTTTTTACCCTCTTTAAGCATTTCTTCATTAAGATCTACTACATCAATTTTTGTATCAAAGTTTTTATTTTGAATTTCTAAAACTAAATCACCAGAGCCTGAGCCTACATCAATTATTATATCGTCTTTTAAGGGATTTACTAAATCTATAAATATTTTTTTCCACAATCTGTGTGCTCCAAAACTCATAACATCATTCATTAAATCATAATTAGAAGCTACATCTGAAAAAACTTTTTGAACTAATTTTGTTTTTTCTTTAGGGGTTACTTTTGAATAACCAAAATTTGATAATTTACTCATTTTATGCCTGAACTACCTGAAGTCGAAACTACTGTTAATAGTTTAAATATATTAAAAAATAAAAAAGTCATTAAACTTGATATACTTACAAAAAAATTGAGATATCCAATACCTTTTAAGGCACTAAAACAAATAATAAATTCTAAAATTATAAATCTCAGAAGAATAGCAAAGTATGTGATTATAGATTTTGAAAAATCAAAATGTGTCATAATACATTTAGGAATGTCTGGACGCTTAAAATTATTGAAAAACAAGACTTTGATCAAAAAACATGATCATTTGGCTTTTAAATTCACTGGCAATATTAGATTAATATTTAATGATCCAAGAAAATTTGGATTTATCGATATAGTCAAGTCAGATAAAATTAATAATATCAGATATATTAAAAGACTGGGATTAGATGCTTTAGATAAGGAACTTTCTATTGAGTATTTATATTATAAATTTCATAAATCGGAAGTTTTTGTTAAACAGCTTCTACTTAATCAACATATAGTAGCTGGCATAGGTAATATTTACGCTAGTGAAATTTTATTTGATGCAAAAATTTCACCTTTGACTAGGGGTAAAGGATTAAATAAGTACCAAATTGGTACAATTATAACATCAATAAAAAAAATACTTAAAAAAGCCATTAAGTCTGGTGGCTCAACTATCAATGATTACGTTTCTCCTGATGGAACTTTGGGTAATTTTCAGAATAATTTTAAGGTATATGGTAAAGAAGGTAAAATAATTCTTGGGCACAAAATAGAGAAAATTGTATTGTACGGAAGGTCGACATTTTTCTGCCCCGGTATTCAAAAGTGAATTAAATATATAAGTTGACTTTAAATTTATTAAATTTATAGGGTTTTTCAATATGGCCAACCATAAATCTGCAAAAAAAAGATCTATTCAATCTAAAACAAAGAATACTATTAATACACAATATTTGACTAAATTTAGAACCAATCTAAATAAGTTTCAAAACTCTTTAAAAGGTAAAAATGCCAGTGAAGTTGAAAATTCTTTCAAAGAAATCAACTCAATTTTAGCTAAAGCTGTAAAAAAAGGGATAGTAAAAAAACAATACATGGCTAGAAAGTTATCCTCGTTATCAAATCAAATCAAAAAAAATTAATTTTTTTTTTCAATTTTTTCTCTTTTATTCTTGATTAAAATGCGTAAAGAGTATTCATTATCTTTATTATAATTGGTGATTATAATTAATGGTTCAGGTTTTACGTCTTTGATTTTTTTACGTAAAATTTAATAGAAGAAAAAAATCGTTTTTATTAGGGGGCCAATGGAAAATCCAACTAAAGACTTTAATGAAACTGCATGGGCCTCATTAAAAAAAGATCTTAAAACAAAAGTTGGTGAAAGCGCATATAACAATTGGCTAAAACATCTTAACTATGTAACAATTGAAAATGACACTATTACATTTTCATTACCAACAAAATTTCTAAGAGATTGGATTGTTAATAATTATTCAGATAAAATCAAAATTGAATCGAAAAAATATTCAAAGAATATTGATGTTATAAAATTTGTTGTAAAACCTGATGGAGGTAGAATTGTCCCAGGCACTGCTAGAACTGTAAAAACCAATGATAATCACTGGAAATCATCCCTGGATATTAGGTCAAATCAACACTCATCATATCCTAATGAATTTGGGGCACCACTAGATCCGAGATTTACATTTGAAAATTTTGTAGTTGGCAAACCAAATGAACTTGCATTTGCAGCATCTGAAAGAGTTGCAGAAGCTAAAGAGGTATCATTTAATCCACTATTTTTATATGGCGGAGTAGGACTAGGGAAAACACATTTAATGCATGCTATAGGATGGAAAATTAAAAAACAACAACCTGAAAGAAAAGTAATCTATCTATCTGCTGAAAAATTTATGTATCAGTTTGTTAGAGCCCTGAGATATAAAGACACGTCAGCATTTAAAGAGCAATTCAGATCCATTGATGTTTTAATGATAGATGATGTTCAATTTATTAGTGGAAAAGATAATACTCAAGAAGAGTTTTTTCATACATTTAATGCCTTAATAGAGCAAAACAAGCAAATAGTTATATCTGCTGATAAATCTCCTTCTGACTTAGATGGAGTGCAAGATAGATTAAAGTCAAGATTAGGTTGTGGTCTAGTAGCAGATATACATCCTACAACATATGAGTTAAGACTAGGCATCTTAATTGAAAAAGCTCAAAAGAGAGGAGTGGAAATTCCACCTAAAGTACTTGAGTTTCTCTCACACAGAATAATTTCTAATGTAAGAGAAATGGAGGGAGCATTAAATAGATTAGTAGCACATGCAACATTAGTTGGTACAGAAATCACAATAGAAACTGCTCAGGTAGTTTTACAGGACTTGCTAAAATCATCAAATAAAAAAATAACTATCGAAGAAATACAAAAAAAAGTTGCTGAGCATTACAATATAAGAATTACAGATATGCATTCACCAAGAAGATCGCGTTCTGTTGCTAGACCAAGACAAATTGCTATGTATTTAGCAAAGTCAATAACTTCTAGATCTTTACCAGAAATTGGTAGAAAATTTGGTGGCAGAGATCATACAACAGTAATGCATGCAGTAAAAAAAATTGAGGAATTAAAGTTACAGGATCTAAGTTTCAATGAAGATATTGAGCTTCTTAAAAGACTTATAGACTCTTAATATAAATTTATTTATATTTGTCTAATGAAGTTTCTAATTGAAAAAAAAACTATTTTCAAATCACTTAGTCACCTTCAAAGTATAGTAGATAAAAGAAATGCTTTACCTATACTTTCAAATATCCTTATAGAAGTAAAAAACAAAGAGCTTATAATGTGTTCAACAGATATGGATATTTCTATCAAAGAAACTGTTAATTGTGAAGTTATTGAGGAAGGATCAACTACTATTAATGCACAAATGATTTATGATATAATTAAAAAACTTCATGATGAAAGTAAGATAGAGATTATATCTAATGATGGAAAAATTTTAACTTTGAGGTCAGGAGTTTCAAAATTTTCTTTGGCATGCTTACCTAAAGAAGAATTTCCTCTAATTGAATCAAAAATTGAAGGTCTTAAAATAGTGACAAAGGCTGAAAATATTTTTAACTTAATAGATAAAACTAAATTTGCCATATCAAATGAGGAGACAAGATACTTTCTTAATGGATTATATTTTAGTATTACTAATAAAGAAGGTAAAAGTATCTTAAATTTTGTTGGCACTGATGGTCACAGGTTGGCTAAATATACAATCCCAAATCATAACAAATCTAATGATGTAAATGGTGTAATTATTCCAAAAAAAACTATTAATGAACTATATAAACTTTTGTCAGAAAATACTGACGATATTGAAATAGAAATAAGTTCTAACAAAATTATTTTTTATATAGGTAAGTTAGTTTTTATATCTAAACTTATTGACGGAACTTTCCCAGATTATAAGAGAGTTATTCCTAAAGATAATAATGAAATACTACATATCAATAGATCAAATTTACTATCCGCAGTGGATAGAGTAAGTACAATTGTAAATGAAAAATCCCCAGTTATTAAATTTAAACTTTTAAAAGATTTGGTAAACTTAAGTACTTTTAATAATGAAAACAGTAGTGCGACAGAAGATATTCAAGCTAAATATCAAGGGAAAGAAATCGAAATTGGGTTTAATGCAAAATATATTATGGATATATTAGATAATCTTAATGAAAGTGAAATACAGATTTCTTTTCATGATAATTCTTCACCTATAATTGCTAAAGAAAAATCTAATCCTGATTTAATATATGTGTTAATGCCAATGAGAGTTTGATTATTGGGCTATTTTAAAAGTATCAAAGTTAACAATTTTAGAAATTTCAATGATTTCAATCTTGAGTTTTCAAATAAATGTAATGTGCTTTATGGCCCAAATGGTTGTGGAAAAACAAATCTGTTAGAGGCTATATCAATTTGCTCTAAAGGAAGGGGGATTAGAAAAGATAAGATATTTAATTTTATAAAAAAAAATGAAGAATTTTTTTCAAATGTTGCTACTTTTATAGAAAAAGATATAGATTACGAATTCAAAGTTTGTTCAGAGATTAATAACAATAAATTTCAAAAAAAAATTTATTTAAATGGGGAAATTTCTACCGAGGTAAACAATAAAATACAATCATTACTAACTTTTTTAATTTATATACCTGAAAATGAAAGGTTATTTATAGCTTCACCTAATACTAGAAGAAGTTTATTCGATCACTTTATTTGCTCAAACAATAAAAAGTATAACACACTATTAAATTTTTATAAAAAAAATATTACTGAGAGAAATATAATTCTAAACAATAATGAAATTGATCTAATTTGGTTAGAAAATATTGAAGAACAGATTGCAAAAAGTGGTATGGAAATTTATGAACAAAGAGTAAAACAGATTGATATTTTTAAAAAAAATTTAGATGATATAAATAAATATTATAATATTCCATTTAAAGTAAATATTCAGATTAGAGATACATTTTTTAAAGATAGATCAAGTATAGAAGAATATAAAAGTTCATTAAAAAAAAATAGAGAATTTGATAAAATAATTGGAGGAACAAAAATAGGGCCTCATAAGTCAGATACTATTTTTTATATTAATAATAATTATCCTGCATCTCAATTATCAACTGGACAGCAAAAAACATTGGTTCTTCTTTTGTACTTTGCACAATGTAACTATTTGGTAAATTATAGCAAAAAAACACCTATTCTGCTTTTAGATGAAATTAATTCTCATTTAGATGATTTAAATATTCAACTGTTACTGAAAATTGTGGAACAATTTGATATTCAAGTTTTTATGACTGGAACCAAAAAAGATTTATTTTCTTTTTTATCAACAAATACTAACTTTTATAATATAAGTAAAAAATGAACCAAAATTATTCATCAGATTCAATAAAAGTACTTAAAGGTCTTGAAGCAGTAAGAAAAAGACCAGGGATGTATATTGGAGATACAGATGATGGATCTGGCCTTCATCAAATGATTTATGAAGTTGTCGACAACTCCATTGACGAGTCTTTGGCTGGTTATTGTGATGAAATTGAAGTACTTTTAAACTCAGATGGCACAGTTTCAATTTCAGACAATGGTAGAGGAATTCCAGTAGACAATCATAAGGAGGAAGGAATTCCAGCCGCACAACTAATTATGACAGAACTACACGCTGGTGGAAAGTTTGATCAAAACTCCTATAAAGTTTCAGGAGGTCTTCATGGTGTGGGTGTTTCTGTTGTTAATGCTTTATCTGAAAAATTATTATTAGAAATCAATCGTGATGGTAGCATTTATAATATGGAGTTTTCAAATGGTGTCGTTAAAGATACATTAAAAGATGTAGGTGAATCTGAAATAATAAATGGAAAAACATATACAGGAACAAAAATTACATTTTTACCTGCCACTAATATATTCAAAAATATTGAATTTAATTTTTCAACTATTGAAAAGAGGTTAAGAGAACTTGCTTTTTTAAATACAGGAGTAAATATTACACTTAAGGACAATAGAGCAGCACAAAAGAAGGAAATCAGTTTTAAATATGAGGGAGGTATTATTGAGTATGTTAATTATCTTAATAAAGGTAAAAACTGTATAAACAACACTCCAATATACTTTTTAGGCAGTAAAAATAATGTAAATGTAGAATGTGCATTGCAATGGACGGATGCATATCATGAAAATACCCTATGTTTTACAAATAACATTGCCCAAAGAGATGGAGGAACTCATCTTGCTGGTTTTAGAGGCGCCCTTACAAGAAGTGTTGTTAATTATATAAATAAAAAAGTTAAGAATAGTTCAAATGTTTCTGGGGATGATGCTAGAGAGGGTCTTACTTGTGTAATTTCAGTTAAACTTCCTGATCCAAAGTTTTCAAGCCAAACAAAAGATAAACTAGTTTCATCTGAAGTCAGACCAGTAGTTGAATCTGTAAGTTTAAATAAAATTGAACAGTGGATTGAAGAAAATCCTACTGAAATTAAAAATGTAGCTGATAAAGTTGTTGAAGCTTCTAATGCAAGAGAAGCGGCAAGAAAAGCAAGGGAGCTCACAAGGAGAAAAACTGGTTTAGAAAATTCATCATTGCCAGGTAAACTGGCTGATTGCCAAGAAAAAAACCCAGAACTATCTGAGTTATTTATTGTAGAGGGTGATTCAGCAGGTGGTTCAGCAAAACAAGGTAGAGATAGAAAAAATCAAGCTATTTTACCTTTGAGAGGAAAAATTTTAAATGTTGAGAGGGCAAGCCCAAAACAAATTCTTACAAGCAATGAAATAGGGGTACTTATAACTGCAATTGGAGCAGGTGTTGGTAATCCAAGTGGAAATGAAGAGCAAGATAAGTCTGAAGGCAAGTTTAATGTAGACAAAATGAGATATCACAAAGTTATAATTATGACTGATGCAGATGTTGATGGTAGTCACATAAGAACTTTATTACTCACATTTTTTTATAGGCATATGAGACCAATGATAGAGAGTGGTAGATTATATATTGCACAGCCTCCTTTATTTAGATCTAAAAAAGGTAATTCCATACAATATCTTAAAAATCAAAATGAATTAGAGGATTATTTAATTGAAGAGGGAGTAAAAAAACTTGTTTATGAGGTTCCTAAAAACAATAACCAAAAGAATCAAATAAGCAATATTGAATTAATTTCTCTATTAAAATTATCGAAAAAAGCTCAAACATTAGTTGAGCAATTAATGAGAAGGTTAGACAATAAATTAGTTATTGAACAAGCTGCAGTTATTGCAGCCTTAAAGGAAAACTCTTTAACTGACCCAGTTATCGCAGAGGAGATTGCAAAATATCTTCAATTAAGACTTAATGTGATTGAAAATAATCAGTGGAAGGTAAAATATAGTAACTCATCACTAATTGTAACTAAACTTGAAAGAGGAGTAAAAAATAAATTTATTATTGATACAGAATTACTTATGACTCCTGAAGCAAAATCTTTAAATGAAATGCGAAAAATATTGATGGAGA
>CETM01073463.1_pt1 | contig 13005 bp, 19 predicted proteins | sample 361451 | NCBI WGS metagenome assembly CETM01 (sample SAMEA2622690, study PRJEB7988) | marine metagenome | isolation source: saline water (ENVO:00002010), including
CGTTTGAGGGGAGTTTTTAATGAATTATGTAAATGATAAATTTCAACAGTCTTTTGAAATTGTAGCAGAAAAATTCTTATCAAAGATTCGTTTCGGTGAACTAATTGTTAAATTTCCATCAGGTGTAACTAAATCTTTTAAAGGAACAAATGGTGATGAAATAGCTGATTTAAAATTACATAATTATAAATTTATCTCTAAAATCCTTAAAAGAAAATCAATTGGTTTTGCAGAGTCTTATATGGATGGTGATTTTAGCTCTTCAGATTTAACTAAATTACTTTTAATTTCTTTTAAAAATGAAAAGTATTTTCTGTATAATTTGAAATCTAATATTTTTTTTAATATTTATTCAAAGTTTAAGCATTTTCTTAATGATAATACCAAAAAACAAAGTAAAAAAAATATAGAGTACCACTATGATCTAGGAAATAGTTTTTATGACAAATGGTTAGATCAAAGTATGACTTACTCCTCAGCATATTTTGAAAAAGATAATCAAAATTTATTTGATGCTCAAATTAGCAAATATAAACAGATCGCAAAGTCACTTAATTTAAATGAAAATTCTATCGTTCTTGAAATTGGTTGTGGTTGGGGAGGTTTTTCTTCATATATCGCCAAAAATTTTAAATCTAAAATAGATGCAATTACTATCTCTAAAGAACAATTTGATTATGCATCAAATAGAATTCAGCAAGAGGGTTTAGGGGAAAAAGTATCAATTAAATATAGGGATTATAGAGATATTGAGAATAGGTATACAAATATAGCTTCAATAGAGATGTTTGAAGCTGTTGGAAAAAAATATTGGGAGAAATATTTTAGTATTTTAAAAAATTCTTTAGCTAATTCTGGTAAAGCTGCATTACAAATTATAACTATTGATGATCAGAGAGCAATTAATTATCAACGTCAACCTGACTTTATACAGCAATATATTTTTCCGGGCGGTATGCTGCCTACCAAAAAAGAACTTGAAGAAATCAATTACAAAGTTGGCCTTAATTTTCAAGAGATAAAAAGTTTTGGTTTATCATATGCAAAAACACTTAATCTTTGGAATAAACAATTTCAAAATTCATGGGATGATCTAGCTCAATTAGGATTTAATGAAAGATTTAAAAGAATGTGGGAATTTTATTTATCTTATTGCGAGACAGGGTTTATCTCTCAGTCTACTGATGTTTCTCATTTTTTAATTAATAGATGAGTAAAATAAAAATTTTTTTAATACTTAGTGGTTATCAGTTAACTTGGTTGATATGTGTTTTTGGGGAGCTTTTATATCAAAGTTCATTCCCTGGCCTTATCTCTGGAATAATTTTTTTATTATTGTTTTTTATAAATTCAGAAAATAAAAAAAGATCTTTTAATATAATTTTTTTTATTTCGATTGTTGGATATTTATTTGACTCAATTTTGGTCAATTTGGAAATTTATGATTTTAATACCTCTTTAAATGTGGGTGTGTTACCAATTTGGATGCTTGTTCTATGGCCTAGTTTTGCATCTTTATTTGATGAAGTTTTAGTTTTTTTATCTAAATACAAGTTAATAGCTTTAATGCTTAGTGGAAGTTTAGGACCTCTCACATATTATTCAGGAAGTCCTCTAGGATTAATTGATATCAATAACTATATCTTTTTCTTTATTTTGATGATCTTTTTTTGGATTTTTCTTATGCTTTTCTATTTAAATTTTTTATTAAGATTAAGACTTAATTAATATTTTCTTTATTCAAAGATTTTGCTTTTGCTTCTTCTCTATCTCTTTTATTTTTTGCACGGTTTAAGGCTTTTTCAAGATCTTGATAAGAGCATAAGCCAGTATCCATTGGGCTTTTTGCTTCAAGTACAGCTTCTCTAAAAGTTCCATTTCGAATTGCTTCAACGGTATTTTTTGTAGATCCAGTTAATTTTGCGATCTGAGAACTACTTAGCTCATCAGGATATCTTTTGATTAACCATAAGATAGCGTAGGGTTTTTCTTGGCGAAGTGAGAGCGGTGTGTATTTTGAGTCCTTTTTTCTCGGAGGAAGAGATTCGATTACCTCTGAAGAAATAAGCTGTAAACTTGCTGAAGGGTCATTTTCACATCTTGATATTTCTTCTTTTGTTAATTGTTTATTATCTATTGGATCGTAACCACGCATACCAACTGCAACTTCACCATCTGCAATCCCCTGCACCTCTAACTCATGGAGACCACAGAATTCAGATATTTGTTGGAAACTTAATCCGGTATTATCTATAAGCCATATTGCTGTAGCTTTTGGCATTAGTGGTAATTTCATATTTAATCCTTTTATAAAAAAAAAACTCTTATAAATATATTCCTATAAATTTAATATAAAAATAATTAATTATGTCAGATTTTTTGGAAATAGATGAAAAGAAAAAGACTATAAAAAAGCTGAATTTAGAGGATTTGAGTATAGAAAATTTAAAAGAATATATTTTAGAGCTTGAAGAGGAGATTATGAGGATTAAAGTAGAAATAGACCTTAAGAAAAGCTCTATTAGTGAAGCAGAAAAATACTTTAAATAACTATTTTGTTATTTTTAGTCCCTTGAAGCGTTTTTGGAACCTTGCAACTTGTCCTTCAGACTCGTTAAGGTTAGCCTTTCCACCTGTCCATGCTGGGTGAGATTTAGGATCAATCTCCAATTTAAGAGTATCATTCTCTTTTCCCCATGTTGACCTAGTCTTAAATGTTGAGCCATCAGTCATGACAACATTAATTTCATGGTAATTAGGATGTAAATTTTTCTTCATTGTCAGTGCCTTATAGTTAAATATATTTTAAAGTAAAGTCAGATTTTCTAACAATTTGTTATGAATCAATGAATTTGAAACTGTTATATCTCTTGATTTTGTTGTCCATTTATCACCATTTGGTTCAGATATTTTACCTCCTGCTTCTTTTACCAATAACACTCCTGAGCAAATATCCCATAAATTTAAATCTCTTTCCCAAAAACCATCCATTTTACCAGCTGCAACATAGGCTAAATCTAGAGCTGCGGATCCTAATCTTCTTACACCTGCAGTCTTTTTCGAAACATTATCTAGCTCAGAATAAAATTTGTCATATACCCTGTTACTAAAAGGAATACCTGTTCCTATTAAACAATCAGTTAAATTAATTCTCTTTGAGACTCTTAATCTCTTATTGTTACACCATGATCCTTTACCAAGAGATGCCCAATAAAACTCATTCAAAATTGGATTATAAACTACTCCATCAGTTATTTCATTGTTGATCATTTTTGCAATAACAATAGATACAAATGGAATTCCGTGAATAAAATTTGAAGTCCCGTCAATAGGATCAATTATTATTGTTTCTCCATCTCCTTTAATATGACCAGACTCTTCAGTTAAGTAATTAACATCAGGATAATAATATTTTAATGTTTCTAATATTGATTGTTCAACTTTTAAATCAGCACTTGTAACAAAATCACCAACATTTTTTGATTGTATTTGTAAATTTTCTATTTCACCAAAATCTCTTGTGAGTATTCTGCCAGCTTTTCTTGCTGCTTTTTCAAAAATATTAATTGTGGCTGGAAGCATTATTTTTTTACTTTTTCTAAATAGCTTGCATCAGCGGTACTAATTACTACGAAATCATCGGTAGTTATAAAGGGAGGAACGGTAGTTTTAATACCACCACTTAATATGGCAGGTTTGTATGATGATGCTGCTGTTTGACCCTTAACAACAGCTTCGGTTTCTTCAACCTTTAGAGTTATACTATCTGGAAGCTCAACTCCAACCACTAATCCTTCATAAAATTGAAGATTAATATTATCGTTTTCTACCAAAAATTTTGACTGATTCTCTGAAATTATATCAACACCAATTTCAATTTGTTCGTATGAAGCATTATCCATAAAAACGAATTTATTATTTTCTGAGTATAAATATTGACACAATCTTTCATCAAGAATTGCCCTTTCAACACTCTCAGAAGACCTAAATCTTTCATTCATTTTTGTGCCTTCGCGTATTTCCTTCATCTCTACCTGCAAATATGCACCACCTTTACCTGGTTGAGTGTGTTGAGTTTTTAATACTCGCCACAATTTTGAATTTATTTCCAGTATGTTTCCTACTTTAATTTGGTTACCGTCTATCTTCATTTTTTTTCCTAAAGTATAGTCTTTTAAATTTTAAATTTATATTTTTTAAGTTTCTGCAGTCTACTATATTAAAAGATGGATTTAACAAAACTCTATTTTTGTTCGCTATATCTTTGACCTTTTTTAAGATTATTAAATTACCTCTAAGTTTTATAAAGTCAATTTTTTTAGTAGCCATTCTTATACTGAGACTGCTATCATAACCACAGTCTACAAACATTTTAAAACTAGAATTACCAAATTTAGATTTTAATATTTTTTGAAAAGTTAAAACAAAATCTAATCCAAAACCTTTTAAAATATATTTTTTAAAATGTAGTATTGGTTTGATTTTATAGGTTTTTGCTTCTAGTATAATATCTTCAGCTTGATTGAGCCTATTTATACTAAAAGCGTCAAATTTATTTTTCACCTATAAAAATTTCTTGAAATCAAGCATTGTATCAATCATTCTATTAGAAAAACCCCATTCATTATCGTACCAGGACAATACTCTACAAAATTTTTGATTAATAACCTGGGTTTGAGTTAAATCAAAAACAGAACTGCTTGAATTATGATTAAAATCAATTGATACGAGTGGTAGATTGTTAGTAGTTAAAATATTTTTTAATTGTTTTGTTTTTGTGGCTTTAATTACAAAATCATTAATTTTTTCAACAGATGTTTTTTTCTTAGATGTAAATGTAAAATCTATAAGTGAAACATTCGGTGTAGGTACCCTAATTGCTGTTCCATCTAATCTACCTTTTAATTTAGGCAAAACTAGACTCAGTGCTTTCGCCGCTCCAGTTGACGTAGGTATCATTGAAATCGCAGCTCCTCTGGCTCTTCTAAAATCACTATGCGTTTGATCAACAGTTCTTTGATCACCTGTATAGCTGTGAATTGTTGTCATAAAACCACTTTCAATTCCAACAGTTTTATCAAGAACCATTGCTACTGGTGCTAAGCAATTTGTCGTGCAAGATCCATTAGAAATAACATTGTGCTTACTTTTCAAAAGATTATTATTAACCCCTTGAACAATCGTAGCATCAACATTAGAACCTGGAGCAGAAATAATAACTTTTTTTGCTCCTGCAATTAAGTGCGAACTCGCTTTTTCCTTACTTGCAAAAACTCCGCTACATTCCAAAACAACATCTACTTTAAGTTCCTTCCAAGGAAGATTGCTTGGATCTCTCTCACTATAAAATTTAATTTCTTTATTTTTATATTTCAAGCCTTTTCTAGTTTTCTTAATCTCAACTGGAAGTTTTCCGTGGATGCTATCAAACTGCATTAAATGCAAACTCGAGTCCAAGCTACCTAGTTCATTAATGGCTACAATTTCTATACCTTTTAAATTTTTTTCTAAAAAGGCCCTAAAAACTAATTTTCCAATTCTTCCAAAACCGTTAATCGCAACCTTCATTTTATGCCCTCTCTATTTTTCAGTTAACTTATATTTAATTCTTTCACAAATATGCTCAGCGGTGATATTAAAATGTTTATACACATCCTTATAAGGCCCACTTGCACCAAAAGATTTCATTCCAATAAAATCTTTATTATCTATATATTTTTCCCACCCATTAATTACACCTGCTTCAACTGCAAATTTTGGTTTGTCATCAACTATTTCTTTTTTATATTTCGAATCTTGCAATTCAAACAGTTCCATAGAAGGAAAGGATATTACTCTTAAATTTATTTTAAATTCTTTTAATTTATTTGATGCCAAAAGTGCAATTTCAACTTCTGAACCTGATGCAAAAATTGAAGCATCATGCTCTGATTGATTTTGGATAATATAAGCACCCTTTAGTACTAAGTTTTCTTTGTATGAATTTCTTTTATTTGTAGGCAGACCTTGTCGAGTTAAAGCTAAAATAGTAGGTCCTTTAGTTTCAAGCGCAATTTCCCAAGCCTCGATAGTTTCAATTATATCGCAAGGTCTGATAACATTTAAATTTGGAATTGCTCTTAAGGCTGCTAAATGTTCAATAGGTTGATGGGTTGGGCCATCCTCACCAAGGCCAATAGAGTCATGTGTCATCACATAAACTACAGGTTGTTTCATTAGAGCAGATAATCTAATTGAAGGTCTGCAATAATCTGAAAAAACTAAAAAAGTACCACCGTATGCTTTGATACCTCCATGCAAAGCCAAGCCATTCATAATACCTGCCATAGCATGTTCTCTTATGCCATAATAAACATAACTTCCACTATAGTTTTCAGCGTTAAAAACGCTCATAGCTTTTGTTTTAGTATTATTAGATCCTGTTAAATCTGCAGACCCACCAATAAAATTTTCTATATGGTTATTAAGTAATGAAAGTGAAATTTCACTAGCTTTTCGTGTAGCAAATTTTGTATCATCATTTGCATATTTTGTTTTAAAATTTACAATTTCTTTTTTTATTTTAGTATCTAAGTTGGTATTAAAATATTTTTTATATTTAGTTGAATTAAGAAAATCAGCATTATTATTTTTCCATATTTTTTTAATTTCTTCATTTCTTTTTGCAAAACCTCTCCATTCAGAAAGAAGTTCTTCAGGAATTATAAATTCATCGTGACTCCATTCTAAATTTTTTCGAGTGAGATTTACTTCATCTTCTCCCAAAGGTGATCCATGGGATGAAGCACTGGCTTCTTTATTCGGCGATCCATATCCAATTTTTGTTTTACAAGAGATAATTGTAGGTTGTTCAGAAATTTTAGCTTTATTGATTGCCTCATTTATTTCTTGATGATCGTGACCATCTATTTTTAAAATATTCCAAGCATATGATTGAAATCTAGCTTCCACATTATCACTACTGCTTAAAGAAATTGGTCCATCTATTGAGATTGAATTATCATCAAAAAAAACGATTAGCTTATTTAATTTTAAGTGTCCTGCTAAACTGCATGCTTCATGACTTAAACCTTCCATCAGACAACCATCTCCTGCAAAAACATAAGTATAGTGATCTATGCAATCCTTACCTAAGATTGATGAGAGTTTGCTTTCTGCCATTGCAAAGCCAACAGCATTTGCTAACCCTTGTGAAAGAGGACCTGTTGTTGTTTCAATTCCATCTAACTCTCCATACTCAGGATGTCCAGCTGTGGAGAAGCCAATTTGTCTAAAATTTTTAATATCATTTAAGCTAATATCTCTATAACCAGTTAAATATAAAATTGAATATAGAAGCATCGAGCCATGACCATTTGATAGAACAAATCTGTCTCTATCAATCCATTTTGGATCATTTGGGTCAAATTTTAAATGATTTTTGAATAAAACTGTTGCAATATCAGCCATACCCATAGGCATACCTGGATGACCAGAGTTTGCTTTCTGCACAGCGTCAATTGATAAAAAACGTATACAATTTGCTAATTGAGATAGTTTTTTAGATGTTGTGTTATTATTTTTCAAATTTCCTCGGTATTTGCAATCTTTTACACTAATATTTGAATGCAATAAAGTGACATTTTCAAATAATAGAATTATAAAAAAAATATGAAAATTGAAGAAAAAATATCTCTATTGAAAAAAACAATCAAAGAAATAAAAAATATTTCTCAGAATTTAGACCATGATTACATTTCTAAAAAAAAAATTGAAGAACTTAATAAAGAAATAAAAAGGTTAAAAAACGGAATTAGAGAAAGCGCAGATGAATTAGAAGAATTTATTAAGGAGCAAAATGGCTGATATTGAGGTTTATGTTTTTAATCAAAAACTAAAATTATCTTATCGCGAAGAAGAAAAACAAAGAATTTTAAATGCTGTTGAAGTATTAAATAATAATTGGAAAAAATTTTCTCATCTGCATGGCAAAGTTAGTGACCTAAAGATAGCTACTTTAATAAGTTTAGAGCTTCAAGACTCAATAGAAAATATTAACATGCTAGAAGATAAAATGAAAGCAATGGAAACTTACAATGAATTGTTAAAAAAACAGATTAATTTTAAAAAAGAAGAATATGAAGAAATTAACAAAATTGTAAAAAAACTTGACTCAGAATTAAAAACTAAGAATAAAGAATTTTCCAAGTTTGAAATTACTTTAGATGAACTTCTAAGTGAACTTTTAGAAATTAAAAATAATATTGTAAGATGAATATACTTGTTTCTCAAAAACAAGATTTGAGAAAAATCTTAACTCAAAAAAGAGAGAAAATTAAACAAAATGCAGAAGTTGAATTTAATCAAAGTGTTTTTGATCAGTTAAGAGAATGTATAGACTTTGAAAAAATCAATGATGTTGCCAGCTTCATCTCTATTCGTTCAGAAATTTCAACATATCAATTAAATAATAAAATAATCAAATTAGGAAAAAATTTGTCATTTCCAGTAATAGTTAAAAATTCTGACCAATTAACTTTTAAAATAGTCAATTCAAATGATAGTTTTAAATTAGGAAAATTTAATATTCCTGAGCCAATAAATGATAATCAAGATATAATCCCTCAATTATTTTTTGTACCGTGCTTAGCATTTGACTTGAAAGGTTTTAGATTGGGATATGGAGGAGGATTTTATGATAGAACTTTTGCAAAGTTTAAAAAATTGAATTTGAAATTTTATTCAGTAGGATTTGCTTTTGATGATCAAAAGCAAAATACCTTACCAAGAGAAATATTTGATTACAAATTAGATTTTGTTTTGACTGAAAAACAATTATACAAATTCTTATGAAAATAGTTTTTATAGGAGATATAGTAGGAAAAGAAGCTAGAGAAAAATTTATAGAGTCAATTCCTAAAATTAAAAATGAATATGAGCCAGATGCATTAATAGTTAATGCTGAAAATGCGGCTGCAGGCTATGGTCTAACTAAAAAAATTGCAAATCAACTTCTGGATGCTGGTGTAGATGCAATAACTTTAGGAAATCATGCATGGGATCAAAAAGAGATGTTGTCTTATATCGAAGAGTGTCCAAAAATTATTAGAGCCTTAAACTACCCAAGCGGTGTGCCAGGTAAAGGATACTATGAACTAATATTACCAAATGATAAAAAAATTATTATTATTCAAATAATGCTTAGATTATTTATGGGACTTTCTTTGGATGACCCATTTAGCGTGACAAAAAATTTTTTAAAAAGAGAAAAACTTGGGTCTACTTGTAATGCAATTTTTATTGATATGCATGGAGAAGCAACTTCAGAAAAAAATGCTTTTGGTCATGTTTTTGATAGTAAGGTATCTGCAATAATTGGAACTCACACACATGTACCTACTTCTGACGCAAGAATTCTAGTTGGTGGCACTGCTTATCAAACTGATGTCGGAATGACAGGTGATTATAATTCAGTAATAGGTATGGACAAAGAAAACCCTATTCACGGATTTGTAAAAGGTTATAGATCTGAGGGTAGATTTTTTCCTGCTAGTAAAAAAATAACTATATGTGGCACATTTTTAGAAACCGACGACAGCACTGGATTATCATTGAATATCTTGCCTTTTCAAGTGTGAAAAATTACATATATATGCCACAATATTCTTTTATTTAAATACTTTACTGACAACGAATAACATATTTATAGAGAATTATGGCAGGTCATTCAAAATTTAAAAATATTATGCACCGTAAAGGTGCACAAGACAAAAAACGTGCCAAAATATTTTCTAGATTGGGCAGAGAAATTTCTGTTGCTGTAAAAGAAGGAGGCCCAGATCCTGATACAAATATAAGACTGCGCTCTGCAGTTGGATCAGCTAAATCTCTTAACATGCCAAAAGACAATATTGAAAGAGCAATTAAAAAAGGCGAAGGAAACGATCCAGATAATAACTATGAAGAAGTTAGATATGAGGGCTATGGTCCAGATGGTGTTGCTATAATAGTTGAAGCACTTACTAATAATAAAAATAGAACAGCAGCTGAAGTAAGATCAACTTTTAGTAAATATGGAGGTAATCTTGGTGAGACTGGCAGTGTAAGCTTTGGCTTTAAGAGGCTTGGAAGTATCACGCTAAAAAAAAATGAAATTGATGAAGAAGAGCTTTTTGATTTTATTGTAGAAAATGGGTCTGAAGATTATGAACTTAATGAAGATGAGTATAATATTTATTGTGATCAAAAAATATTACATCAACTTAATCAAAAAATTATTGATAAATTTGGTCCCACAAATTTTACTGGACTTATATGGAAAAGTGAAAACGAGATTTCTGTTTCTAAAGATAAGGCTGAGACATTATTCAAATTATTAAATATATTAGAGGAAAACGAGGACGTGCAAGCAGTATCATCAAATTTTGATGTTAGCGATGATGTATTAGAATCGTTGGCAGTTTAGGGAAAGGAATATTATGCCTGATAAAGCTTGGAAAAAAAGAGAGCGAGACGTAGCAAATTATTTTAATGGTAAAAGAACACCTTTGAGTGGAGGTAATGGAAAAGTCACTCGAGCGGATGTTATTCACGATGAGCTTTTTATAGAATGTAAATTAAGAGCTAAGCATACTGCAGTATCGCTTTGGGATGATACAGCAAAGCTTGCAAAAGATGAGGGTAAAACTCCTGTCATTGCATTATGTGAAAAAAATAGACCTGGTTTTTGGATAATGGTGCATAGTGATGATTTAAAAAAAATAAAGGATAAAGAATAATGGAAGAAGTTAATTCAATAAATAATATTGCTTCAGAAAATGTAGACTTTTCAATGTTTGCATTATTTATGAGTGCTGATCTTGTTGTAAAATCAGTAATTATAATCTTAGTTCTAGCTTCAATTTATTCTTGGACAATAATTGTTTCTAAACTTTTAAGATTAAGACAACTTAAGCAAATGGAAAAAGAGTTTGAGGAAATTTTTTGGTCAGGAAATTCTTTTGAAGATTTATATGAAACTCTGAACTTTAATAAACTTGATCCTAAATCAAAAATATTCTGTGCAGCAATTTCAGAATGGAAAAAAACAAAGTCTAATTATGAAGGCCAAATAAGCCCTAATATTTCATCTCTTAAAGACCGCATGCAACGCTCAATGGTAGTTACTTTTAATAAAGAAACTGAAATAGTGGAAAAAAATTTAACTTTTTTAGCTACTTCTGGCTCTACTGCTCCATTTATAGGGTTATTTGGAACCGTTTGGGGCATTATGAATAGTTTTAAATCAATAGCTGTAGCTCAAAATACAAATTTATCTGTTGTTGCTCCTGGTATTGCAGAGGCATTGTTTGCAACAGCACTCGGTCTTTTCGTCGCTATTCCAGCAGTAGTTGCATACAATAAAATATCCAGTGATTTATCTAAATATTTTGTTTCACTAGAAACATTTATGGATGAATTTTCGACTATTTTTTTTAGACAATTAGAGAAAAAATAAATTGATAAATCTTAGTAACAACTCATCAAGAAAACGTAAAAGATACACGCAAATGAGTGAAATTAACGTCACGCCCTTTGTTGATGTGATGCTGGTTTTGTTAATTGTTTTTATGGTTACTGCTCCTTTGCTAACTGTTGGTATTCCAGTTGATCTTCCAAAAGTTAAATCATCTGCATTAACTGATCAAAAGGATCCTCTTGAAATCACAGTTAAATTAGGTGGTGAGATATTTTTAGGAGAGTCTAAAGTAGAGGTTGAAAATTTGATCCCAAGATTAAATGCAATAACTGAGTTGAATAAAGAAGCAAGAATTTATGTAAGAGGCGATAGAGTTGTAGCGTATGGAAGAATAATGGAAATTATGTCTTTAGTAAATTCTGCAGGTTATACAAAGGTAGCACTGGTTACGCAAAACCCAACGGAAAATTAAAAATATGCAGTCTTTATATTATAAGACTTTTAATTTTATAGATAATTCTCAACCAAATCATGTTGGGGTTTATTTCTCTCTTTTACTTCATTTATCTATATTATTATTTGCTGTAGGTCTGCCAGATTTTTTTAAACCAAAAAAAATTCCAATGCCTCAAGTTATACCAATTGAAATATTGAATATTTCAGATGTTACTTCCTTAACTCCAAAAAAAGAAAATACTGAAATTGAAAGTAAAGAAATTAAAAAAGTAAAACAAAAAAAATTTAGCTCTGCAGAAAATACAGAGATTCAGAAATTAGAGTTAAGAGAAAAACCTAAAAAAAATATAAAAGTAAATGCAATTGAACCTGATGACAATATTTTAACTCAAAAACCTGAACAAAAAAAAATATCATTAAATAAAAATGAAATCATTAAACTGAAAGAACAAAAAAAAGTAACGCAAGAAAAAATTGATATCTTAAAAGAAAAAAAAATAAAACCTAAGCTGAAACCAAAAATCCAAGAAGAAGTTAAAGAAGTTAAACAAGAAAGTGATTTAAAAATTGAAAATAAAATAAAACCAGATTTAAAAAATGTTGAAAAAAAAATAATAGATAAGCCAAAGCCAATAGAGAAACCAGAGCCAGATTTTAATTTAGCTACGATGCTTAAAGATCTTAGAAACGAAGATATTTCAGACACTTTTGAGGATAACGAAGATAATGATGAAAAAGTTGTTACAGAAAAAAATGAAAATGAACAAAATAATTTAGAGGTATCGATTTCTGAAATGGATCTTGTTCTTCAACAGTTAAGAAGTTGTTTTAATCCTAGGGCTGGAACTCAAATCGTGGGTGATGAAATGGTAAAAATAAGTGCTAAAATTGACAGAGAAGCTAATGTAAGAAAAGATACTGTACAAATTATTGACACAAATATAAGTAATAATAATCCATATTATGAAGCAATTACAGAGAGTGCAGTGGCAACCCTATATAATCCACTTTGTTCAAAACTTAAATTACCCCTTGATAAATATGAATCGTGGAAAGATTTGAAGATAACAATTGATTATAGTTGGATTAAAAATTAATTATTTATAAAATGA
>CETM01132827.1_pt1 | contig 12988 bp, 14 predicted proteins | sample 361451 | NCBI WGS metagenome assembly CETM01 (sample SAMEA2622690, study PRJEB7988) | marine metagenome | isolation source: saline water (ENVO:00002010), including
TTCTTTTTCATAAACCATTACCTCAAAAATAGAATTTTCTTTAAATAAATTTGCTGCTGTTAAACCAGCAATTCCAGATCCAATTATTGCAACTTTTTTTTTCATGGATATAAATTTTCTACTCGTCTAAATATTTTTTTAGTGAAGGTTGGTATAAATTCCTCATTATTAGTTAAAGAATACCAATTTAAATATTTAGGAATTTTATTTGAAAATTTATAATATAAATTTATATTTAATTTTTTATTTGAAATAGAATTTTTATAATTACATAAAAAGTTCCAAGTTTTAATTTCCTGTTTATTAAATTTTTCTTTAATTATTGGTAAATTATACTCTTTTAAAAATCCTAAATTATTTTTCTTAGTTAGGCCAATTTGTTTTTTTTTATTCAGATAGCAAAAGATATTATAACTTTTCTTTTTTACTTTAAGTTTATCAGTTAATTTTTTACTTTTGCCAAATTTATAAAATTTGCAAATTTTTTTTAAAGGACAGATAGCGCAAGAAGGATCTTGAGGTTTGCATATTAAAGCACCAAACTCCATCATGGCCTCAACTAAATCTGCATTTCTTTTTAGATAAAATAATTTTTTTTTATTTTTTTGAATGATACTCTCAAAATTTATTAGTTTTTCATGTTTGTTAAGTAATCTAGAAAAAATTCTTTTGACATTACCGTCCAGTGCTAAACGAGGCTGGTTATAAATTAATGCTAACAATACATTCCCTGTATATTCGCCAATTCCAGGAAATTTTTTTATATCTTTTAAATTATTAGGCAATATCGACTCTCTTTCTTTAACTATAATTTGTGCTGTTTTAATAAGATTCTTTGCTCTCCTGTAGTAACCTAATCCTTCCCAAAGTTTTAATACCTTCCTTTCATTAGTTGTAGAAAGTTTTTTTAAAGTTTTAATTTCTTTAGTAAATCTTTCAAAATAAGGGATAACAGTTTTTACCTGAGTTTGCTGAAGCATAAATTCGCTTAATAATCTGAAGTATAGCTTTTGGGGGGAATTGTGTGGTACACGCCAGGGTAAAGTACGCTTATTATTATCGTACCAAGTAATTATTTTTTTTGATAAATTATTTTCAATATGCATGACAAAAAAAATTATATTAATAAAACTCGTAATTCTATTCAAGGACTTAGGCCTATGTCAAAGTCTCTTCCTAGTGGACTAAAAACGATTTTAAAGAAGGGTGGACACAACTATTCTTCAATAATAAATAATTGGTCAAACTTAGTGGGTAAGAAAATTGCGGATGTTTGTTATCCTAAATCTATCAAAACTGGTAGAGAGTTAAAAAATGGAATATTATTTTTAAATGTCGCACACGGTGACCAACTTTTGGTTGAGTACAGCAAAAAAAATATAATAGACAAAATTAATGTTTTTTTTGGATATCAATTCGTAAAAGAGATCAGGATTGTCTTAATAAGAGAAAAAATTTTAGCCAAAAAAGACAATTTTTTAAAAAAAGAAAAAGTATATAAATATCATAAAAAAGTAGAAAAAATTAAAGATACTGAATTAAAAAAAAAACTGGAAGATTTGATAAGTGCTTATGATAAAAAAATTGATTAGGATTTCTCTATATTTTAGTATTATTTTATTTTTTGCATTAAGTTTAAATGCAAAAGAGAAATCAAATATCAGTATTGGAAACCCTGAAGCGAAAATAGTTATTAAAGTTTTTTCCTCTCTAACCTGCCCCCATTGTGCAGACTTTCATAAAAAAATATTTTATAAATTAGAAAAAGAATTTATTGAAAAAAATATAGTAAGATTTGAACATCACGGCTTTCCATTAGATTTGGCAGCATTAAATGCAGAAAAAATATTAAGATGTATAGGCGACCCTAAAAATAGGTTGAATATTTTAAATGAAATTTACCAAAAGCAAGATAGATGGGCTTCTGGTAGGGATATTAACAGTATTAATTCGAAACTAAGTAAAATCGCTAAGAATTATGATTTGAATGATGATAAGATAAACTACTGTTTGAAAAATGAAAAATTAGAAGATCAAATTTTAGAGGACAGGATAAATGCAAATAATAATTATTCCATTAAATCTACACCAACTATATTTATAAATGAGGAAAAATATGATGGGGGACATAACTACGAAGAATTTAAAAAAGCTATAAAAAAACTTTTATAAAGATGATTTTTAAAAAACTAGAATTGATTGGATTTAAATCTTTTTTTGAAAAAACCACATTTATTATTCAAGATGGTCTTACAGGAATAGTGGGTCCTAACGGTTGCGGAAAATCAAATATAGTAGAGTCATTAAGATGGTGCATGGGAGAAACTTCTGCAAAAAGTATGAGAGGTTCGGGAATGGAAGATGTGATCTTCTCTGGCACATCTAATAAACCGGCAAAAAATATTTCTGAAGTTACAATCACTGTTGATAATTCAAAAAAAGAAGGTCAAGGGAGATACATAGAAATGGATCAAATTTCTATAAAGAGAAGAATTGAAAGAGAGAAAGGATCAAAATATTTTATTAATGAAAAAGAAGTTAGAGCAAAAGATGTACAAACTTTTTTTGCAGATTTGTCCACTGGTGCTCACTCACCGGCAATAATTAGTCAGGGTAGAATTGGCATGATTGTAACTGCTAAACCACAAGAAAGAAAATCAGTATTAGAGGAAGCTGCAGGTATTTCAGGAATACATTTGAGAAGACACGAAGCAGAAATGAGATTGAATGCCGCAGAAAACAACTTGAAAAGGGCTGATGAATTAAAAAGACAACAGGAAAAACTATTAGAAAATTTAGAAAAACAAGCAGAGGAAGCCACAAAGTATAAAAATATTTCGGAAAAAATTAAATCTGCAGAGGCTGGTCTTTATTACTTAAAACTTAAAGATATAGAGCAAGAAACTAACGAAATTAAAGAAAAATTAAGTGAAGTGGATAAGGAAATGGAAATTGTAAAAAATGATATGGGTATTAATACAGAATTAATTGAAGCAGAAAACAAGAAGCTACAACCATTAAAAGACAAAAAAATACAAAATATATCAACTCTTCAAAAAATAAATCTTGAAATAGAAAATTTAAACTCAGAAGAGAAAAGGGTTAAAGATTTGAATATAAAACTATTAAATAATATAAAAGTTATTCAATCTGATCTTGAAAGAGAGAAAAGTATATCGCTTGATGCATCTTTGAATGAAAAAAGAATATTAGAAGAAAAGAATGAATTATTAAATACTGAAAAACAACTATTTGATATTGAAAAAAAATCAGAAATAGATCTTGATATTTCAAAAAGTGAATTAAAAGATCAGCAAATCAAACTTGATAGTTTTTTAGGGAAAAAATTAGACTCGATTGATTTGAAAGGACAATTAAAAATACTTAGAGAATTTGAAGACCTAAATAGATCTATAATTCAAAATTTAAATCAATCAAATACTGAAGAAGCTCACAACAATCTCATTAAAATGGACAAAATTCTAAAAAATCAAATACAGAATATAGAGTCTTTAGATAGAAATGATTTAACCATCAATCTTAAGGAAATAATTTCAGATATAACATCATCTCAAGAAAAATACGCCACATCATTCGGAAAAAATCAAACAATTAGAAGCGATTCTATTAAAAGAAAAGAAAGAATCAAAAATATTGATCAGGAACTAGAAAACTGGAAAGATCTCAAACTAAATTCTGAAAAAATGATATCAAAACTTGACGAGAGAATAAAGAAAGTAGAATTAGAGATTGAAGAAAACCAAAAAAATCCAGAGCAAATTGGAATTAGTAAAGGACAAAATATACAAAATCTTGAAAATACAAAAAAACAAAATGAGGACTTAGATAATGAAATAGAAAAAATCGAATCTAAATATAGTTCAATGAATGAAAAATTAAAAATTGTTCAGGAAAAATTTACTGTTTTGAGAGAAAATAAAGCTAGACTTGGCGCAACTGTAGAAGGAATTGATCAAAGAAAAATGGATCTCATATATTTGGTAAAAAATGAACTTAAAATAGAAAATATAAATAATCTATTATCTCTTTCTGACTTAAATAATATTAAAAATATACCTTTGGTTGAAGAACAAGAGGAAAAATTATTGAATATGAAAAAAGATAGAGAGTCACTAGGTTCTGTTAACTTAAGAGCAGATGTGGAAACAGAGAAGTTTAAAAAAACAATAAAAAAAATGGAAGATGATAGAGCCGATCTTGTTTCAGCCATAGTTAAACTTAAATCAAGTATAAATGAATTGAACCAAAAAGGACGTGAAAGACTCTTAGATGCATTTAATAAAGTAAATAGGAAATTTAATGAAGTTTTTACTAAGCTTTTTAATGGAGGAAATGCTAAGCTTGAATTAGTTGACTCCGACGATCCACTTGAAGCTGGATTGGAGATGTTAGTTTCTCCACCTGGAAAAAGACTTCAATCGATAACTCTTTTATCCGGTGGTGAACAAGCTTTAACGGCTATTTCTTTAATCTTTGCAATTTTCTTAACTAATCCTTCTCCAATTTGTATTTTAGATGAAGTTGATGCTCCATTGGATGACGCTAATGTTACAAGATTTTGTTCCTTATTGGATCAACTTATTTCTATTACAAAAACTAAATTCATAATTATTACTCATCATGCATTGACCATGTCAAAAATGAACAGGCTTTATGGTGTTACAATGCCTGAAAAAGGCATAAGTAAACTTGTAGCGGTAGATTTACAAAAGGCAGAGGAGTTAGTTGCATAAGATTTCTAATGAGTGATTTCGATGATTTTAAAACTCGCCTCAAAATTGCAAAGTCAAAATTGCAAAATGAAAAGTCTGATAAAAAAGGAGTTTTTTTGGGTAATGCTTTTAAACTCGGAACAGAACTTATAGCCGCAGTTATAGTAGGGACAATTATTGGGTTTATTTTGGATAATTGGTTTGGTACTAAACCATTATTAATTATTGTTTTTTTTCTTTTCGGTTCTGCAGCAGGAATATTGAACATATTTAGAGCCGCAAAGAAGATGCAAAAGGATGAAGATTAAATATGGCCACTAATCCAATGCACCAGTTTAACGTATATAAGATTGGTCCAAAAATAGAAATTTCTGGGATCGACTTATCATTCACTAATTCCAGTTTGTTTATGCTTATCAGTGGTACATTGATTGCTTTATTTTTTTTATTCGGGACTAAAGAAAAAAAAATTATTCCGAGTAAAATTCAATTGATATCTGAAATGTTGTATAATTTTATTTCTAAAATGATAAGTGATACTGCTGGAAAAAAAGCAAAGCCATATTTCCCATTTATTTTTAGTTTGTTTGTTTTTATCTTAGTTTGTAATATGGTCGGAATGTTGCCGTATTCATTTACAGTAACAAGCCATATAATAGTTACTTTAACTTTTGCATTATTTATTTTTATTGGAGTTACAATTTTGGGTTTTGTTAAACATGGTTTTAAATACTTAAAAATATTTGTTCCAAGCGGTGTTCCCTTGGTTTTGCTACCAATAATATCTATCATTGAAATTATTTCTTATTTAAGTAGGCCGGTAAGTCTTTCGGTAAGATTATTTGCAAATATGATGGCTGGCCATACTATGTTAAAAGTTTTTGGGGGATTTGTAATAAGTTTGGGTTTAATTGGAGGATGGTTACCTCTAAGTTTCTCAGTAGCACTTACTGGTTTAGAAATATTGGTAGCTTTTTTACAAGCATATGTTTTCGCGATTTTAACATGCATCTATTTAAATGATGCATTAAATTTACATCATTAATAAAAAAAAGGAGGAAAAATGGAACTAGAAGCAGCAAAAATGATCGGCGCAGGATTAGCCGCGATTGCTTTGGCTGGGGCTGGTGTCGGCATAGGGTTAATATTCGGAAATTATTTATCCGGAGCAATGAGAAACCCTTCGGCAGCACAAAAACAATTCCCTAATCTACTTTTGGGATTTGCTTTAGCTGAAGCGACTGGTCTTTTTGGATTAGTTGTAGCTCTAATAATACTTTTTGCTTTTTAATTAAATTAATTGATTAAATAGATGAAAAAGTTATTTATTGTTTTAATTTTTTCCACGCTTTTTAGTGGAGGAATTCTTGCAGCTGAGGCTGGGATGCCTCAGCTTGACCCTAAATATTGGTTTTCACAGGCTTTCTGGCTAATAATTATTTTCTTATCAATTTACTTACTAATAGCAAAAATTTTTATTCCAAAAATTAAAGGCAATATTGATATGAGGGAAAATAAAATAAGAAAAGATTTGGAAGAAGCAAAAACATTTAGGGAAGATGCAGAAAAAAAACTTAAATCTTACAAGGCCTTAATTGAGTCTGCAAAAATAGATGCAAAAAAAATTCTTTTAGAAAGTAATCAAAAACTAAACGAAGATATGCAAGAGAAAAAAAATAAGATTAAAAAAGAAATTGAAAAAGAAACCCAAGATGCTGAAAAGGAAATTCAAAAATTTAAAGCTGAGTCTTTAAACAAAGTGCATGTAATTTCTGAAGAAATCACATCTGACCTCGTAAAAGATATATTTGGGGAAGATTTAAATAAGAGCAGTATTAAAGCTACTGTATCCCAAGTGATAAAGGAGTATAATATTAAAAAAATATGAATATTGATGCTACATTTTGGGTTGCTGTTTCATTTTTAATTTTTATTGGAATAATTTTTTATCTTAAAGTACCTCAAAAAGTTGGTAACTCTCTTGAAGAAAATATCAAAAAAATTAAGGAAGAAATAGATAATGCAGAAAAACTGAAAGATGAAGCTAAAAATATATTAAGTGAATATGAGTCAAAAGTTAGCAAATCGAAGGAAGAAATAAAAAATCTAATCCAAAAAGCAGAAAAACAGTCGGAAAATAATATTATTAAAACTAATGAAGAATTTCATAAAATTATTGAAAACAGAAAAAAAGCTGCTGAGGAAAAAATAAAACAAATGAAAGCACAGGCTATTAAAGATCTTAAAAACTCATCAATTAATATAGCAATTAAATCTGTTGAAAAAATCATAAAAAACTCAATTGATAAGAAAAAACTTGATAAAATTTATATTTCAAGCATTGAAGAGACAAAAAAAATTTTAAAAAACAAATCTATCTAGAGTAAGATCCTAACATATGACAAAAAAAGTTATTGTTGTAGGATCGGGTTTTGGTGGTTTGGCTTCTGCCTTAAGACTAAAATCTAAAGGATATGATGTATCACTTTTTGAAAAACATTCAGACCTCGGAGGAAGAGCAAGGGTTTTTAAAAAAGGCAAATTTATTTTTGATGCTGGTCCAACAGTCATAACTGCACCGTACCTATTAGAGGAATTATTTCAATTATTTGATAAAGATATAAAAAAATACGTTAACATTACCCCGCTGAAACTTTGGTATAGATTTGTTTTTAATGATGGCTCTAGCTTTGATTACTCCGGTAATGAAAAAGAGATGGAAAAACAGATAAATAATTTATCTCCAAGTGACGTAGATGGTTATAAAAAATTAGTTAATTTCACATCAAAAATTTTTGACAAAGGTTTTACTGAACTTTCTTCTGTGCCTTTTAATAATTTAATTTTTATGTCAAAGCAGATACCTTCTTTATTAAAGCTAAAAAGCTACAAGTCGGTATATTCCTTAGTTAGTAATTTCATTAAAAATGACAATTTAAGAAGGGTGTTGAGCATGCATCCTTTACTAGTTGGTGGAAACCCTTTTACGACAACATCAATTTATACTCTGATACTTTTCTTAGAAAAAAAATGGGGTATTCATTATGCTCTAGGAGGTACAGGAAAGATAGTTAGCGCTTTGGAGACTTTAATGCGAGAAGAGGGTATTAAAATTTATAAAGGATCAGAAGTTCAAGAGTTTATATTGGATAGCAAAAAGGTTACAGGAATTAAAAGTAATGGAGAAGTTCACAACTGTGATTATGTGGTATGTAACTCAGATCCCCCAAATGTCTATAATAACCTAATAAAAGATAAAAGAAATTATAATTTTTTATTTAATATAAAAATGAAAAGAATGAACTATTCAATGGGTTTATTTGTATATTATTTTGGAACAAAAAAAAAATATGATAATGTAGCCCATCACACAATATATTTTGGAAAAAGTTATAAAAAGCACTTAGAGAAAATTTTTAACAAAAAAGTTTTATCTGAAGATATAAGTTTTTACTTGCATAGACCATCAGCTACAGATCCTAGTATGGCACCAAAAAATAATGATGCCTTTTATGTTCTTGTACCAGTCCCAAATAATCTGTCCAAAATCAATTGGAATAATGAGGGTAAAAAATTTAAAAATCTTGTAATTGAGAAAATGGGTAAAACAATTTTACCTAACTTAAAGGAAAATATTATTGAAGATTTCTATTTAACGCCAGACTATTTTGAAAATGAACTATCTACACTTCATGGCTCAGGATTTTCTATTCAACCCAAATTTTCACAGTCTGCATATTTTAGATTTCATAACCGTTCAGAAATATTTAAAAATCTATACTTTGTAGGCGCAGGAACCCATCCGGGGGCTGGTATTCCAGGAGTATTATCATCTGCCAAGGTTTTGGATAAATTATTGTAATGAATACTAAAAATTATTTATCTATTTACGCTAAATCATTTAACTGGTCAGGTTTTTTTTTGCCAAAAAAAATTTATTATAAATGTTCCATTTTATATGATTTTTGTAGAACCTTAGACAATATAGCAGATCAAAATATTGATTTGGAAATAAAAAAAAAGGAGCTTGTTGAATTTAGAATAAAATTTGAGAGAAAAAGTAAACAAGATTTTGTAATAAAAAATATGTGGACTTTAATGGAAGATACAGATATCTCAAAAAAAATAGTAGATGACTTATTTGATGGGGTAGAGTCTGATCTCAAAACAGAAGTTAAAATTAAAACAGAAAAAGAATTATTAATCTACTCATATAGAGTAGCGGGAACTGTTGGTCTTATGATGGCAAAAATATTTAATATTAAAAAAAAAGACACTCTTAAGAGAGCAATTGATTTAGGTATAGCAATGCAGCTAACAAACATCGCTAGAGATGTAGTTGAAGATGAAAAGAAAAATAGGGTTTACTTAATTAGGATGTCAAAAGATATGCTTTTAGATATAAAAAATCTTATCGCTAAAGCAGATTCTTTTTATGATAGCGCTTTCGCTGGAATAAAAGATATACCGATAAGTTGTCGATTGTCGATAATTGTTGCTAGAAGAGTTTACAGACAAATAGGAAAAAAAATTTTAAAGAAAACAGATATAGAAAGTTACCGTAAAGCTGGAAAAATTTATGTTTCAAATTTTGGTAAAGTAATTCAAACAATTTGTTCTTTCGTTGATTTAATCGTGCTTTTTTTTATAAAGCCGAGAAAACACGAGAAAGAAAATGAATTTAATTTAATTAATGAGGATATAGGATTAAATGAAAGAATTTGATTACGTTATAATTGGAGGTGGTTGTGCTGGACTATCTTTGGCATACGAATTAGATCTTCATAGTAAGTTAAATGATAAAACCTTAGCAATTATTGAGCCTAGAGCAGAATACAAAAGAGATAAAACCTGGTCTTTTTGGAGAGTAAATTCTCATAATTTTGAAGATTGTGTAAAAAAAACATGGAAAAAGTTTTCTGTTAAAACTAATACAAATTCTAATTTAATTAACTGTGGAAACTTTCCATATCAAAGTATTGATAGTGGTTTATTTTATAAAAAGATAAATGATAGGTTAGCAAAAAATAGTAATATTGAGTTTTTTAAAAATATTGATGAAGTAAATACCAATAAATCTTTTATTTTCAACAGCGTACCATCTTTAGAAAATAAAATTTCAAATTTCTGGCAACATTTTCATGGCATTGAAGTTGAAACAGATAAGAATTTTTTTGATGATAATCATTTGGATTTAATGGATTTCAATTGTGATCAACGAAATAACGTACATTTTTTTTATATTTTACCTTTTAGTAAAAATAAAGCTTTAATTGAAACTACCTGGTTATCAAAAGATCTGGGTACATCCTTGAAAGATTATGATGTTCAGATGAAAAATTATATTAATAAACGTTTGGGCCTTAAAAATTATAAAGTTAATTTTAAGGAAGAAGGGGCAATACCATTATTTCTTCCAAAAAATATTTCTCAGATTAATAAAATTAATATCGGAACAGCAGGTGGTATGACACGCTTAAGTACTGGGTATACATTTCTAAATATTCAAGAGCATTGTAAGTATATACGAATGAATATAGATAACATTGCAAAAGTTAAAAAATTCGAACTAAAGAAAAAGTATAGAATATTAGATAAAATTTTCATAAAAGTTTTAGAAAATAACCCAAAAAAAATGCCAGGGATATTTTTTAAAATTTTTGAAGGGAATGCAGATAAAGCAATAAAATTCTTATCAAATAAAAGTAATTTTATTGATGATTTAGCAATTATTTTTAAAATGCCAAAATGGATATTTATAAAATCTTTATTTAATTAAAATGATAAAAAATATTTACGGTAAACATACTTTTTATTTTTCTATTTTAACAATTTTTTTTTCAGGTATCATGTTGTTAATAAAAGATAAATTTTTTTTTAACGATTCAATTATTGCATTTATTTGCTTTTTTTTAATTATTTCTGTTGGAATATCACACGGAGCAATGGATAACTATAAGGGAAAAAAAATTTTAAAAATTTACAAACAAAATAATATTATAATATTTTATATAGTTTATATATTAATCTCACTTTTTGTAATTTTATTTTGGAGTCTATTTTCTTCCTTAAGTTTGTTGCTTTTTCTAATTGTTGCCTCTTATCATTTTGGAAAAGAAGACACCTCTTTCCTGCATGAAGGAAATTCTTATTTTGATCAGTTATTTTATTTATTAAAAGGTTCGTTAATAGTATTTTCACCACTTTTTTTTCAAATTGAAGATACATTAATGATTTTTAAAATTTTATTTTTAGACGATAAAATCTTGTTTTTTTTAAAAAATGAACATTGGATAATCAACGCATGTGTTGGCTTTAGTTTTTTAGGTTATATTTATTTCTGTTTCAAAAATAAATTTAAAGATTTTGAAATTTTATTTTTAGATCTATTTTCAATCCTCATTTTGAATTATGTTTTTTCGCCTCTGATTGCTTTTACGTTTTATTTTTGTTTTTTGCACTCTATCAGACATATAATATCAATATCTTATGAATTGAACCAAAACAGTTTTGTGAATGGATTAAAATTATTTGTAAAAAAAGCTTTGCCTTTAACCATTGTAACAGCATTTTTATATTTACTAGCTGTATTTTTTCTCTCAAACAACTATGGAATAAATGATGTAATTATTAAGGTAATATTTATTGGTTTGGCCTCACTAACATTTCCGCATATATTGCTTGAATATTTGATAGAAATAAATGAAAAAAGAAATTAAAATTTATTTAGCTGCGCCTAGAGGATTTTGTGCTGGTGTTGATAGAGCTATAGAAATAGTAAAAAAAACATTACATAAGTATGGGTCACCGGTATATGTAAGACACGAAATAGTTCATAATAAAAATGTTGTGGAATCATTAAAAAAATTAGGGGCTATTTTCGTTGAAGAGATTTCAGAAATTTTAGATCCATCAAGACCTGTTATATTTTCAGCTCATGGTGTTCCTAAAAAAGTTCCAGCAGAAGCAAAACTTAAAAAAATTTTTTATATCGATGCAACATGTCCATTAGTTTCTAAAGTACATCGAGAAACTGAACAGTTATATAAAAGGGGTTTTGATATTGTTTTAATTGGACACAAAAATCATCCCGAAGTAATTGGTACTATGGGACAATTACCCATTAATGCAATCAAACTTATAGAAACGGTCGATGAAGTTAAAAATTTAAAATTCACAAAACCATTAGCTTATGTAACCCAAACAACTTTATCAATTGATGATACAAAAGAAATTATTGAGGCCCTTCAAGAAAAGTTTCCCGGAATAAAAGGCCCTATAAAAGAAGACATTTGTTACGCAACTACAAATAGACAGGCTGCAGTAAAAAAAATTGCTCCTAATTGCGAGATGTTTTTTGTTATTGGAAGCAGAAATTCCTCAAATTCAGCAAGATTAGTTGAAGTTGCTAAAAAATCTGGATGCAAAAATTCTGAACTCATCTTTTATGGAAAAAAAGCACCTTTAGACAAAATAAAGTACTGTAAAACAATTGGGTTATCTTCTGGTGCATCTGCACCAGAAAAACTTGTACAAGATTTTATTGAAGAAATAAAAAAAGATATGCTAGTTTCTATAGAAGAAGTCGTAACAGCAAATGAAAAAGTAGTTTTCAAATTACCAAAAGAATTAAATTAAATGGCAATATATACGAGATTAGACCAAGAAAAAATCGGTAATATTTTATTAAATTATAAGTTGGGAAACTTGAAAAAATTCGAAGGAATCAAAGAAGGCATCGAAAACACAAATTATTTAATTGAAACTGAAAAAGGAAAATATATTTTAACAATTTATGAAAAAAGAGTAAACAAAGACGATCTTCCTTTTTTTTCCAAATTGATGTTAGAACTAAGTAAAAAGAATTTTATCTGTCCAAAACCAATCCCAAACAAGGATAATGCATACGTATCAAATTTAGATAACAAAAAATTTATGATCGTTAGTTATTTAGAGGGAAAGTCTAAAAATAATTTATCCCCACCTGAATGTAAAATTGTTGGTAGAGAAATTGCAAAACTACATCAAATTACAAAAAATTTTAATTTTAAAAGAGAAAATGATCTTTCTGTAAAATCTTGGAGAACAATTTTTACTCAAGTCAAAGATAAATGTAATAAAATTCATCCTGAACTTCCAAAATTAATAGAAGCAAACTTAATTAATATTGAAAAAGAATGGCCATCTAACCTGCCGCATGGAATAATACATGCAGATCTTTTTAATGATAATATTTTTTTTAAAAATAATAAATT
>CETM01103816.1_pt1 | contig 12959 bp, 17 predicted proteins | sample 361451 | NCBI WGS metagenome assembly CETM01 (sample SAMEA2622690, study PRJEB7988) | marine metagenome | isolation source: saline water (ENVO:00002010), including
ATTTTTAATATTTAAATTTCATATTGATATCAACAACGGTATTCCCTTTTATGTCTTTAACATCAATGTCATATGCATATTTATGATCAGTTTTCTCTAATAGCTTATCAATCAGATGATAGGCTTTTAAAGTATGAGATAAGGATTCATCACCAGCATCGTTGAATTTTATTCTAATAAAGTTGTTTTTATTCATTTATTTTTTTTTTATGGATATGCCAATAATTTATAAACTAAATTTCTTTTTTTAACCAAGTTTCTGGTGTTAGTTCATTTTTAATTTCTAAATTAATATGATAATCAAATGGTCTTATACCACGCTTTTTTATATAATTATAAGTTTGTTGTATTCCTTCTTTTAATGAGGTCTCTGTTTTATAATTTAAAAGTTTTCTAGCTTTATCCGCAGAACACGTTGCATGCTTTACTTCTAGTGGTCTATCTTTTTTATAAATAGGTTCTAAATTGCTTTTGGTTATGTTTGAACACATTTCAAATACTTCATTAATAGTAACAAATTCTTCGTCTGGACCGATATTAATTATTTGTTTGTTTAGACTTTGATCATCTTTCATTGGTATAAGGCAGCTTAAACAATCATCTATATAAGAAAAACATCTTTTTTGATTACCATCTCCATAAATTATAGGAGATTTATTTTGCATAATTCTGTTTAACATGATTGATACTACATTTCTAAATGGATCATCATATTTTTGCCTAGGACCGATAATATTATGAGGTACTGCTATAACCCACTCTATTTTATTTAAGTTACACAAACTTATTAAAATTTTTTCTGCAGCTACTTTTGAAATTCCGTATGGGTCTACAGGAGCTGGTTCCATATCTTCAGTAAAAGGTGTTTTTTGCGAACCATATCTAGCCATGGATGAACAAAATATAATTCTTTTTACTTTATTTGAAATAGCGGCTGAAAAAACAGTAACAGAGGCTTGTAAATTATTTTTTGTAATTTCTTGAGGAGAAAAAACAGACAGTCCTTCGTGAGCAGCGGCGGCACAATGGTATATTACATCTACACCATTCATAATATTATTCATTTTATTAAAATCACAGCAATCAGAATTGTGAAATTCTATATCTTTTGGAATATTATCCTCATAACCAGAGGACATATTATCAACTCCAATAATTTCATAATTTAAATTATATAATTTTTCTGCTAAATGAGATCCTAAAAAACCAGCGACGCCAGTTATAAGGATTTTTATTTTTTTCATTCGTGACTTATTTATATTTTTTTGTGAAAAATAAAACTAAAATAAACAAAATTATTTAAAATCAAACCATTCATTATATTTTTCTTTATTTTCTTGTATATATTGAGGTAATTTTTCTATTGGAAAAATGTTCAAATTGAACTCACTTTCATATTTAGATTTTTTAGTATCTGCTAAATGATCATGATCTATTTTTCTATTTTTAATTAACTCTGTTATTTTTGCAACATTTTTACCTGATGCCCTATACTCATCATGATGTTCTGCATCGAGTTCTTTTGAATGTATATCTTCGGGTGTTTGAAGTCTCGTAAAATGCCAACCACCTTCTTTTACTATTTCTAAACTAATTTGTTTATCAAATTTAAAAATTGTATCTAATCTGTAAAAAGGATATTTTTTTGGTTTTATTTGTCTAAGATTTTCAAAAGATTTAAGATATTTTTTTTTACAACCTTTAGTTCCATACCAATTGACTCTATTCAAACAGAGATTTAATTTATAATAAAAAAGTTTTTGTTCAAATAAAACATATTTTTTATTGAACATTTGAAAGTTAAATTTATTTAAATTTGGTATTTCGTCGTTATCACTATACAAAATAAAATCTTCATCTTCAGCATCATTTATTCCATCCAAAAGTTTATTTCTCTGATAGGAAATTCTTTTTATAGCATTAAATCTATAATTTTCTGGCAATTCTTTTCTATGAGTTGTTTTTTCAAATAATAATCCATCTGGTTCATCATCAGAAACTATATATATAATTTTTTCTTTAAACTCTTTAAATCTATTAATGTTGAAATTCAATTTTTTTTCCCTTCCACTATGAGAAAATTTAGATTCACATATTATAAATTTATCTACAAATTTTGATAAAATATTTAACCTCATATCAAGTATTAAATCTTCATCATGATATAATGTGCAATCGTAAATCTTCATGAAATATGTTTATAATAAATATTTTTTATTTACCAATTAATTTTATAATTTATAGTGTAGAAGGAAATTCTTTTTTTTAAGTGTTTTAATTCCAAATCACAATTTTTATACCCTTCTATTATCGTATGTAAATAAGATGAACTAGGTTTTTTTTTTACAAAATCATTTTGAATATATACCAAAACTTTTTTTTTATTCCATTTTATATACTCTTTTTGATAATAAGTGGGAACACCCTCATATAAATCTAATATTTTTTCATTCTTAATTGTAATATTCCAAATTGCTCCAGGAACTTTTGAGTTTTTATTTTTTTCTATATTTGCATGACCAAATATACTTTTAGGGTTGTGGTTACTAAATATAAGTTTGTATCCATGTAGATTGTATTTGGTAATAAATTTTGCGCCAGGACACCTTTCTTCTAGCATTTGTCTCCTATTTAAATTACTGCCGTAAGCAAAATATAACATTAATCTCTTTCGATTATTTCTATATTTTTTTCTTTAACAAATTTAATTATTTGTAAATTACAATTTTCAATTTTAGTTTTATCATTACTTCTTAAAACAATCGATACACCTAGTTTTCCAGCTCTGAAAAAAGGATAACTTCCAATTTCTACTTCTTTATTATTATGTTGTACTTTTGCTAATGATTTAGCAATTTCACTTTCAACTGTTCTTAAGTTTATCGTATGAGTTAAAATTGGAATACCTCCGGTAAGTTTGTGGTCGATTCCTCCTAACATAGATTTTAAAATTGATGGAACTCCTGGAAGACAAAAAACATTTTTAATTTGAAATCCCGGTGCTCCACTGGTTGGATTAAGAATTAATTTAGCTGTTATTGGCATCCATGCCATTTTTTGTCTGCCTTCACTAAACTCTCCAGATTTATAATATTTTCTTAAAATACTCATTGCTTCCTTATGAGGCCCATATTTTATATTGAATGCTTTTGATATGGATGAAGCTGTAATATCATCGTGAGTTGGTCCTATGCCACCTGTTGTAAAAACATAGTTATATTTTTTTCTTAATTCGTTAACTGTGTTTATAATATTTTTTTCAATGTCTGGTATTACTCTTACTTCTAATACTTTAATACCCAAAGAATTTAACCATAACGAAAGTGTTCCAGTATTAGTATCTTGTGTTCTACCAGATAGTATTTCGTTACCAATTATAATTATTCCAGAATTTATTTCTTTTTTATTTTTCATTTACAAATATAAATAAAATATAATGAAATTTACCAACACTTTAATTAAAGGCAAGCTAATCAAAAGATATAAAAGATTTTTTGTAGATATAAAAGTGAATAATTCATTGGTAATAGCACATTGTCCAAATACTGGGTCTATGAAGGGAATGTTGAAAAAAAATAATAATGTTTGGGTATCAAAAAACAATGATCCAAAAAGAAAATTAAAATTCACATTAGAGATGATAGAGGTAAATAAAAAGTTAATTGGAGTGAATACCCATAGAGCTAATAGGATTGTAGAACACGGTCTAAATAATAAACTTATTAAAGAATTTCGCAGTATCAAAGAAATTAAATCTGAGTTTAAATACTCGACAGATACAAGATTTGATTTTTTATGTGATAAAAATATTATCGAGGTTAAAAATGTTACTTTAAGAAGAACTAATGATTTTGCTGAATTTCCTGATGCAATTACATCAAGAGGATCAAAACACTTAAAAAAATTAATAGATTCAATTAAAAAAGGTTATCAACCTTACGTCTTATTTTTAACTCAAATTCAAGATATAAATAAATTTAAAATAGCAAAAGATATTGATAATAATTATTATGAAAATTATCTTTTAGCAAAAAAAGCTGGTGTTAATTTTCTAGCATACAGGTGTATTTTGAGTAAAAAAGAAATTAAAATTGAAAAGAGAATTGAAATAATTGATGAATGATAATTATTCTGAAAAATTTGAAAAGATGAGAGTCGCAGGAAAATTAGCTTCTCAAACATTAGACATGATCACAGATTTCATTAGACCGGGGATTTCAACAAATAAAATAGATCAAATATGTTATGAGTATATTAAAGATAATGGAGGTTACTCAGCACCATTATATTATAGAGGTTATACAAAATCTTTATGTACATCATTAAATCATGTAGTTTGTCATGGTATTCCTTCAGATAGAATTTTAGATGAGGGTGATTTTTTAAATATAGATGTTACTACAATTGTAAATAATTATCATGGCGATACTAGCAGAATGTATACAGTTGGAAAAATTCCTGTAAAAGCTGAAAATTTAATTGATGCAACATATAACTCAATGATGAACGCAATTAAAATTTTGAGACCGGGAATAAAATTAGGCGATATTGGTTATACCATACAGTCTTATGTGGAGAGAAAAGGTTTTTCAGTTGTAAGAGATTTTTGTGGACATGGTATAAGTAGTGTGTTTCATGAACAACCAAATATTCTTCATTATGGTAAAAAAGACAATGGATTAGAGTTAAAACCTGGAATGACTTTTACCATTGAGCCAATGATTAATTCAGGAAAATATGATGTGAAAGTTTTAAATGACGGATGGACTGCGGTTACTAAAGATAAGTCTTTCTCAGCGCAATTTGAACATACGCTTGGAATTACAGAAAATGGTTATGAAATTTTCACAGAATCTGCTAAAGGTTATAGAAAGCCTCCGTATAATTAATGATATCTCGATATTCTAGAAAAGAACTTTTAAATATTTGGTCCAAAGAAAATAAATACAAAATTTGGTTAAATATTGAAATTGCTGCAGCTGAGGCAATGGAAAAATATAAAATTATTCCAAAAGGTGTAGCGTCTTTAGTTAGAAAAAGGGGGAAAATTAAGGTTAATAGAATTCACCAAATAGAGTCAAAAGTTAAACACGATGTAATTGCTTTTTTAACATCCTTAACGGAACAAGCAGGTTTAAAAGCTAGGTATTTGCATCAAGGAATGACTTCATCAGATATTTTAGATACAAGCTTTAACATTCAATTAGTTCAATCTGGCAAAATATTAATTAATGATATTGATAAAATTCTATCTATTTTAAAAAAAAATGCAAAAAAATATAAAATGACTCCCTGCGTAGGAAGAAGTCATGGAATACATGCTGAACCAATTACATTTGGTTTAAAACTAGCTTCTTTTTATGAAGAATTTAAACGTAATAAAAAAAGGTTAATTAAGGCGATCGATGAAATTTCTACTTGTGCAATTTCAGGTGCGGTTGGAACATTTGCAAATATTGACCCAAGAGTTGAGGTATATGTTTCTAAGAGATTGAAATTAAAACCTGAGCCAATATCTACTCAAATTATACCTAGAGACAGACATGCTTATTATTTTTCTATTTTAGGAATTATAGCTGGATCGATTGAACGAATTTCAATAGAAATAAGAAATTTACAAAGATCAGAAATATATGAACTTCAAGAATACTTTTCAAAAGAACAAAAAGGTTCTTCGGCAATGCCACATAAAAAAAATCCAATCTTAAGTGAAAATTTAACAGGTTTATCAAGGATGGTAAGGAGTTATGTGGTGCCAGCTTTAGAAAATATTGCTCTATGGCACGAACGAGATATTTCTCATTCAAGCGTTGAAAGAAATATAGGTCCTGATGCAAATATCACATTAGATTTTGCTCTATCAAGATTAGCAAGTATTTTAGATAATATGATTATATATCCAAACAATATGCAAAAAAACTTGAATTTAACCAAAGGTATTATTTTTTCACAAGAGCTAATGATTGAGCTTACTAAATCTGGGATTTCAAGGGAAAAGTCTTATCGGATTATCCAAAAACATGCTTTATCTAGTTTTAAGAGAAATGTAAATTTAATAGATCTAGTAAAAAAAGATAAGTTAATATCTAGCAAACTTTCTGAAAAAAAAATTGATAAAATTTTTAATTATTCTAAACATTTTAAAAATATTGATTATATATTTAAGAGAGTTTTTAATTAATGAAAAAAGGTAAAAAACTATACGAAGGTAAAGCAAAAATAATTTATGCTTCACCAGAAAAAAATTCAGTTATACAGCACTTCAAAGATGATGCTACAGCTTATAACAATCAAAAAAAAGCAACTATCGAAGGAAAGGGAATTTTAAATAATAGAATTTCTGAACATATATTATCTTCTCTATCTGAGATTGGAATTAAGAATCACTTAATTAAAAGATTAAACATGAGAGAACAACTTGTTGAATTTTTAGATATTATACCTATTGAATTTGTAATTAGAAATATAGCAACCGGCTCATTAACTAAAAGAGTTGGTATAGAAGAAGGAACTATTTTAGACTTTCCTTTAATAGAATACTGCCTAAAAGATGATAAGCTTGGAGATCCTATAATTTCTCAAGAACATATATTAAATTTTAAATGGTTAAAGAAAATTGAAATAGATCTAATTAATGAACAATGTCTAAGAATTAACGATTTTCTTCAGGGAATGTTTAAAGGCATCGGTATTAAATTGGTTGATTTCAAAGTAGAATTTGGAAAAACTAAATCAGATGAAAAAATAATATTAGCAGATGAAATAAGTCCTGATACCTGTAGATTGTGGGATAGCAAAACTGATAAAAAGTTAGATAAAGATAGATTTAGAAATGACTTGGGAGAAATAATTGAAGGTTATCAAGAAGTGGCTAGAAGGCTAGGAATTCTTCATGAACAATCGAATATAAGACCAATTAAATTTTCCAAGCCAACGGCAGTTAAAATCAAAAAAAATAAATGAAAATAAAAGCAATAGTTACTCTAAAAGAAGGAGTGCTTGACCCTCAAGGTAAGGCTATCCAGCAAACACTAAGTAGTATGAGTTTTTCTGAGGTAAAAAAAGTTAGGCAAGGTAAATATTTTGATATTGAAGTTAACATAGAAGATGAAAAAAAAGCAAAAGCTAAAGTTGAGGAAATGTGCGAGAAACTATTGGCCAATCTAGTAATAGAAGATTATAAAATTTTATAAAATTAATGAAATCATCTGTAATAATTTTTCCAGGATCTAATTGTGATAGAGACATGGATGTAGCTTTAAAAAAATTTGGTTTTAAAAATCAAATGGTTTGGCACAACGAACCTGAAATACCTAAAAGTGATTTAATAGTTTTGCCTGGAGGTTTTTCTTATGGAGACTATCTAAGATGTGGGAGTATAGCTGGAAAATCAAAAATAATAAATTCATTAATTGATTTTGTTAAATCAGGACGTTTGATTCTAGGAATTTGCAATGGATTTCAAATTTTAACTGAGACTGGATTGCTACCTGGAGTTCTTCAAAGAAATAAAAATTTAGAGTTTATATGTAAAAATGTTTTTATAAAAATAAACAATAATTCAAATAGTTTTTTTAATAATATTAAAAAAAATGTTTTAAAACTTCATATTGCTCATAATGAAGGCAATTATTTTTGCTCTAATGATGAATTAAAAACTATTGAAGACAATAATCAAATAGCAATAACATATTGTAATTCTGAAGGTCTATCGAATGAAGAAAATAATCCTAATGGAGCAATTAAAAATATAGCTGGAGTATTAAATAAAGAAAAAAATGTTCTAGGAATGATGCCTCATCCTGAAAGAATGATTGATAAATATCTTTCAGGAGATGATGGTTCAATTTTTTTTGAAAATATACTTGGAAATTTTAAATAATGGTAGTAAATGAAAAAATTGCTATAGAGCACGGATTAAAAAAAGAAGAATTTGAAAAAATATGTAATCTTTTAAAGAGAAATCCTAATATTACTGAACTTGCTATTTTTTCAGCTATGTGGAATGAACATTGCTCATATAAATCTTCAAAAGTTCATTTGAAAACACTTAATTCTAAAAGTAAAAAAGTTATTCAAGGGCCTGGGGAAAACGCCGGTGTTGTTGATATAGGAGATGATGATGCTATCGTATTTAAAATAGAAAGTCATAATCATCCATCTTTCATTGAACCTTATCAGGGAGCGGCTACAGGTGTAGGTGGAATTATGAGAGATATATTTACAATGGGAGCTAGACCTATTGCAAACTTAAATTCATTACATTTTGGATCTCCCCAGCATAAAAAAACTAAAAATTTATTAAGAGGTGTTGTTCAAGGAATTGGTGGTTATAGTAATTGTATTGGTGTACCGACTATTGCCGGTCAAACATGTTTTGATGAAAGCTACAATGGAAACATACTAGTTAATGCTATGACTATCGGTTTGGTAAATAAAAATAAAATATTTTATTCAAAAGCTGTAGGAATAAATAAACCAGTAATTTATGTTGGGTCTAAAACAGGAAGAGATGGAATTCATGGTGCTAGCATGGCTTCAGCTATTTTTGATGAAAAAATAGAGGAAAAAAAACCTACAGTTCAAGTTGGAGATCCATTTACAGAAAAATTACTATTAGAAGCCTGTTTAGAGCTAATGGTTGGTAAATCAATTATTGCAATTCAAGATATGGGCGCTGCAGGTCTGACTTCTTCAAGTGTAGAAATGGCATCCAAAGGAAAATTGGGTATTGAATTAAATTTAAATAAAGTTCCATGTAGAGAAGAAAATATGTCACCATATGAAATAATGCTATCTGAAAGTCAAGAAAGAATGTTGATTATTTTAGAAAATGGTAAAGAGAAAGAGGCAAAAAAAATTTTTGATAAATGGAATTTAGATTTTGAAATAATTGGAAAAACTAATGATAGTAAAAAAATTGAAATTTATTTTAACAATGAAAAAACTGTAGATATACCTATTGATTTTCTTTCAGAAAGCGCCCCACAATATGATCGTAAATGGAAAAAAACGAAGCTTCCTCAAAAAATTAAATTTAAAAAGGATGAATTTAAATCATTAAAAATAAATGATTGTCTTAAAAAAATTTTATCTAGCCCAAATATTTGTGAAAAAAGATGGATCTGGGAACAGTATGATCACACTATAATGGGTGATACAATCCAAAAACCTGGTGGAGATGCGGGAGTTGTTAGAGTACATGGTAGTAAAAAAGCAATAGCTGCTTCGGTAGACTCTTCTGCGAACTATTGTTACTCACATCCATTAACTGGTGGAAAACAAGTTGTTTGTGAAAGTTGGAGAAATTTAATATCAGTAGGATCAGAACCTATAGCAATAACTAATTGCCTAAATTTTGGTAATCCAGAAAAAGAAAAAAATATGGGTGAATTTGTCGAATGTTTAGAGGGAATTAATGATGCAAGCAAATATTTAGAATTTCCGATAGTTTCTGGAAACGTATCATTTTATAATGAAACTAAAGATAAAGGCATTAAACCAACACCAACAATTGGTGGCATAGGCCTAATTAAAGAATACGAAAAAATGATAACAATGGATATAAAAAAAATAAATAACCATGTTATTGTTTTAGGTAAAACTGATGGACATTTAGATCAAAGCATCTTTGCTAAAGAAATATTGGGAGAAAAAAAAGGTCCTCCTCCAGAAGTAAATTTATTTAATGAAAAAAATATAGGCCAGACGTTGCTAAAACTCCATAAAAATAACTTTATTGAGTCTGCTCATGATGTTTCTTTGGGTGGGATTATCGTAGCAATATCTAAAATGTGTATTAAAGGCAACAAAGGTATTAAAATTGGTAAGTTAAAAAACTTAATGAATAAATTTGAATTTTTTTTTGGAGAGGATCAAGCCAGATATATTATTGAGGTAAAAGAAGAAAATTTAGATAAAGTGCAAGATATTTTAAATCAAAACTCTGTACATTATGATAAATTGGGAATTATTATGAAAAATTATATAGAAATTGAAAATGAGCCAAAACTGTCAATTGACGAACTTAAAAACTATAATAATAATTGGATTAAAAACTATATGGTAAACTAATGGCAATGAATTTAGAAGAAATTAAAAAAATGATAAAAGAAGCATTGCCAGATGCTCTGGTAGATATTCAAGATTTAGCTGGTGATGGCAATCATTATTCAGCAACAATTTCTTCATCAAAGTTTAAAGGTATAAGTAAAATTGAGCAACACAAATTAGTTTACAATTCTCTTAAAGGAAAAATGGGAAATGAGCTACATGCTTTAGCAATTAAAACAAAGGAAAGAAATGGATAACAATATTAAAGAAAAAATTTCCAACGAAATAAAAAATAATGAAGTTTGTTTGTTTATGAAAGGAACACCAGAAGCTCCTCAATGCGGTTTTTCTATGGCTGTTTCGAATATACTAAAACTCATGGATGTAAAGTTTAAAGGAATAAATGTTTTAGAAGACCAAAGCATAAGACAAGGTATTAAAGAGTTTAGTGATTGGCCTACTATTCCTCAGCTATATATTAAAAATGAGTTTGTAGGAGGTTGTGATATAATAAAAGAGATGTTTGAAAATGGAGAACTAGCTAAAATACTTGAGGAAAAATCTATTAACTTTAAAAAATCATCGTAAAATACTTCTCAACTTTTTTGATATAAATTTCTTAAACAAATTTAAAATCGATATTTTACTTGGTTTTTGACTATCCTCATTAGTAAAAGTAAAATCAATATTATCTTCCCAATAAAGTTCAATAACTAAACTACTTCTAAACAAGTTTCTAAATTTTTGAGAACTTGAAACTGTTAAAATTGGTTCAAATATTTGAATTTTTTTTTTTATATTTAAATTTTGTTTGTCATCATCAAATTCTAAATGCCACAAATGATCTTTTTTATTCTCAAAAACTAAATTATCTTCAAGAGTTGTGGGCACTTCAATATATCCCTTTGATGAGATTCTTTGTAATTCTTTAATAAAATGTTCTGGCTCTTTAGTATGTTCTAATACGTGAGAAGCAATCACAAAATCAAATTCTTTGTCGTTGAAAGGTAAATTATTTGTTTCCAGTTTAATAAATTTTTTATCTGGGTATTGATTTTGTAAATCAATTACATCGCATAATGTATTAGCATTTTCATTTGCTGTATATCCACAACCTATATCTAACACTTTCCAATTTTTATTTTCTTTTAATAATTTGTTAATAAATTTTAGTGAGGATCTTTTTATCAATTATGCTTATCTTGAATAATATTCGATTACTAAATTTGGTTCCATAGTGACTGGATAAGGTACTTCTTCAAATTTTGGAATTCTTACAAATTTTACTTTTTTATTTTTTTCATCTAACTGAAGATATTCAGGTACTTCTCTCTCTTTATTTGCTAATGCTATATCAACAATGGCTAATTGTTTTGATTTATCTCTTATTTCAATCATATCCTCTTCTTTTGCTTGGTAACTAGATATATTAACTTTTTTTCCATTAACTTTAACATGTCCATGATTAATTAATTGTCTTGAAGAAAAAATTGTATTTGAAAGTTTAGATCGATAAATAATTGCATCTAATCTTCTTTCTAATAATCCTATTAAGTTTTCTGCAGTATCTCCCCTTTTCATTATTGCCTTTTTGTAAATATTTCTAAATTGTCTCTCATTCATATTCCCATAATAAGATTTTAATTTTTGTTTAGCCTGTAATTGAATACCATAATCTGAAGGTTTATCAGCTTTTGTCTTGCCATGTTGTCCTGGGGGATATGCTCTTGTATTAAATGGACTTTTGGGTCTGCCCCATAAATTTACACGAAGTCTTCTATCAACTTTATGCTTTGAGTTTAATCTTTTTGTCATTTAATAAAGGGCTTTATAAACTTACTCATATTTTTGTCAATCAACCTTTTTTTTACTTAAGCTAGCGAATACACTTGATAATATGCGAGTTTCTTTTTGTGATAAATCCATTTTATAAAATATGCTTCTTAAGTTTTCTAACATTTTAGGTTTTTTTTCTTTTGGTTTAAAGAAATTGATTTCCTCTAAATGTTTAACACATAAATTAATCATAGACTGAATATTTTTCTTGGTTGCTGGTTTAATTTTCTTTGATTTAGAATATTTTGATTTTTTCATATTTAATAATTGAAAAGTGGCTTGAGCTACAATTATTAAACTATGGGATAAATTTAATGATTGAAATTGAGAATTACTTGGTATCTGTAAAAGATAATTCGAAAAACTTATTTCGTTATTTGACAAACCTGATGCTTCAGGACCAAATAAAAAAGCAATTTTTTTGCTAAAATCTATTTTGTTTAATTCATTTAATTTTATATGTTTGATATTTTTATTCCTAAATCTAGAAGTGGTTGAAATTAGACAATCTATATTTTTGATCGCAGGCTCTATGCTCTCATAAATCCTACTTTTTTTTATAATATCTTGAGCACCTACAGAAGTAGCTATTATTTTATCATTTGGATAAATAGGTTTGGGATTAATTACAACCAATTTTGAAAAATTAAAATTTTTCATAGCTCTAGCGCATGCACCAATATTTTCTGATAATTGAGGTTTGTTTAGAATAAAAGAAATATTATTAAACATTAAAGACTTGCGGGCGCTTTATCTTTAAACAATTTATAGTCCAAACTATCAATAAGAGCTTTAAATGAAGCATCAATAATGTTTGCAGATACACCAATTGTAAACCAGTTCTTTCCTTTTGAATCCGTGCTTTCAATAGAAACTCTTGTTACTGCTTCGGTTCCAGTGTTAAGAATTCGTACTTTATAATCTACCAATTTTAAATCTTTTAAATATTGTGAATATTTGGCTAGTTTATCTACATTATTTCTAATTGCATTATCCAAAGCATGAACGGGACCATTACCCTCGCCTTCACAAAGAATTAATTTTTTATCAACTTCCAATTTAGCTTTAGC
>CETM01030959.1_pt1 | contig 12958 bp, 13 predicted proteins | sample 361451 | NCBI WGS metagenome assembly CETM01 (sample SAMEA2622690, study PRJEB7988) | marine metagenome | isolation source: saline water (ENVO:00002010), including
TTTGCTTATTTATTATAACATTATATATATTTATCAATGTCTTTATCAAAGGGAGTTGATTATGAGCAACAATCGAAGTAAAGAAATTCATTTAGCTAGCAGACCAAATGGATTTCCCAATTATGAAAATTTTTCAGTGAAAGAAGTTGACCTAAGTGATCCAAGTAATAACGAAGTTTTAGTAAAAAATTTATGGATGTCAGTTGATCCTTATATGAGGGGAAGAATGATGGATAGAAAAAGCTATGTTCCACCTTTTCAAATTGATCAAGTACTTGAAGGTGGGGCTATCGGTATAGTCGAAAAATCAAACTCTAGCCAATTTAATGAAGGCGAATATGTTATGTCGAATTTTGGTTGGAGAGAATATTTTGTATCTAATGAAAAAAATTTAAAGTTAATTAATCCACAATTCGGTCCAATTCAAGCTTATTTAGGTGCTCTTGGTATGCCAGGTTTAACTGCATATGCAGGCCTTTTAGAAGTTGGTAGACTAAATGATGGAGAAAATGTTTTGGTTTCTGCAGCTGCAGGCGCAGTTGGATCGATAGTGTGCCAAATAGCCAAAGCAAAGGGTTGTAAAGTTTATGGAACTTCCGGTTCTGATGACAAATGCAAATGGCTTGAAGAAGAACTTGGTATAGACAAAGCGATAAATTATAAAAAGGCTGAAAATTTGATATCAGAATACAGAACTCAAATAAATGGTGGTATTGATGTTTATTTTGAAAATGTTGGTGGTGATCATCTTGAAGCTGCTATTAATATTTTAAATATAGGAGGAAGAATTGCACTTTGCGGTATGATTGATCAATACAATGATGAATCTTCTAGAAGCGGTCCATCTAATCTAATGATGTTAATTATGAAAAATGCAAGTATGGAGGGCTTCATAGTATCTAAGTACAATCATCTTCAAGAACAATTCTTAGCGGACATGAAAGGATGGATTGATTCAGGTAAATTATCTTGGAAAGAGACTGTAGTTGAAGGTATTGATAATGCGCCTAAGGCTTTTATAAATTTATTTTCAGGAAAAAATACTGGTAAAATGCTTGTAAAAATATCATAAGATAAATATGAGTGATTTACGAATTGAAGATTTAATTACCGATTTCAATTTTTTTGATAATTGGGAAGATAAATATAAATATATAATTGAATTAGGAAAAAATTCATCCTCACTAGACGATAACGAAAAAAATAATGAAAACAAAGTTGATGGTTGTGCAAGTCAGGTTTGGCTTGTTACAAAAAGAGAGGAATTAAATAGCAGACTTATTTTACAATTTAGAGGTGACTCAGATGCTTTAATAGTAAAAGGTTTGGTTGTCATTCTTTTCTCCATATTTTCAAATAAATCACCGGAAGAGATAATTGAAATAGATGCTTTTGAGATATTAAGAAAACTTGATCTAGAAAAAAACCTTACCATGCAAAGATCAAATGGATTATCCTCAATGGTAAAAAGAATAAAAAAAGAAGCGCAAAAGTATATCTAATCATGAATAATATATTTTTATATTATATGATTGGACAAGGATCATGGTTCCTTTCTCAAGGTCTCCAAATGGTTCTTTTTCCAACAATCCTAGTATTAATGCTAAATGTTTCTCCAGCTTTTTATGGTTTAGCGCAAGTATCAATTCTTGCTCCTTCAATTTTTTTAATTGTATTAGGTGGAACGATTGCTGACAGGACTGATACAAGAAAACTATTGGGAATTATTCATTTATTAGCAACTTTACCATTATTTCTGATACTGTTTGGGCTTAATTATAGTTTTTTATCTTTTCAGATAATGATTCTATATGGTTTAACTACTGGAACAGCTCAAGCTTTTGCACTTCCAGCAAGAGATAGTTTACTGAATAAAGTTGCTAACGGAAATATTCAAAAAACCGTAATTACAGCAATGCTAATTCAATTTATTTGTCAACTGAGTGGAATGAGCATGGGAGGTTTAGCTGATAACTGGGGAATTTTTCCTCTGGTTATAATGCAAATTATTGCTCTTCTGGTCGGTGGTTATTTCGCATTTCGTCTTCCAAAAAAAAATGAGGTTTCTTCATTACCAAGGATGAATGAAATGCTTCAAGAAATAGGAGAAGGATTTGCTGAGGTAAAAAAATCAAAAGAAATACTCCCTGTTGTCATAGCAATGGGTATTGTTGGTATTTGTTACATGGGAAACAATCTTGTGGCTCTTCCATATATTACTACTGAGAGATATGGTCTTGGATCTGCAGGATTTGCAATAGTCACATCCTCATTTTGGGCAGGGACAGTTTTTTCAAATCTTATTTTAATTTTTAATCAACAATTAAAAAATTGGGGAAAAATAATGGTATTTAATCTTTTTTTTGGAACCATTTTAATTTTCTTAGTATTCAATATTCCATTTTGGTTATTTTGCATTTTAGTTTTCTCTTGGGGAAGCGGAGCAGGTGTAGTTATATCAATTAGCAGAACAATAACACAAACTTTTGCAAAAGAGTCTCATAGAGGAAGAATATTATCTATATATTCTCTGGCTATTTTTTCATTTGGACCTTTAGGGGCGCTAATTTGTGGTTTTATAATCGAAAATTTTGGAATAGCAAACAATGTTATTATATCTTCATTAACAGCTATGATAGCACTTTCAATTTTAGTTATTAAAACCGATATTTATAAAATTAAAGCCCCAAAATAAAATTATGAATATTCTTTTTCATCCCACCAAGGATAGTAATTTGGCATATCTTCAATTCCATCTGAAAAGTTTGCTTCTCTTTTTTCTAAAAAAGAAGTAACGCCCTCTTTTGCATCTTTCATTCTGCCTCTGGCAAAAATTCCTCTACTATCAATCTTATGTGCCTCCATAGGATGGTCTGCTCCAGCCATTTTCCATAACATTTGTCTTGAGAGAGCAACTGATACTGGTGCACAATTTTTTGTTATCTCAAGCGCAATTTCTTTTGCATCATCGAGTAGTTTATCAGCTTTATGAATTGACCTTACTAGTCCACCTTTAAGAGCCTCTTCTGCAGAAAATACTTTGCCTGAATAAACCCATTCAAGAGCCTGAGAAATTCCGACTATTTTTGGTAAAAACCAAGAAGAGCAAGCCTCAGGAACTAATCCTCTTCTTGCAAAAACAAAGCCATATCTTGCTTCCTCAGAAGCCATTCTAATATCCATAGCAAGTTGCATAGTAACTCCAACCCCAACCGCAGGACCGTTACATGCAGAGATGACTGGTTTTAGACAATCAAAAATCCTTAATGTAACTAAACCTCCGCCATCCCTAATACTTGGGTTGGACCAATCAATCTCTCCATCATCTAAAATGGCACCTTGCTTATCTTTGCGATCAATGCGGCTCTCAAAATCAAATGTTTTTGCTCCTGCAGAAAGATCGGCTCCCGCACAAAAACCTCTACCTGCACCTGTAACTATTATTGCTTTTACATTATCATCTTTATCAGCCTCATCAAATGCCTTGATTAGATCGGTCTGCATTTGGAAATTAAAAGCATTTAATTTATCAGGTCTATTCAGTGTAATCGTTAAAATATTATCTTCTATTTCATATAACAAAGTTTCAAAACTCATTTTTTTCTCCAATCTATCTATAATATAGACTTTCTTTTTTAATAATTTTTATAATATGATACAGATTAGATTAATTAAATAAAAATAGGTTTTTTTAATGCACCCACATATACATGCCAAAAATAATCCTGATAAAGCTGCATATATCATGGCTAATTCAGGGGAAACTGTTACTTATAAAGAGCTTGATGAGAGATCAAATAAAATTGCCAATTTATTTAGATCGAAGAACTTAAAATCTGGAGACCATATTGCGATTTTTATGGAAAATAATATCAGGTTTACAGAAATACTATGGGCTGCACAAAGATCAGGGCTTTATTACACACCTATCTCATCAAGATTAACAGCTTCAGAAGTAGAGTATATAATCCGCGACTGCGAAGCTAAACTAATTATAACTTCAAATGCTTTAAAACATGTAGTGATTGAATTGACAAGTCTCATTAATGATATTTCTGAAAGATACATTATTGATGGACAACTTGATGGGTGGAATAGTCTTGAAGAAAGCCTAAATTCAATGCCCACCACTCCCATTGAAGATGAGATAATGGGTCAAGATATGCTTTATTCATCTGGCACAACAGGCAAGCCGAAGGGAATAAAACTTCCTCTAAAAAATATACCTATAGAACAGTCAGAGGATTTAATGCAAGTGGTGACGGGTCTTTATGGAACTAATGAAGATACCGTGTATTTGTCACCAGCTCCCTTATATCACGCTGCTCCTTTAAGATTTACAATGGGTGTAAATTATATAGGTGGAACGAATATTATCATGGAAAACTTTGATGCTGAGAGCTCTCTAAAATTTATAGAAAAATATTTTGTTACTATGAGTCAATGGGTTCCAACAATGTTTGTAAAAATGTTTAAGCTACCTGAGGATGTCAGAAATAATTATAACTTATCATCTCATAAATGTGCTATTCATGCCGCTGCACCTTGTCCAGTAAAAATAAAAAAAATGATGATAGATTGGTGGGGTCCAATAATTCATGAATTTTATGCTGGCTCTGAGGGTAATGGATTTATTGCATGTAATTCAGAAGAATGGTTAGCCCATGAAGGTACTGTTGGAAAACCAATTGTTGGTATACCTCACATATGTGATGACAATGGCCAAGAATTACCTGTAGGGGAAGAAGGAACAATCTGGTTTGAAGGTGAAAGTGACTTTAAATATCATAAAGACGATAAAAAAACTAAAGAGTCTAGACACCCTTCTCACAATAATTGGTCAACATTAGGTGATGTAGGAAAACTTGATGAAGATGGATATCTCTATTTAACAGACAGAAAAGCATTTATGATAATTACAGGAGGAGTAAATGTATATCCTCAAGAAACAGAAAACCTTCTAATTACTCATCCTAAAGTATCTGACTGTGCGGTTATTGGGGTTCCAAATGAGGAATTTGGAGAAGAAGTAAAAGCAATAATTGAGCCAATCGATTGGTCTGAATGTGGTGATGATCTTGAGAACGAATTAATAAATTTTTGCAAAGAAAACCTATCATCTATCAAGTGTCCTAAATCTATAGATTTCGAAAAGGAACTTCCTAGACATCCGACAGGAAAGCTCTATAAAAGATTGTTAAAAGATAGATATTGGGGAAATAAAGACTCTAAGATTGTGTAAGAAAGGAAAATATCATGAGAGAATTTGAAAATGTAGCTGAATTGGCTGATTGTGTTGGTGAGGAAATTGGAGTCAGTGATTGGTTTTCAATTGATCAAAACAGAATAAATGATTTTGCAGATGCAACTGGAGATCATCAATGGATTCATATTGATCCTGAGAGAACTGAGTCTGAATTAGGAATGCCTACAATTGCTCATGGTTTCTTAACTTTATCTTTAGTGCCAATGCTGACATCTCAAATCAGCACTATAAAGAGTGTAACAAGAGGAATAAATTATGGAACTAACAAAGTCAGATTTACTAACATGGTTCCAGTAAATTCAAAAGTTAGAGCCAAATCCAAACTTATTGAGGCACAAGCCAAAGCTGGAGGCACACAATTAACTTCAGAAATAAGCATTGAAATTCAAGGACAAGATAGACCTGCTATGGTAGCTGAAACAGTATCAATAGTATTTGAGTAGAATTCTTAGTTATGGTTTCTATTAAGGGTTTAAAACCTCCAAAGGCTAGAAAAAAGACAAAAAAAACAAAGATTCATGGCTTAACTATCAATGACGATTACTCTTGGCTAAGGGATAATAACTGGCAAGAAGTTTTAAGAGAACCTTCTTTATTGAAACCTCATATAAAAAAATATCTTGATGAAGAAAATAATTGGACCGAACAAAAACTTAAGAATCTGAAGAAACCTCAAAAAATTATTTTTAATGAAATTAAATCAAGAATTAATGAAAATGATAAATCTCTTCCAATTAAAGATGGCAAATATCAATACTTAACCGAAACAAAGAAAGGTCTTCAATATTCAATTATAAAACGAAAAATTGCAGACAAACCTAACTCAAGATATCGAACAATAATTGATTGGAATATCATTAGTAAAAAATTTAAATATTTTAAACCCGGTGGTATCTCATATTCTAATGATCAAAAAATATTTAACTATAGTTATGATGATAAAGGATCAGAGTTTTTTTCAATTAAGACCTTTAAACTAGGAAATACCAAAAAAAAATTTTCAATTCTTAGAAATACAAGCGGAAGCTCTATTTGGGCAAATGACTCATCAGGGTTTTACTACATAGTGATGGATAATAATCATAGGCCATCAAGTTTATGGTTTCATCATTTGAACTCAAAACAAAAGGATGATGAATTGATTTATGAAGAAAAAAATCCTGGGTATTTTTTAAATATTAGCGAAACTCTTAGTAAAAAATATCTTATCCTAAATATCAGTGATCACGAAACTAATGAAATTTACTTATTAAATAAAAATGGTGAAGATAAAAATTTATTCCTTTTTTGCAAAAGAAAGAAGAGGATCGAATACAGTGTTGAACATGATTTAGAAAAATCTCGTTTTATTATTTTAAATAATAATGACAAGGCAATCGATTTTAAAATTTCATTTGTGGAAGAAAAGAAAATACAAACTGGTACTGAAAAATATCCTAAAAAAAATTGGAGAGATCTTATAAGACATAAAAAAGGTGTATTAATTACAGATTTCGCGGATTTGAAAGAATTTTTAATCATTCAAGAATTAAAAGATGGCCTACCAAGAATTAAATTCATCAATAAAAAAAATAATAAAAAAACAGAAATAAAATTTGATGAAAAAGCTTATCAACTTAATTTTAATGAAGGCGTAGAATACGCAAGTAATTTAATCAGGGTAAATTATTCTGCTATGAATGTCCCAACAACTATATATCAATTCAATTTAAAAACAGAAAAAAGAAAAAAACTTAAACAGCAAAAAATTCCAGCAGGTTTTAACAAAAATAAATATGAAACTAAAAGGGTATTCGCAAAAAGTCATGATGGTAAAAAAATACCGATATCTATCCTCAAATTAAAAACAACAAAAAATAACGCGCCTACTCTTCTTTATGGATATGGATCTTATGGCATGTCTATTACCCCAAGTTTTTCAGTCGCGAGATTATCATTGGTAGATAGAGGTATGGTTTTTGCAATTGCTCACATCAGAGGAGGCATGGAAAAAGGTCGTCAATGGTATTTGGATGGTAAGTTAAGGAAGAAAAAAAATACCTTTAAGGATTTTATAAATAGTGCAAAATTTTTAAAAAATTCAGATATATCAGGAGATTTAACAATACACGGGGGTAGTGCCGGTGGTCTTTTAATTGGGTCAACAATAAATATGGCCTCTAAACTCTTTAAATCCGCAGTTGCTGATGTACCTTTTGTTGATGTTTTAAACACAATTTTAGATGCATCATTACCTTTAACTCCTCCTGAATGGGAGGAATGGGGTAATCCAATTTTGAATAAGAAAGATTTTCTAAATATTCAATCATACTCACCATATGATAATGTTAAAAAACAGGAATATCCCTCTCTATTAGTTACCGCTGGACTAACTGATCCCAGGGTTACTTATTGGGAAGCAGCAAAATGGGTAGCAAGATTAAGGGAATTAAAAACTGACAATAATGATATATTTTTAAAAACAAACATGGATGCTGGTCATGCTGGAAAAGCTGGAAGATATCACCAAATTGATGAAACCGCATTTATGTATTCATTTATATTAAACAGTCATAACCTTTTATGATGGTTGTTCTCCAGCAATTGTTATTCTATGCAACAATCTATCATATCCATCATATCCGCCTGTAGCCTGATGCATTACAGCCCTATTATCCCAGATAACAAGCATATCTTTTTTCCAACTATGTTTATAGATATATTTATCCTGGATCATATGCAAATAGAGTTTATTCAATAATTTATCAGACTCTTCTTTTTCAAACCCTTCAATTCCCATTGAGTAAACTGGATTTATAAAAAGACCTCTCTGCTTTGAAATTGGATGAGTTCTAACCAAAGGGTGAGAAAAAGTTTTTTTTGCTTCTTTGGAAGGTTTAATCTTCATAGTTCTATCTTTTTCATCTTCCAAAGCATAAAAACCATCATCCGCATAAGGTAGTGCTGCAGAATGAATTACTTTTAATCCATCGATCTCTTCTTTTGTTTCTTGTGGCAAACCCTCGTATGCGAGTATAGTATTTGCAAATAAGGTATCGCCCCCTACTGGAGGAATAATTTTTGAATGAAGAAGAGTTGCTGATGGCGGTGTTTTCTGAAATGACCAATCGGAATGCCAGGAGCCTCCAAAATGTGAAGCTTTTTCGTCCGCCCCTTTCTTAACCTCAATAATATTTGGATGTTTATCAATTGATTCTATAAATGGATCATGTCCAAATTCTCCAAAAGTTAAACTAAAATTCTCAAATTCTTTATGTTCTAGTATTTGATTTGGAAAAATCAAGATATAAAACTTACTCCATAAATTGTTTAAAACTGCTTTTTCTTCAGGACTAATTTTATTAGATAAATTAATTCCCGAGACAGTCACCCCTAAGCTTGAATTAGATTTCGGTTTATCAATTTTTAACATTATTGTGCTTTCAAAAAATAAAATAATTCTATAAAAACATTATTAAATTTAATGAAACATAATAAAAGTTCAATTTAAATATTTAATAGGAGATTGTTATGGCCTTAGTTCCTCACCTAAAAGGAAAATTAAAAATACCAGTTGTTGGTGCTCCACTGTTTATTGTGTCAGGACCAGAGCTTGTTATTAGTCAATGTAAAGCTGGAGTGGTAGGTTCATTTCCGGCACTTAATGCAAGGCCACAAGGAGTACTTGATGAATGGTTAACTCAAATTAAAGAAGAATTAGATAAACATAATCAGGATAACCCTGATAGCCCAGCTGCCCCCTATGCTGTTAATCAAATTTGTCATGCATCAAATGATCGTTTAATGCAAGACATGGAAACATGCGTCAAACATGAAGCTCCAATAATCATAACAAGCTTAAGGCCGCCCTTAGAAATAGTAAAGGCAGCACATAGTTATGGTGGAGTCGTTTTTCATGATGTTATTAATGTCAAACATGCTCGTAAAGCTGCTGAACAGGGCGTTGATGGATTAATACTTGTTTGTGCAGGTGCAGGTGGTCACGCAGGTACGCATTCACCATTTGCATTAGTTCGAGAAGTCAAAGAATGGTTTGATGGTACAATTCTATTATCTGGGTCAATATCAGATGGATATTCTATCGCTTCAGCTATCGCGCTTGGTGCTGATCTCGCTTATATAGGAACACGATTTATTGCTACTGAAGAAGCAAATGCTGATCAAAGATATAAAGATATGCTCATTACTTCATCTGCATCAGATATAGTTTACTCATCTTTATTTACTGGAGTTCATGGTAATTACTTAAAACCTTCAATTGAAAAAGCAGGCTTAGATCCTGATAATTTGCCAAGTGCAGATAAATCTAAAATGAACTTTGGATCTGGTGGAAACACTAAATCTAAAGCATGGAAAGATATTTGGGGTTCAGGACAAGGAATTGGAAGCATAAAAAATGATCCATCTGTTCAAGAATTAGTAAATGAGCTAACTGATCAATACGAAAAAGCTTACGGAGAAATGCAAGAAAAAAAAGTTGGATAGCTAAAAACTATATGAATTACTCTCTACTCTCTTAAGGTCTTTTTTAACCATCATTTCAACAAGTTCTTCGAAGTTTGTTTTTGGTTCCCAGTTAAGATCTTTTTTTGCTTTTGATGCATCTCCCAGAAGATGATCTGTTTCAGAAGGTCTATTATAATTTTTATTTATATCTACTAAAACTTTACCAGATTTTTTACATCTACCTGTTTCAGCCTTATTATCAATTGTCCATTCGATTTGAATATCAACTACATTAAATGCTTTTTCTACAAATTTTCTAACACTGTGAGATTCACCACTTGCGATAACATAATCATTTGCTTGATCATTTTGAAGCATAAGCCACATTGCTTTAACATAATCTCCAGCAAAACCCCAATCCCGCTCAGCATTTATATTGCCTAAACTAATGCTAGTCTTTTTGTTCTTAATAATTTCTGCAACTCCAAGAGAAATTTTTCTTGTAACAAACTCTGTTCCTCTCAGCGGAGACTCATGATTAAAAAGTATTCCTGAACACGCATGTATATCCCAAGCCTCCCTATAATTAACGGTAATCCAATGCCCATATAATTTTGATACACCATAAGGGCTTCTGGGATAAAAAGCAGTTTTTTCACTTTGTGGAGATTCTATGACTTTACCAAACATTTCCGAAGTTGAAGCTTGATAAAACTTTATTTTTCCTCCTAATATTCTGATTGTTTCTAATATTCTTGTTACCCCCAAAGCATCGATCTCAGAGGTATAAATAGGTTGATCAAAAGAGGTTTGAACAAAACTTTGAGCTGCTAGGTTATAAATTTCATCAGGTTCAACCTCCTCTATTACTCTTTGAATATTAGTAATTTCTGCTAAATCCATTGTTACTAAATTAATTTTATCCAATACATTTAATTCATATAGTCTTCCAGTATTAATTGACGAAGTTCTCCTTACAGCACCGTAAACTTCATAACCTTTGCTTAGTAAAAAATTTGATAAATAAGCCCCATCTTGACCTGATACTCCTGTTATTAAAGCTTTTTTATTCATTTTTTTTAATTTTAAATTGTTAATACATTTAATAGTCTAATATAGTCTTTACTAATAGTTTAATCTAAAAAAAAATTATGAGGTAAAAATGAGACAAATATTTGCAAGAATTTTATGCTTTATTCCTGGGTTAATATTTTTAACTCAAGCATATGCATGGGTAACCAATCCCTCAGAGGCCGCTAATGGCCTTGGTATGTTATATCTTGATGGTATTGGAAGAAGCACACAAATTGGAGATTTCTCTGCATTTTTCGTTGGAGTTAGTATTTTTTGCTTACTTGGAAGTATTTTTAAAAATATATCTTTTCTATTTTCTGCGGTGATCATACTAAGCTCGGCGGCAATTATGAGAATTGTGGCTTGGCAAATATATGATGCAGATTTCGCTACTAGTTTTATAGCTGTGGAGTTAGTTACCACAGTTATGATTTTTGCTAGCATCATTCTTTTCAAAAAGAAAGAAAGTGCAATTGAAATTGTAGAAACATCTGATAACTAATATTTGCTGTGTGTTTTAAAAATTATATCCCAAAAAGAAAACAATGAAGCAAAGTGTTTGATATGATGCTTATGATGAAGAGCATGATACTCATTTACTCCTGCAAAAGGAAAATATCTGTAAAAAGATGATTTTAATCCAGAGTGAATATCCAGCTCATGAAGAACTCTTATGATTAAATATAAAACTATTGTTTCAAAGTAAACTTCTCCAAGGATTAAGATACCAATAAATGGACCTAATAAACCTAAAATCCATTCAATTGGATGCTCATAAAGATAATCAGCTGGAAAAGGATTGCTAGCTTTATGATGAATTATATGAACTTTTTCAAATAAAAATTTGTTACTGTGCAAAAGCCTATGAAACCAATAAAAATAAAAATCATCAAAAATCAAAATTACTAAAATCTGAAAAAACAAAGTCTGAACCTTATCAAACGGCACAATTACAAAATTACTTATTGCTATGATACCTATAGGAAATAAGAAACACATTATTAAAAGATTTATTATTATTAGAGGAAGATGCTTCTTAAATTTTAAAAAATTGTAATTATGATTTTTAATAAACTTAAAAGGAAAAAAATCAATTATTATTAACCTTGAAAATATAAGCCCATATAAATTTAATACTAGGCAAAGGCCTCCAAGCGTTGAGGCCATAAAAAAATATGAATAATTATCATCCATATTTAACAGCATACATTAAAATATTTCAAAACTTTACCTTAATATTTATTTTGTAGATTAAAATTTAAATTCGCCCTAAGTTAGAATGAAAAAAATGGGGTGAAAATAATGAATAATTCATTTGGGCCAATTGAACAAATTGGCATTGTGGTAAATAGTTTTGAGGAGCCAATTGATCATTGGACAAAAAATTTGAAAGTCGGACCTTTTTTTATATTAGAGCATCTTGAACTAAATGATGTTTACTATAATGATAATTTTTCAAAAATAGACTTTTCAGTTGCTCTTGCATATTCTGGAGATATTCAAATTGAGCTAATAAAACAGCATTGTGAAACACCTTCGATCTATAATGAATATGTTGATTATAAAAAGAATAGTGTTCATCATTTTTGTACTTTTACATCAAATATTAATGATGATCTAAAGATATTTGAGTCACAAGGTTATAAAAACATACAAGGCGGGAAAACCCAGGATGGTGGAAGTTTTGCATATCTTGATCATAAAAACAATTATGGAGCCTTGCTTGAAATTGCTCAGCTCTCTGAAGGCGCTAACGAAATGTTTAATTTAATAAAAAATGCATCAAAAGAATGGGATGGCAAGAGAGCTATATTAGAAATTGGAGATATATCTATTTAAATAATTGGCTGGGGCGGTAGGATTCGAACCTACGCATCGCGGGATCAAAACCCGCTGCCTTACCGCTTGGCTACGCCCCAATGTTTATAAAACTTTTTAACCCTGTACTTGTATATTTTGCAAGTCCTTTATAAGAAAAAAATAAATATAGAAATAATTTAAGCTTTACTTCTGATATTTTCTATGAGGGAATATATATTCTTTACAAGGAAGGATAAAATTATGAATGAGATAGAAATATATAATCAATTAAGTTTATCATTAAATACAACAGCTTTATTTGGTTTGGTATGGGCATTTTTATTATGGGTTGCAGGTAGATCTGCAAGTGTT
>CETM01457078.1_pt1 | contig 12957 bp, 26 predicted proteins | sample 361451 | NCBI WGS metagenome assembly CETM01 (sample SAMEA2622690, study PRJEB7988) | marine metagenome | isolation source: saline water (ENVO:00002010), including
CTGTGCCGGTGGGGTCGTCAGGTGCCTCTGCGTATCCGATAATCATGGGCTCAACAGCTGATGGGAAACCCACCTCCACCTCAGTGTACGGGCCCTGATTGTCTCTGGGGTTAGAATAACTGGTATCACTAGCTTGAACACTCATGTTAAACCCAGATTTACAAAACAAACGCTTATACATCTTTCTCATTTAGCTTCTTGGCTCTCCATTCCTTAAATTTTTCAGTTGACATTCCACCGATGACGTCTTCTAATTGTGCATCGTGCAACTCTGTTTCGTCAGGGAAGATTGATGCAGATTCGACCGTGTGTGTTCTAAGTTTCTTCTTTAACCAATCCCTTAAGTTGACAATATTATTGACTTTCACTTACAACATCCCAATACTCTTTCAGGTCACTCTTGATCCTGCCGTCTGGCAGCATTACTTTAATCGCATTTCCCGAAACTTCATATACTAGAAAGGGCTCTTCTGTGTATGGAACTCCATGCTTGCTAGTCTTTTTCATCCAGAACGCAATGTACTTCATTTGCACTAAGTCACCAGCTTTCACTTAGATTCTCCAGTGTGGGCCGTGCCTCTCGTTTGAAATTCAATTAAGATGGGTTCACCCTTTTGGTCTACCATCTTTTGGAAATTAAAGTCGGCGGCGCCCAAGAAGACTGATGATCCATCGTGGAAAGTCACGCATACATGATGCACGTCTGGCTTTGCCTTCTTTATTCCATCAAACATTTTAACGTGAACAGTCAACTTAAATTCCTTTCTACAGTTGTTCCTCTAGTCTCTCAAGAATCCACAAGTCGGGATCACCTGTTCTGGCTTTTGCGATACCATAAGGCATTTCCCCTGAGTTGCAAAAGTATTCGTACAGCTTATCGTAAGCTGTCGTTCCATAGAAGTCTAAATCTCCTGCAATAAAGTCTGGCATCAGAGTGCTTTCATCGATAGTCAACCCAGCTCCAGCATAAATCTCATTTAACATCTTCACTCCTCCTAGTATACCACTTTAAGTTTAAGGTAGCCAAAAGACTGATCTGACATCTCAGCACTCATAGCTTCCAAATCTTCGACATGAGAATCATATTCAGCTGAGTTCTCATCCGTTGTCTTCATGATCTTAATGACTTCATTAAAGTAAGCGCGAGCTGACTCGCGGAGTTGTTCAAGATTGGCTTCTTCATTCATAGCTTTTACCTCCTGGCTATGATTATATTATACTATAAGCCGCTTGATCTTACACTAAACTGGATACTCAAAATTAGCTGTTACTATGTTTGTTGCTATCTCAGTTGCGCCATTGCGAAGATGAAATCTTCTAGCCATATCTGTCAGAGGAGACAGTGTTACGACCCTTTGGATTCCCCAGTCAGACTCCTTTACATACTTTAGAAGTGCATTGATTATGGCTTTCCCTGCGCCGCGGCGCAAACTCCACACTGTATATGGGATACAAATGCGGCCGTCGCTGAGTGTATATGAACTCAGCGTCATAATATCAACTGGTATGGCATGTGTTCTTGCAACACAGCAGAAAGCGACGTAGTCTCCGGAAAGATCTCTTAGACCAAAGACTTCTCGACCCGGGTACGTTTTAAAAGCTACTCCTAGCTCTGGTCTTACTGGATCACTATCACGCCATAGCTTGGGTGTATTGCTTACATTCTCAAGCACGTATTCCATATCAAAACTCGCTTAACTTCAGTGGTTCAAGTCTATCTAGCTGTGTCCACGAAACTCCTGAATGCCATAACACCTTGGCCACTCGGACCATCACTGATGAGTCGTCAGGGTGATGCATTTTAAAATCGAGCAGAACTCCGGCATTCCGGCCTCGTATGTCGACGTCATTTCTTTTTATTCGTACCAAGTCACCTATTTTCATCTACAACTACTCTCCCAGGATTATCAATAGCATCTCTCATAGTCAGGCCGAAGTGCTCAGCAACAGCTAAAACTATTCTTTTCATTTGAGACGACTTTCCAGTGATAACAATAAAAGGCACGTCGAAGTCATTACAGCACCTTGATATAATATCGGAAACATCTTTGTGTCTCACCCCATGAAGATCAACTGTTTTCATCGATCACCACCCGGAGTCTAATTGACTGATCATGTGTGTAATGCCATTCGCCAGGGATTCCCTCCCAATCGACTACAACATAGTCCTTTGTTATCTTTATAACTCTTCCCGATGCCACGTTGTGCTTCCACATAGGAGACATCTCAACTCTATCACCTACCTTGAAATTCATCACTCTGCTCTGTTGTTCTGGACCACCATGGCGGAAGATCTCCCGATCTCCACTTAGCAAATCTTACCTTGTCCTTTAAATAATATTCTCTATAGCAGTCAACAGGATCATCACTTACCTTGTAATCTTCTAACATACAAATTGAGAACGGTGATAATCCTTTCGACTGTAATCGAGGCGGATGATTATTGTGTAGCCAACGATGCACCCTAGAAGACTTGTGGGTTTTGCCATATCGCTTTTCATACTCTTCACAAAGTGCTAATCCCAGCTTAGAGTGCCAGACATAATTGTCTAAGCTCTCTCTAGTCCAAACACTGCATGGGTGATTGATGTGTGTCATCTTCCACTCGGGCTGAAAAACGGTGGGAACTTCTTGATAAAGAAAAGCTTTTGCTTCTTTCTGCGTTCTAAAATCTTTTATATCCTTCTTAAGGTAGTCAAGCCAGCCCAACCAGTGCGCTGTACACAGCATCTGGCCTGACTCCAGAATCATCTTCAAGACGTGCTTGTCACAGTGGTAACTAGCTGCAATTTCTGGGTCGTTGTCAAGAATAAAGATGTTCATATTGTTTCTTTTCTCTCTGTCACTATTCTTAGTGTGCTGCAATCAACCCACTGAATTTTGCCATCCCAAAGCAGTATTTCAGCAGATCGGGTAGTGGCGCCAGTTCGAGACAACCTCAAAACGACGCCAAGATCAACATCAAACTTTTCTCGCACATCATCTTTAGCTGAGTACCATTTGACGAGATCACCCTTTCTGATCATTGGAGTACCTTACTTTAGTTTTAGAGTTGCAACTTCAGTGTCTAGCTCGATTGAAAAGTTTCCAAAGTTATACGAGGTTTCAAGCAACGCTGCAGCCGTAGTTTCAAGATCGAGCGTGATTGAATAATTGCCTCGCTTAAAATCATATTGTTGCAACGAAGTGTCTAGGCCAAACTCATAGTAATCATAGGTTACTGCCTCTGAAATATCGTCTGGGACGAACGTCATTTGAGAAACAACTTCATCCCATACTTCATCTTCGTCAAAGTTGTCATCTTCTGGGCTTGTTAGATTGAGGTGCTTTGTTGCTTCGCTGAAGTCGTATTCATTACCTTCATCATCAATAAAGTAACCTTCTCGTTCAACGTAGTCTGACTCAGAGATTGCTTCGCTTATCTTCCCACCCAGCATATTTTTGTCAACACCTGTGGTCAAAAATTCGATAAACATGTCAGAAATACCAGAAGAATAAAACACATCTTCTTGATAGTCATCTGTGTAATGAGCGACATCTTCGGAGTACTCGTATGATAGAGTCACCGGAGTGTCTGGATTGATTCCCAAGGCTCCTGTCTTGATAAGTTCACGTAACGTTGTAATGCTATTGCCCACTATTACCTCCCATTTATTAATAGATGTAAGCTCTACATTGTATTCAATAGGATTGAAATGTTCAATGAATCTTAGAAAGAACATCTACATAAGACTTATGAAATGTCAAGAAAGCACCGTTGGAAAACAATACAGTAATTCTGTCGCGGCGGCGGCCGCTTATTTCCACGACTAGCCCGTCTCTTCTATTTTCTGGCATCATGGGATCATGCGTACCGTCTTTGATCTGGACATATGCTCCCGGCTCTAGACGCTTTTTCTTAATTGACACTTAGGACACTTCTGATGGTAATCTACTAATTATGTCTTCTATTATCTCGCATGTATTTTCAGGGGATTTCGTAGCAAATGCACGGCCGTGTCCGCCAAGCGTCTCATAGATGGTATTGTCGTTGCCGCCTGGCATACACTTATCTCCAACAAACCAGCATCGATAATCTTTAAAGTGATTTAGCGCATACGTTTTGTCCCAACCCGTCGGATAAATATCAATACTTGTTGATCCCCCAAGTGCAGCAGTCACGCTAACACCAGCGTGCTTGATCTCCTTAAAGATCTCTTCTAAATAACGCTCTCTTATGCTCTGTTCAGTATCTGCTTTGATCCAGGCTTCCCTTTCTTGCTGATTTGCTAGCCTGCCTACAGGACACCAATTAAGCATAGATTCTCTATAGTGGAAGAAAGTTCCAGTAAGGGGCAAATTGTTTTGACACGATATGACAATCTGGTGGGCCAACAGTGAAGTCAAAAGACTGTTGTATGCATCTTGGCCGATTTCTTCTCTCATGTCTCGAGAATGTTTAAGCTGCCACTTTCTATTCTTGACTGCATACTGATACAGCTTTGTCCCATTGCAAGGCATCAAGCTTATTCTAGACGGAGGGACTGATCCTATCTCGTACCATATCTCTCGGCACTGCTCAAATAAATAATCATAGTCACTACCCGTCACTATTCCTACTTCACAGTGCTCAGATAACTTTCGAAGAATGCTTATGATATCTCGGCCGACTTTTTGTCGAGGCTCAGTCAGTGTCCCGTCCATATCAAACAGGACTATATCTTTCACTGTTCTTCCGGGCTTGGCTCATTAGTTATTTGAAAAGTTCTCTCCAAGAGCGCAAGCTTACCATCAGCATCTGAAACTCTAGACAGCAGTTTGTCGCATGTGTCAAGAATGCTGCTGTGATCTCCCGTACCCGTAGGGTTTCTTAAGAAAACCATTAACTCTGCGAGTGCTCCCGCTCTGTCTGCTTCTAGGCGTGCTTTGAGAGCACCCACCATTTGAATGGTAACTCTTTCTTCAATCATTTCTACCTCCAATGATATTAGAAAGTTTACTCAATCTTTGCTATTTGTTTAACTATTTTTGAGAAGGTCTTGAATCATTTCTCTCACAACCGATTCATCTCTACGATCCGGGTCGTTGCTTCCCTGGAAGTCTAGGCTCATTTGTCTGTCTAGGTCGATTGTAACTCTGTCATTAGCTTGCTGTAATTCTACCGCTGTTCTACCCAGGGCCCAGCCAATTGTGAATATTCCTGCCCTGATATGCGTCAAGCCCTGAGATTTGCCTCGATCTTTTCCGTATCTTGCTGCAAGAACAGGACGGAATTCATCATCTTCAGGAACGTCGCCCTTTACTTTAATCTGTCCAGAACCCTTTAGAGAAAACGAGTATACTGGCTGAATACCACTGAACATATCTACCTGGGCTTGATTAGATTCTTTGGATAGTTGTATCACACCCTTTGTGGCAATACAAAGGTCGCAGCTTTCTGGGCTTGATTCACTATCACTTAAAGCTGGCCCATAAATTGCGCGTGCTTTTAAGCTGTCATCGTTAATCTCTCTATAGACTGCAGTTGTCAGCCTTCCTTCGGCAGTGTAGTCTATCAGATCCTGAATAAAAGACTGAATCTCAGGATGCGTATCTAGACCGGATCTACTAGAAATTCCTGACCATTGTTGTTGCTCTGATCCTTTGCTTGCATACTTTAGAGATATAAATGCTACCTGATTTCCTTCATAGTCTACCAACGCAGCATCGGCTTTTGGTGTCTTTGGTATTGACACACAAGAAACAACCCCGCGGACTGTCTTGTCCCGCCCTAAGTACAGAGAGATTCCCTTGGTAGGGTCGTAGTCATCATCATTCGACTCATCGCTTATTGCTTTCTGAATTGCTGCATTAATCTGATCAATTTGTATATCTTCTTTTTCGGTACCTGAATCACTATCTTTGCCCGTAACAATACTCTTGCTTATCCGCGAGAGGGGTGTTCCCGAATCTTGAAATATTTTAACTAGTTCCTTGTATTCATCAGACGCTACAGGATCCTCAAGGTCAGACATCTTCTCACAGAGGCTTGATGCTTTCGTTCTTTGAGCGGGTGTCATATCAAGCAGTACTTCTCCACCGTCTTTGATTAATCTTACTTTTAACTCTGGGTTCTGCAACATCTCAGCGAACTTCTTTAAATACTTTGGTCGCTTTGCAATTCCCCCTCTTCCTGATGCCCTTGTTTCTGAAAGCATTTTCTTTTTCCTCGTAGTTATTTCTTTAATAATTGTCTTCAATAAGAGTTTGGCTGACTCTGTCAGAGTTAGCCCAACATCTTGGAGATTTTGTGCTATCATTGCCCACAGCCACGTCTTTCCTTCTCTTTCATCTTCTACTTCATCTTCTGGAACGTATTCCTTGTAAGTCTGCCAGTTTGAATTAACCCAGCGAAGTATTTCATTCCTAGAAACGGGCGGTAAGTCTACACCCTTTTGAACAACAATATTGCTGTCTCTCATAAACTTTTGAATCACTTCGTCTCTAGCGGAAGGAGTCGTACTAAAATGAGTTGTACTTGGATGTGCAGGCTCTTGAGAGAGTTGACGCTTTACATCAGCTGCAGCAAAAGCTGTAGCTGCTCCATCACTGGAAAAGATGTCTATCTCTCTTGTGAGGTCTTTACTATCTTTCCCTAGAAATACCTGGGGTGGTCTATTTCCATCAAAATGCCTAAACTTTACGTATGCTATTTCTTTACCTTCAAGTGCTTCAGTACCTTGAAGACTGTAGTACACTGAAGGGTTCACGTCATTTCGCAAAGGTAGTTCTACCACTTTCATCTCAGGGATCCCGGGATATACTACCGATTCTATTGAGACTAGCTGGCTCACTGAGTTTGCATCGGCACGAGCAGCTTTCGACCACGGTACAGTAAATTTTATATACGCAGTCTTTCTATCGTTTTCTTCTGCACCCAGCTCTACACCAAAGAGTTTTCTGGTAGCATCTGTTACTATTGCATCAACATATCCCATCTCATCCAGTAGCTTCATAAATTCATCGTGATTGTCTCTAAACATTTGGAAGTAAGCTTGTTGAGCCTCTTGAGCTTGAGGATCTTTTCCCGGTGTCTTCATGTTGCCAAAGCCACTCTCCATGTAGTGTGTGTAAACTACACTAGTCTTCCCAGTCTCAAGCAAATGAGGTGCACCCTTCGGTGTCACTCTAAGGTATGAAGATCCTTGTCCTAAGTCTTTTGGTGAGACGCCAGATCTGAACTCTACACCGTAGCCTGTCCTTGCTGGATTCTTCGGATGCGGATCTGGCACGTGAACGTGTGGCCCACCTATCTTTGAACGCTCCCACAGATTGATAAACCTCTGATCAGTGATATCTACGCCGAGGTTTGACATTTCTCGGCTTAGCTCAAAAACAGGAACTTCGAATTCAGGTACACCTTTCTTGCCAAGCACCGGTTGACCAGATGAGTCTGTCTTAAATGTCAAGGTGGTTGTCCCTAATGTAATATTTGATGAAGCCTCTGGAGAAGTTGTAATAAACGTTTTAGTCTTACCACCTGATGTTTGAACATCGACGATTTTGTCACGATATTTCTTGTCAGCTGTCTCTTCATTCAAGATGTGTTTCTCAACAAAGCGCTCGATTGCTCGATAGTAAATGTCTGTGGATATGTAGCCTGATAGATATTGGCCCTTTGCCAGTTTTCCTCTTCCCAAGCCCCCCACTCTATGATCATCATTTAACTTTACGTGAATGTCTACATTGGTCAGTTCAACGTCTACCTCATCATTGCCAGGCTTGGGTTCTGAGCCTGTACCTGGCAACAACTCTACTTCTCCAAAATTTGCAATAGCTTCTGAAGCCAGGGACTTCATAGCGCTCACAATGTTTTTTAGCTTTAATAAATTCGCAGCTGTGTCACCAGACTCACCCTCAGTACTGACAGCGCTTTCAGCTCTTTCAAAAGCAGCGCTATATCTTCGATCTTTCTTGCACTCTTCCCATTCACCTTCCGTTAAATCTCCCGGGGATTTCGCTGCAAAGTAAACAGCCCACTCAGCGATAAAAGACGCGTGGCCATTCGCTGAGCCGGTAAATGGACTCCCTGAAACAGAAGAACCCAAGCCCGCTAAAGGCTTGGGTGACTCCGAAAGAATTGATTGTATTCTTTCTCGCAACGTTTTTTCATGATTACGTGACAACATATCTACCCGATTATAAACATAAATATCACGATCGTATTAAATTAGCTGCTAGAAAAGAGAGAACATAGCTTTTTAAATTCGGAAGGCGTGCAGTTGACAACCTTATTGCCGTTCTTATTTAGCTGATAAAAAGTATGGCCGGCGATTTTCGTTACAGACACGTCGAACGTATGTGTCTTGTTGTAACCCTTTACTTTTACAGACGCTAGTGTTTCAGTCATCTTAGATCCCGGGCATGAGGCTTCGACTCATCTGAACCTCGTGCGGCTTGCTACTTTTGGCTCTTCGATCTTCAAGGACTTTCTGTGCTCGTGCGTCTGATTCTTTGGCCGATTCGTTATCTTCGCTGACAACGTACTCGAGATTTAGTTTTACACCATTTCTCTCTTGATAAATTTTGTAGATATACATTATTCTCCTCCCTTGCATTTTGGACATGTTAACTTTACATTAGAATCCTGATCAATCTCGACATGCCAGTCAAGTTGTGATGTATCTTCGTCAGGTTCTGTAGTTTTCCCACAACTCCCGCAATGATCAGGCATTTTGTCAATTGCGTGCTGCAATTTCTTAAGTCGCTTCTTTGCTGCTTTCTTTTCAGCAAGCTGCTTCTTTCTCCTAATTGATCTCGACATAGATCCCATTAGATCTCAACCTCACAAATAAGTGACCACTGAGTGTCGTCACACGGTACATCGTTCCACTGGCCCAAGTCTGCATCATTTCGATTGATATGACCGCAGAATTCTGCCCCTCCGTTTGGTTCTTCGGGCGCCCAATTGGTGTATTCAAACGGGATACCAGAGTCCCACTGGTTCGACCCTACGCTGCTGATGTTTACCCATGGTCGCTCTGTGTCATCTTCTCCCGAATCCTGGAGCAGCAGGTTTATAGACGTTTGAATTGATTCATTGTAGATTCCTGCCAAAGAATCATATCCACTGTCTACACAAAGATCGTAAGATTCAGACCACGTTAAATCAAAATCAGGGCAGAAAGCGTAGTAAACCCCCTCAAACGTATCTGCTTCGCAATCAAGCGAATCACAGTCTTGATCGATGCCGTCACCATAAAAGTCTCCCGCAAATGGGTGGACTAGAACGTTTTCATCATCGCAGTCGCCGTCGTTAGGAGTGTATCCGTCCATGTCACAATCATCGTCCAGATTGCCGCAGGGTTCATCTTCGGGTGGGTCTTCAGTCTCTTCTTCTTCGGGTTCATCTTGAATGGGTGGATCCAAAACTTCCGCTGTATTGATTGTAAACTCTGGGTTTTCGTCTTCTTCATCTACGACTACTACTTCTTCATCAGCGCCACCTGATGTGGGTGACTTTACTTTCTCAAGCCCATAATCAGAGCAGCCAGTCATCACAAGCGTCAACGGAATATAAAAAGTCTTCATCATCTCTCCTATCGCAAATTTTCAAATGTTTGAGTAAATTTTTTCCAAGTCTTTTCTTTTAGGATAGAGTTAAACTCCATCGCCTTGAAGGCTTCTTGGATTGTGCCTTCATGTAGTCTTCCTTCAGAGATCAGATGATCACAAGGTCTGAAGTTTTCGATACCTTCGAATCTGATCAGCAGCTTGTTCCGTTCAAAGATCTCTTTCTTTTCACCGTCAGACAGAAAGGTATTCATCAAGGCTCTGTCACGAACAAGCTTTTCTGCTGTCTTAGCACCTACTCCCTTGATACCAGGGATGTTGTCTGTCTTATCGCCGCAAAGTGCCTTCCAGTCTAAGTAGTTGTAATCAGGTTTTTCAATATAAGTCTTCTTGATCGGGTGATAAATCTTTACAGCTGGATTGGTATCAAGGAGTTGAATAAAATCTGAGTCGCCTGAGATCACTACACATTCGTCGCCCATGCTATCATGGTACTGCGCTAAGTTCCCAATCAAGTCATCGCATTCCAGGTCATCATGTTGAACTACCCAAAAAGGAAAAGACGACTTTATCAAATTGATAATCGTTTTCTTTTGTCTGTGGAAACTGTCACCAGGAGAAACTCTGTCGCCCTTGTAGTCAGGAAGCGCAGCGATTCGATGTTTGGGCATGCCCTCAAGGACGAAATAAGCACGATCAGGATTGTGCATTTCTACCAATGGTCTCAAACCTCTGAAGAAATTGTAAACAATAGCGTTGTCACCTCTTGTGAATCCGCTTCTTGCACGATGTATTAGATTGTAGGCATCAAATAGCGCAACCTTCATTTAACTCTCCTTACTTTTTAATTCTACCACAACTTGGCTGGCGTTACATAAAATTTCAATATCATCACACCAGGTATTTGATATCACACCATTCGACCATAGAATTGAAACTGATGGTGGTATTTCTACATCTCGCCTTACTTCTAGTACTATGCCCGTTCCGTCTTCAACACCACAGAAAGTGTCATAAACTAAAACTCCCGGTTCTATTTTATTCATTGTAGTGCCAAAATCTTCTTCTTAATAGTCTTCTTAATCCCAGGATTAATTTGCTCCACGTGAGGCATCATAACATGACGAATATAGTTTCGACGATATCTCGTATCCACGTTGGTTACATCTTCTACAAATGGGACGCCCTTCCTCGTGCACCACTTGATCAAGTCATCCTTATCTGTAGAAAGAAAAGGCCTGATGTACTGATCACGCTTGTGTGGTATTAAGAACGGATTGCCATTGAGGCTTGTAAAGATCCAGTTCTCCACTACATCGCCCAGATGGTGTGCGGTGATGATTGGTAGGTTAGTTGTGGTTTCAAACCAATCATATCTTTTTTTTCTCCACCAGGCTTCAGATGAAACACCTTCGGGCATCAGGTCTGTATTCCACCCAAACTTGCTCTGAAGGTTATGCTTGTCTGCGTATTCTTTTACTAGCTGTGTTGCTTTGTCTGCGTGCGCACCGGTGCCATGATTAAAATGCAAAACAGTTACTTCTCGTGTTCTACGAAGAAAGTCAAGAACTGCCATCGAATCGACGCCGCCGCTAACAGCGATCGATACTTTTTGTGGAACAGCGCCTAAAATTCGAATCATCACTTATCTCCTAGTTTATATTCTAACACACTATGCAGTGTTTTACACTAGAAGTTAGTCTGGGTGCACAGGGTTATAGTAGCCGCCGCGGCGCCTACGAGCCATCTGCTCATATGACAGTATCGTTATTGCGATAATAGAAACACCGAAAGCTAACAAGTCCATGGCATTTTTTTTAATCTTTCGCTTACACATTATATTATTTTATACTGCGTAGATTGATAGTGTATAAATCTCACTAGACTGAAGAGATCACATGAATCTGTGACGCTTCGTCATCCAATTGAAGTGTGCAGAAAACGTCATCTGTAGAGAGTACTGTGACTTTATCACTGTCTATGTCAAGAACTATCCCTTGCTTTGGTTGAACATTCATCTCAATCATGACGCGTTCTTTGAGCGGGTTGTACACAGTGTAGCTTCCTGAAAACACTACTAGATCTCCCTTGTTCACTGGTACACCTCAAACTTGTGCCGGTCAGCACTGTCAAAGATTACTTCTCTCACACCATTGATATCTCTTTGAGCGCTCACTCTAAACTGGAACCCTTCATCGACAAAACAATAGACTAGCTCACCCAATTCAAACGTGTTTGTTTTAGCTATTACCCTAAGAACTTTTCCAGCATACATCTTCCACCACTATTAATGTGACGGGCCCGAAGGCCCGTCACAAATAACTCTAAGCAATCTCAATTTTTCTTGTTTTCGGTTCCGAGTTGTCAGGTACTACCTTTGGAATCTCCAAGGATAGAATACCGCTTTCAAATCCTGCGGAAATCTTCTTACTATCTAGATTGTCGTTTAGAGTAAAACTACGTCTAAATGAAGACCTCTTGATCTCTCTCTTTACATATTGAGAATCTGTGACACCTTCATTCTGATTGCTTGTTCCTACAATTGACAACACCCCGTCTGTTACTTCAACGTTAATATCTTCTTTAGATAGGCCTGGAATTGCAGCTTCAATTAAAATATGGTCTTCGTGATTTATCACATTTACTTTAGGGTAGCTCCCCTTGGAAAAGAACTCATCCCCAAACTCCCGATGAAATGCCGGGAACATGTCTGTTAACATATCGTCAAATAGACGATCAAATGGAGTTAAAAACTCCCTCTTGGTCAGAGAACGTGGATTAACACGTCTACGAATAATTGCACTCATGATTTATCTCCTATGTTTATGCTTACCTGAAATCAGTGTAAGTGCCGGTTGTTCACTAGTGATCCAACCGTAATATTAATATAAACACAGGAGTAGGGTTGTACACCCCCTTAATTTAACTTTTTTGATATGGTGCGTTCAATAAGCTGTCTACAACATCCTGAAGGTGTACTTTGATCGCATCGTAAACAAGTGAGCGTGCTTCATCATGAAAGCTTGCCTCACCAGGCCCGCCTAAATCTTCAGCTGCAACCTGAAGGACCGGTATCATCGCATCGCGAAGTGCTGCCTTATTCTCTTCACCAAACAGCGGGGCAATTGCATCAGAGAGTGCTTGAGTGTGCTGCGCTCGCAAGACGCTGAGACCTCCTTCGGGCACAGCCATGTGGCTTATCTCTTCCTTAATAATCTGTCTAAGCTGTCGTCTTGTAATTTTGATTGTTGACTCTGTGTATCTTTCAATCCTTTTTCCTGACGGTATGGACTCTGGTTCCATATCAGCCAGCGAGTCTAAACTATAAGGAATGTTTGCTCTGCTTCCTGGACCTCCGGTAATCATGTCTAATATGTCGTCAAGCTCATCTTGATTATAGGCAATTTCAGATTGAGCCCTACCGTT
>CETM01083194.1_pt1 | contig 12956 bp, 13 predicted proteins | sample 361451 | NCBI WGS metagenome assembly CETM01 (sample SAMEA2622690, study PRJEB7988) | marine metagenome | isolation source: saline water (ENVO:00002010), including
GCACAGGTACCTAAAACCTGCGTGTCTACCAATTCCACCACGCCCGCTTTCAAAAAGCTTAATAACAGCAGAAAGAGGTTTTATCTAGTTTAAAATAAAATAATTAGAGCATTAATTCATAGATATGAACACTCCAGTATTCATTAAACTTATAACCAACATTGCTCATGACACCAACTTTTTTAAATTTCAGTGCTTTATGTAAATTGATTGACGGTTTATTTGGATAAGTTATTAGAGCATACAGATTTTTAACATTAGTATTTCTTAATCGTAATATAAGTTCTTGCATCAACTTTTTTCCATAACCTTTGCCTTTATATTTTTCACTTACATAGACGCTAGTTTCTAATGATTTATTATAAGCTTCCTTTTCTCGAAACTTTGTGGAACAAACATATCCAACTAAATCTCTATTTTGATAGCCTACTAAACAAACTGATGTTTTAGAATTTTCAAATTGATCAAACCATATTTTTTTATCATTAAGAGAAATTTCTTTTACATCAAAGGTGTAAGCAGTATTTAAAATATAATAATTATATATATCATTAATCCCTTTTAAATCGCTTTTGTTTGCTAAACTAATTTGCATTTTGATAAATTCTTTTTAATTTTTTTGTTAGTATTTTAGATATAAATTTTTCCATGTCTTCAGCTATCAATCCAGGGCCAGCATCTAAACCAATTTCATTGTGTAACCATGATGCAGCAGCTGCAGCATCATGACTTTTCATACCTTGCGCAATAAAGCTTCCGCACAATCCAGCTAACACATCTCCTGATCCAGCTGTAGCTAAAAAAGAAGAAGACTCTTTAGTTACAAGTGAGGGTTTTCTTGGTGAACATATAACAGTATCATTTCCTTTAAATAAAATTGTTGACTTAGTAATATCCGCCGCCCGATTTGCCTTATCAATTTTATTAATCTGACCAAAATTAAAAAGTCTATTAAATTCTCCCTCATGAGGAGTTAATATTATATTTTCTCTTTTTCGTCTCTTCTTCAGGTGGTCAAATAATTCACTAGGATTATTTTTAAATGAGGTTAAACCATCGGCATCCAAAACTAATCCTATCTCTGTATTTATTGCTCTTATAACTAGTTCTTTCGTAAGCTTATTTATACCACATCCTGGTCCTATTATTAAGGTATTGATTTTCTTTTCTTTTACAAAATTAAAAAAATCATCAGAATTATTAATCTCTTTCAACATTACTGATGTTAAATGAGAAGCATTCACTACTAAAGAAGCAGAACTTGATGCAAGCGTTACTGCACCTGCGCCTGCTCTAAGGGCTGATTCAGCTGCCAATCGAGAAGCGCCTGTAGAGCTCAACGGACCCGATTTTACAAGAACATGACCTCTCTTATATTTATGATCAAGTTTTGAAGGCCATTTAAATTTTTTAATCCAAAAATCAGGTGTGTTTAATTTTAACTTAGATAATTTACTTACTTTTAAAATATCTGATTTCTTCTCTCCTATGGAAACAATATGAATTTGACCTGAATTTTTTTTTCCTGGAAGTAAGTAATTACCTATCTTTGGAGCAACAAATGTTATTGTGTGATCAGCTTCTATTGACTCTGGCATTAAATCTCCTGTGTCAGCATTTATTCCGCTTGCTATATCTATAGATACAACACAAGCAGATGTCTTATTAACTTTTCTAATAACATTAATTATTTTTTTTGAGAGATTTCGATTTATACCAATACCAAAAATACTATCGATAATTATTGAATATTGATTTAATTTGATGTTTTGAAAATCTTTCTCATCTATGTTTATTTTTTTTAGATACGTCTTTGAGTGTTTGCTTATTTTTCTTGAGTAAGAAACAGGAAAGCATACATCAATTTTGTATCCTTTATTTTTAAGATGTTTTGCAATAACAAGGCCATCTCCTCCATTATTACCAGGGCCACAGAGTATTAATAATTTCTTATTAAATTTTTTTAGTGAAGGTATAATTTCTTTTTCTATTCTTATGAACGCAGATTTACCTGCATTTTCCATCAATTCATTGAATTTATAACCTCTTTTAATGCATAATTGGTCTAATTCATAAGATGATTTTGATGTAAAAAGATTGTTATGCATTAATTGATCTTAGTTTCTAAGTTCTGTCCAAGTTTAACTATCCGTAATTCATTTTTTGATAGTTTGATCTCTGTTACAGAACAATTTGCAGGTTGGAAGTTAACTATTTTTTCTGAGTTTAGTATTTTCCCGATAATACTATTAATTACTACAAAGTGAGTAAATATTATCGTGTTATTTTTAAGTGAATAAATTTTACTAATTATTTTTTCTTTCCATTCAAAAAAATTAATTCCTGACGCAAGAACTACTTCATCATTTAATAGTTCTGGCCAAGTCAAAGGTAGAACCCTTCGTAACCATTTAACTCTTCCTTCTAAATTAGAAATTGGAGACGGCAGTTCTCTAAAAATGTCATTAATTTCAATTTCTTTCTTATTCTTGCCAAGAGCAAAATTTGCTGTCTCTTTGCATCTAACCAATGGGCTTGAGATTATATCAATGTTGTTGATATCAATTTTGTTTATAAAAGGCATTAATGAATGTGCTTGAGATTGACCAAGAGAACTTAAGTGCGGATCTTTAGAAGTCCAACCTTCAGTTGCCTCTCCATGTCTAACTAAAAATATCCTAATCATTTTTTAATTGAAAAAATATTATAACCATCAGAATTTTTTGTAACAATGCAATCTCTATTTAAACATTCTTCTGACATCATAGTATCAAGAGTTTTTTCTTCAGTTGATATAGCTATAAATCTATTATTATCTGCTGCCAATCGTCCAATTACTATTCCCATTTGTGGACCATTTCTTCCATTTGCAACCGTATAAGTCTCAATTGTTGCATTTCCACTCGGATTTTCATCAACTTCTGGTCTTTCGATATCATCAATTACTTTCTGATATTCTTTCGGATCCTCCCTTTCCCAGTTACCTTCGAAAGGTATATTTGAATACAATCCTATTCCATGTTTTGTTGCATACCATCCGTTAGAAGTACATAAGCCTTTACTACTGCTATCTTGCCTAAGTTTTTCCATCATTGTCGCTATAGAGTGAGTAACATAATTATTACCTGCTCCTCCAAAAAAAGGTAAACCTCCTGTAACAGTTAATGGAATGGATGTATTTTCAGGAATATCCAAAGCCTCTCTTCCTAATTCAACCATGCTTGGAAAACATGAGTACAAGTCAAAAAAATCTATTTCGTCAATTTTCCAACTTGCCATTGATAGCGCTTTTTCTCCCATTAGCCTTATTGCTTTAGATGAGTAAAGCTGGGGTCTTTCTGTTACATTCCAAACCTCATTGATGTCGGCACATCCATGGAGATAAATTCTTTTTGATTTTGGCACACAGTATTCATTTGCTTTCTTTTCACTCATTATAATTATTGAAGCACTTTGATCTACCGCCATAATTGCATTCATATATTTTGTATATGGAAAACCAATAAATCTATTATTTTCACTGGGTGTTGAAATTTCTTCAGCTGATCTATAAGTCGGAAACCAAGCATTTTTATTTTCACTTGCTACTTTTGTGAAAGGCTCAAACATTTTTCCTAAAAAACCCAAATGTTTTTCAATGGAGTGATTTTTCTTACCTCTAATGGCGTTTTCAAAAAGTGGGTATACATTTATAGGAAAAACAATACCATGCCTCCTTTCATTATCGGTTCCGCCAGGTTTTTCGAAGCCAAGATCTATTCTTTCACCTCCTGATTCTTCGCCCCATCCGGTTTTTATTCCTAATTTTGATGCTTTTCTCATAGAAGAAAAGCATTCGGCACCGGATAAAAGAGCAACATCTGTTTCGCCTTTAACAATTTTTTCCGATAGTATATTAATTAAATATTGAGGTGTATTTCCTCCAGTTGGTCCATTGTATGTTTTTGCATCATATATGCCTAAACTATTGGCAAGTGATTGAGGAGGATTAGAGTAAATACTAAACGGAGGTCTTTTGCCGCCTTCAGAGTCAAATATAAATCTCACAGTTGTAACAGTATCAATTTTATTTTCTAATTGATCGATTGTTGAATCTTCAAAAGCAAGTAAAGAAGCCTCTTTCATTAATTCAATTGGATCTTTAGCATCTCTAGGATCATCAACCTTTTGAGTTACTTGACCACAACCAACCAAAACTGGTGTATTATCATTAATAGACATAAAATCTCCTTTATAATTTTCAGATTAAATAAATCATATCAAACAAACTTTTTTTTCCCATTAATTATTTGCAAAATAGTTACACATTATTAACTTACACACTATACATATGTTCATTTCTCTCGCAGCTAATAATAGTTTGGCATAAATTTTGCTTATGTATACTATCAATTTCGGAGAGTAACATGAAAAAAATTACCGCAATAATCAAGCCATTTAAACTTGATGAAGTTAGAGATGCACTTCAAGAAATAGATATTTCTGGTGTAACTGTTACAGAAGCTAAAGGATTTGGAAGACAAAAGGGTCATACAGAATTATATCGAGGAGCAGAATATAATGTAGATTTCCTACCAAAAATTGTTCTTGATATTGTTGTTGATGACGACAAGTGTGACAATGCATGTGAAGTAATAACTAAAGCCGCATATACTGGTAAAATAGGTGATGGAAAAATCTTTATTAGCAGTGTTGATGAGGCAATAAGAATTAGAACTAGCGAAACTGGTTTAGAAGCAATTTAATTTCAATTTTAAAATAAAACGGAGAACAGTATGAAAAAATATGAATATGTATGGCTGGATGGATACCAGCCTGAGCCTTATTTGAGGAGCAAGGTGAAGGTAACTAATGATAGAAATCCGCCAGAGTGGTCTTTTGATGGGTCTTCAACCCAACAAGCTGATACTGAAGGATCGGATTGTATACTTATACCTGTGCAGGAGTATAAGAATCCTCTATTCGGTGACTCATTAGTTATGTGTGGTGTACAAACCAGTGCTCGTGAAGCACATTCAACTAACACGAGACATGCGGCATCTGAAATTGTTACAGATGAGTGGTGGTTTGGATTTGAACAAGAATATTTCATAACTAATCCGGATGGTTCAATTCTGGGATGGGAAGATGGTATTCCTGAAAAACCACAAGGAGAATATTATTGTGGTGTTGGTGCTGCAAATGTTAAAGGAAGAGATGTTTCCGAAGCTCATTTAGAAGCATGCTTAGAGGCTGGCATAGAACTAACAGGTACAAATGCCGAAGTTGCTCTTGGGCAGTGGGAGTATCAGTGCCTCGGTAAGGGTATCAAAGCTGGTGACGATTTATGGATGAGCAGATATCTTCTTCAAAAAGTAGGCGAAGAATTTGATGTATGCGTAAATTTCCACCCTAAACCTCAAGAAGGTGATTGGAACGGTTCCGGTATGCATACAAATTTCTCTAATGAACAAATGAGATCAAATGGCTCTGAAGAACTATTTACAACTTTTTGTGAAAAATTAGGTAAAGTTCATGACGAAGGAATAGCTTCTTATGGTTCAGATAATGATAAAAGATTAACTGGACTTCATGAAACTCAAAAGATTACTGAATTTTCTTACGGAGTTAGTGATAGGGGTGCAAGTATTCGTATTCCAATCTATACAGTAGAACACAATTGGAATGGTTATCTTGAAGATAGAAGACCCGCATCGAATGCAGATCCTTATAAGATCATTTCACATATTGTTGGAACTTTAACTAATTAATTCCAGCTACACATAAAAATAAAAAAGCCCATCAATTAGTTGGGCTTTTTCTTTTTCTCGAATCAATCTCTATATTAAAAATAATTCAAAATGAATAAGCACAAAAAATATGATGCTTCCTCTATAGAAGTTCTCGAGGGTCTAGAACCAGTCAGAAGAAGACCAGGAATGTATATTGGTGGGACAGATAATGCTTCCATGCACCATTTATTTTCTGAGGTAATAGATAATGCTATGGATGAAGCAGTTGCTAATTTTGCATCTTTCATAGAAGTAAAGGTTGAAAAAGATAATACTATTTCTGTTTATGATAATGGCAGAGGAATTCCAATTGATCCTCATCCAAGTTTTCCGAATAAATCTGCTTTAGAGGTCATTATGACAACATTACATGCAGGAGGTAAATTTAGTAACAAGGTTTATCAAACATCTGGGGGTCTTCATGGAGTTGGTATAAGCGTAGTTAACGCGCTTTCGGAGTTTGTTGAAGTTGAAGTATACAGAGATAAAAAAACTTATCATCAAACATTTTCGAAGGGCCACCCTACTTCAAAACTAAAAGAAATAAAAAAGAAGCCAAATAAAAAAGGTACAAAAATCAGTTTCAAACCTGATACAGAAATATTTGGAACAGATAACAATTTTAATTATAAAAAATTATATGATTTCAGTAAATCAAAAGCATATCTTTTTGCGGGAGTTGAGATAAGATGGTTTTGTGATAGTGAAATCTCAAAAGAAGAAAATATACCTGAAAATGACATTTTTAAGTTTTCACAAGGGCTAATTGACTTGGTTCAAAATGAAGTTGATGAAAAGATGTCACTCTTATCAGAAATTTTTTCAGGTAATAGAGAAAAAGATAAAAGTAATTTATCTTTTGAGTGGGCTATCAACTGGTCTTTAGGAACCAATACATTTCTTAACTCTTACTGCAATACAGTTCCTACGCCCCAAGGTGGTACACATGAGCTTGGTTTAAGAGGTGGACTTTTAAAAGCAATAAAGTCCCATGGCGAACGCGCCGGGAATAAAATCGCACAAAAAGTAAATTCTGATGATATTGCTAAAAATCTTATAGGAGCAATTTCAGTCTTTCTGCCTGAACCAAAGTTTCAAGGACAAACGAAAGATAAACTATCAAACAAATCAATACAAAAAGTAATAGAAAACGCAATAAAAGACAGATTTGAAACTCTTTTATCAAATTCTCCTCAACAAACTGAAGCATTATTAAGATATATTTATTCAGTAACAGAAGAAAGACTTAAGAAAAAACAAGATAGAGAAACCTCAAGAAAAAGCGCTGTTAGAAAATTAAGACTGCCTGGGAAATTAGCTGATTGCTCTCAAGGAAACAGTAAGGGTACAGAATTATTTATTGTAGAAGGGGATAGCGCAGGTGGCTCCGCAAAACAGGCAAGAGATAGAAGATTCCAAGCGATTCTGCCTTTAAGAGGAAAAGTTCTTAATGTTGCCAATTCTACTAAATCGAAAATTCGAGATAATCAGCAAATATCAGATCTTATTCAAGCTTTAGGATGCGGTTCAGGAGATCTTTATGATGAAGAAAACCTTAGATATGAGAAAATAATAATTATGACAGATGCTGATGTTGATGGCGCACATATTGCATCATTATTAATAACTTTTTTTCATGAAGAAATTCCCGAAATAATAGATCAAGGAAAACTATTCCTAGCTGTGCCTCCATTATATAAGATTTCTCAAGGAAAAAAAACTTCTTATGCTAAAGATGATGAAGACAGAGATGATCTGATTAAAAAACAATTTGATGAAACAAAAAAAATTGAAATCAATAGGTTTAAAGGTCTGGGTGAAATGATGCCTGCTCAACTTAAAGAAACAACTATGTTACCAGGAAATAGAACTTTATTAAGGATTATCAACCCAGAAAATAAAAAAAACAACTCTAAAACTGTAGTTAATAATTTGATGGGCAATAAACCTGAATTAAGGTTTGAATTCATTAGAGAAAAGGCTAATCTACATGAAAACATTAGAAATTGATGCCAAGAAGGAGTTGATAATGGATTTTAATAAAATAAGTTTAGAGATTTCTGATAAAATCGGAATAATGAGATTTAATGATCCAAATGTCAGAAATGCAGTTTCAGGTGAAATGCTAGAAGGTCTTTGGGAGTGTTTAAATGAAGTTGAAAAAGAGGACTCAAACATACAATGTCTTCTAATTACTGGTGAAGGAAAAGGTTTTTGTGCCGGAGCAAATTTATCCTCTGGATCTGAAAGATCTAACTCTGGAAGACAAGATGCCGGTCATGCTCTTGAAACTATGTATCATCCTATATTGAGAAGAATGAAAAATATGAACATTCCAATTGTGACCGCTGTCAATGGTGCAGCTGCTGGAATAGGAATGTCCTTTGCGCTAATGGGTGATATTGTTTTTGCTTCAAAATCAGCATTTTTTCTTCAAGCCTTTAGAAGAATTGGCCTTGTTCCTGACGGAGGATCAACATGGTTACTTCCTAGATTAATTGGAAATGCAAGAGCTAAAGAATTATCAATTTTAGGAGAACGATTACCTGCAGAAAAAGCATATGAATGGGGACTAATAAATAGATTAACGGAAGACGATAATTTGATAGATGAAGCAATGAAAGTTTGCAAAGAGCTTGCGAATGGGCCTATGTCACTTAGTTTGATAAGAAAAGCGTTTTGGGAAAGCTCTGATAACACATATGAGGAACAGCTTAATTTAGAAAGAGAGCTTCAATTTGAAGCAGGAAATTCAGAAGATTTTAAAGAAGGTGTAAAAGCTTTCCTTGAAAAAAGAGACGCTGAATTTAAAGGCAAATAAACTATTCTTTATTAAATTCTACTGGAATTTCGGCTTGCTCTAAAGTAACAGATTCACCACAGCCACATGCATCAGTTTGATTTGGATTATTGAAAATAAATCCTGAATTTAATTTAGTCTCTTCATAGTCAAGCTCGGTTCCTAATAAGAATAAAAGAGCGGAACTTTCAATAACAATATTGATATTATTTAACTGAACTATTTCTCCTCCAACATCGAGATTATCAACATAATCCATTGTGTAAGCCATTCCAGCACAGCCGCCATTTTCAACACCGATTTTTACTGCCATAACATCTTTTTCAGATTTATTAATTAGATATTCTAGCCTTTCAATAGCTTCAGGAGTTGCTGACATAATTTTTGAATCAATTTTATTCATATCAAAACCATTAAAACATATTTAGCGTTAATCGAGCTTCATCTGACATTAAACTCATATCCCATGGAGGATCAAAAACCATTTCAACATTAACATCATTTACTCCGTTAACTTGTTTTAATGCATTTTCAACCCATTTGGGCATTTCTTCTGCAACTGGACAACCTGGAGCTGTAAGAGTCATTTCTACCTTAATATTATTATTGTCATCCAAATTAACTCCATAAATAAGACCTAATTCATAAATATCAACTGGTATTTCGGGATCATAAACCGTTTTTAATGCTTCTATCAACTTATTATGTTCTATTTTTTCAGTCATTTTTATTTTATTTAAATAAGGTTATAGACTTTTCCAATGCCTCAATAAAATTATCAATATCTTCTTTATTTGTATACATAGCAATTGATGCTCTTGCAGATGCACTAATACCTAATAAATCCATCAAAGGACCGCAACAATGTTGTCCAGCTCTTATAGCTATACCATAATTATCAATTATTGTTGAAATATCATGAGGGTGTTGGTCCTTTACATTAAATGTGACAATAGGACTATCAATATTATCTTCACCATAAATAATTATATCTTTAACTGATGATATTTGACTATGTAGGTAATTAGAAATTTCAATTTCGTGTTCAAATAAACCTTCCCTTATCTTTTTATCAAAATAATTCAAAGCTATTCCTAGGCCTATTGCACCTGTAATATTCGGTGTTCCGGCCTCAAATTTATTTGGAGCATCATTATAAATTATACTTTCTTTCTCAACCTGCTTGATCATATCACCACCGCCACGCCATGGACGCATTTTTGCAAGATGTTCACTCTTAGCATAAAGGACACCAATCCCAGTTGGACCATAAGTTTTATGACCAGAAAATAAATAAAAATCACAATCAAGGTCTTGAACATCTGTTTTTTCGTGAACTACTCCCTGACAACCATCAATTAAAATTGGAATTCCGTGAGAATGAGATAATTTGATAATTTTTTTAATGTCAGGTGAAACCCCTAAAACATTTGACATTTGAGTAACCGAAATAAATTTTGTTTTAGCAGTTATAGCCTTTTCAAATAAATCAATATCTAAATTCCCATTTAGATCACAATCAATCCACTTTATTTTAACTCCTTTTCTTTCTCTTAAAAAATGCCATGGAACTATATTGGCGTGGTGTTCCATTGTTGTAATAATTATTTCATCACCATCAGAAAAGTTTGCATCTGCAAAACTACTAGCCACAAGATTAAAGCTGTCAGTACCACCAGAAGTAAAAATAATCTCATCGGGGGTTTTAGCATTTAGAAATTTCTGAACAATCTTTCTTGACTCCTCATAAGCAGATGTAGACAGGACAGATAAAGTATGCAGACCACGGTGAACATTTGAATAATCATTGCTTTCAAACTTTTTTATTCCATCAAGAACCTCTTTTGGTTTTTGTGAACTAGCAGCATTATCAAGGTAAGTTAGGTTATTTCCCTGTATTTCCCTTGAAAGAATAGGAAAATCTTTTCTTGTATCCTCGACATTAAAGCTCATTTGTAGTCCTCAGGTAAAAATTCTTTTAAAAAATCTTCATCTCCTATGTAAGAGCTAATATGACCATCCAAAATTAAATTTATCGCTTTTTTTCTATCAAGGCCTCTAGTACAAAGATAGAAAATCTCCTCTTCGTTAAGACTGCCTATAGTAGCGCCATGCTTACAAACCACATCATCATTAAATATTTTCATCTGTGGCTTTGCATTCATAACAGCACGATCAGAAAGTAGAAAACCCTTGCAATCTTGCTCGGCTCGAGACCCTTTAACTGAATGATGAACATCAATCATAGACTGAAAAGAGCAAACTGAATCTTTTTCAAGTATCGCTCTTAATCCAGAAACACTCTCACAATTCGGCTCACTAAAAATACTATCAACAAGTATATCATCATTAGAGTTTTCTGCTGGTATTGAAACGGTTTTCGATGAACTAGTTGATCTTTCGCCAATATGGTTAGAAAATAATTGAAGTCTAGATGAGTCTTGAGGTGTCGATAAATTTTTCATATCAAAAGTTGATTTGTTTAACAAAAAAACTAAATTAGTTTCTACAAATAGACCTTGTGATGAATTGATACGGGATACATTAAGCTCTGATTCATTTCCTATATTGTACTCTACTAATAAGTTTAAAAAACCTGAATTAGATGAATTTATGAAGTTTATTTTTGCTTTAATATTATCTGAAACATTAACAATTAATCTTGGTAAAGAGATATTATTTTCATCATGGGAAATATTAACATGAATTGGTTCATTTTGGATACTTTGTATATCTAAAATCTTAATTTGATCTCCTGAAGCTATATTTAGATCAACAACAGACTCATTTTTTAAAAAACTACACGGTTTAAAATAATCATCACTTGATAAATTATTATCTAAATAATCATAAAACTTATTATTATCTTTTAAATTTTCTACAATTATTTCTGATTGTGAAATATCGCTCTTATTGTATATTTTTGATTTTGAGGCCAAATCAAAGTACTTCCAGCTTTCATTTCTTTTATTTGGGAAACCTTGATTAATAAAGTTGGAGAGCATTCTCTCTCTACGGTCAATATAGCCGACATTGTTATTTATTGTTTCCTTAATTTTATTGAATTCTAATAATGCCATATTTTAATTAAAACTCTCAAATCCATCATTTTCTATCTTTTCAGCTAAATCTAGCCCTCCAGTTTCTGCAATCCTTCCGTCAACCAATATGTGAACCTTAGAAGGTTTTAATTTATCAAGTAATTTTTTATAGTGAGTAATAATTAAAAATGAATTTTTTTCGTTTTTCATGCCCACAATTCCATCAGAAACAATATCCAGAGCATCGACATCAAGGCCTGAATCAGTTTCGTCTAAAATTGTCAAAATAGGATCTAAAACTAAAAGCTGTAAAGTTTCATTCCTCTTTTTTTCTCCTCCTGAAAAACCAACATTAAGCTGTCTTTTTAAAACATCATCATCTATTCCAAGAATACCAGCTTTTTCTCTTACATACTTTAGGAAGTCAGAAGGGCCCAGGACCTCTAAACCATTGGATTTCCTATTGGCTTCATGAATTGTTTTTAAAAAATTCATTAAAGTTACACCCGGAATCTCAACCGGATATTGAAAAGCCATAAATAAACCAAGGTTAGATATTTCATTTGGTTTATATTCTGTGATATCTTCATTTTTGAAAAAAATTTCACCTGAGGTAACTTTGTAATCTTCTTTCCCAGACAAAACATTTGAAAGAACAGATTTACCAGCTCCATTAGGCCCCATAATTGCGTGTATTTCATTAAATGGAATAGAGAGGTTTAATCCTTTTAAAATTTCTTTTTCACCAGCTTTCACATGTAAACCCCTTATTTCAAGCAAATTCTCGGTCATCCTATACTTCCTTCTAAGCTTATCTCTAGAAGTTTTTGAGCCTCTACAGCAAATTCCATAGGTAATTTTTGTAAAACTTCTTTACAAAAACCATTAACAATTAATGCAACAGCTTCTTCTTCATTAAGGCCTCTTTGGAGACAGTAAAATAATTGATCTTCAGATATTTTGGATGATGTAGCCTCATGCTCAATTGTTGATGTTTTATTCTTTGACTCAACATATGGAATTGTTGTTGCCGAACAATCGCTTGTTAAAAGCAAAGAGTCACATTGAGTAAAGTTTCTTGAATTTTCTGCTTTAGGGTGAATATTTACTTGCCCTCTATATGTGTTTGAAGATAAACCAGTTGATACACCCTTGGAAATAATTCTACTTTTCGTATTTTTTCCTAAATGCAACATTTTAGTTCCGCTATCAACCTGCTGATAATTATTCGATATGGCTATCGAATGAAATTCTCCTGAAGAATTATCGCCCTTGAGAATGCAGCTAGGATATTTCCAAGTAATTGCAGATCCGGTTTCAACCTGTGTCCATGAAATTTTTGAA
>CETM01039595.1_pt1 | contig 12954 bp, 14 predicted proteins | sample 361451 | NCBI WGS metagenome assembly CETM01 (sample SAMEA2622690, study PRJEB7988) | marine metagenome | isolation source: saline water (ENVO:00002010), including
CCGAAAATCGGCCTCTCAGGACCCCATGCTCTGTCATGCCTTCCTAAGACCCAGAATATGCCTGTGTAAGAGTTCGGATCTCTTCCATCTAGAGCCCATCGATCATTGATTTCAATCATCCACTCGGCTGCGATTTCAGGATTAGGGGCCCACTCTAGTATGCGCTTCCCCCACACCATTCTGAGGTAGTTGTGAATGTGTCCAGAATTCAACAACTCTCGCTGAGCTGCATTCCATACCTCGTCATCAGTACGAGCGTTCTCAAGATCGTCAAAGGAGTACTGTATTCTGTCATCTTGAGCGTGATCACGCAATGATTTCTGAGCCCACTCAGGGATTGAATAAATACTCATATGATCCTCTCTAAAATTGGCAAAGTTGTAACCCAACTCCCTCCATGTGATGATTTGGTCCAAGAAGGACTCCTGAGCCTCAGATAATCCCCACCAACCATTTCGTGAGCCCCTACCAGTATCCTCAACAGAAATCATACCTGGGTTCCAATTAGATCTCTTGAGAACATTCAGAACAACTTCGATTGTAGATAGATGTCCGAAGTGGAACCAAGGAGATAACCCACTTGAAGCAGAATCATCAACATCATTCCTGCCAACATCATACCTGTCTAAACCATCCTCGATGAATTTCTCAAGTTTGATTAGAGCAGCATATCTACCTCCTTTTTTTGACTTGACTGGGGTAACATCGTGGTCAATCGCTAGAGGATAACAAGCCTCAGCACCTATCTCTCCTCCCTGTGCGACTCTCCAAATCCACTCATATGGCGTCATGGCGATTCCACTCGACTCAAACACACTCTCAACCACCCTGTCGTCTACACGCAAATCCCTACTCACTGAAGTCATGCTGTCGAATACTGGCAAAGTTGCCAACGACTCCACTAGATTCCTCTGCATATGCTTCCTGAATGAGTATGCAGTCAAATGAGCGTCATCCGCCATATCCATTGGCAGTACTCCATTGGAGTCTACAGCCTCAAGGCTGACATAGCAAATCTCTGAGGCTCTGTTCATAATCTCTCGAGGCAGGTAAGTGGGGTAGTTGTCAATCACCACAGCACACGACTTGCGCGACAACCTCCTTAGCAGACCATTCCCAGTCTCCTTGTGAGTCTCCACCCAAGGAACATACGACAATTTCTTCTCATTGAAAATCGCCTGATTGTCTAGAACGCCTTGAGCGAAGAATGTCAGAATCCGGTCACTCGTCCACCGGTGCCTGATGGAAACAGCCTCAACTACTAGCAATGGTTTTTCCATTTCAACTGCAATCTGTATGCCACGCTCCAATGCGGCATTGTGATGGAATCTCCTACACGATGTCATCCAATACAGGACAAACTCTCCATCCGGGTTTCTAGGCAATTGATTCAGTTCCTTGACCCTGTGCCGAAGGGCAGGAAACTCAACTTGGCTAGAGCCCGACATGATTCCAGCATTCCCTCGTAGCATATAACCGACTGTTTACTTCCTAACCGGAAATTAAACACTCATTCATAACTAGTTGAACAAACCGAACCTCATGACCATCCAAATTGGAAACAAGAACGAACCAGAAATTTTGTCGGACTCTTTCCTACCAACAGAACATGGCAATTTCAGGATACGCGTAACCGTCGATGACGACGGAAAGGAACATGCTCTGCTATACACTGGAGATTTGAACAACGACAATCCTCCTCTAGTTCGTATTCATTCTGAATGTCTGACTGGGGATGCCTTCGGCTCAATGAAGTGCGATTGCGGTCCACAACTTCAGGCAGCTATGAAGGAAATCCAAGAAGAGGGCTCAGGAGCAATCGCGTATCTACGCCAAGAAGGTAGAGGAATAGGATTACAGCACAAGATCCAGGCTTACGCTCTACAGGATATCGGATACGATACGCTTGATGCCAATCTCGCATTGGGTCTACCTGCTGATGCACGCGAATACTCGATAGCAGCAGAGATGCTGAAGGATGTGGGAGTAGAATCAGTAAGATTACTCACTAACAACCCCCTCAAGGTAAGAGGGCTAGTCGATAACGGCGTAGAAGTTGTTAGAAGAAAACCACATATCACCGGAGTCTCAGCAGTAAATCAAGAATATCTCAAGACAAAATCTGAGAGAATGGGTCACATACTCGACATAGATTGAGTTAAACACGAATTTGCTGGGGGAGCAACATGGCAAGTATGGTAGGAAGCAAGGCCCCCGATTTCACTCTCAAGACCAGCGAGGGAGAAGAGTTCTCGCTGAGCAATCTCGACGGTCAATGGAAAGTTCTGTTTTTCTATGCTAAGGATGGCTCTCCAACATGCAAGAGAGGATGCCTCTCGTTCAAGGATCAGTACGACTTATTCCGCTCCCTCGAACCACCGGTTGAGATAATCGGCATTAGCCAGAACAGTGTCTCCGAGCATAGAGAATTTAAGGAGGAACTTCAACTCCCTTTCACACTTCTCTCCGATCCTGACAGAACAGTCGCTGAGAGTTTCAAGGTGCCAGTTCATCTTGGTGCTTTCCCCGCGAAATCATCCTTCGTAATTGGTCCTGACAATACAATTCACCATGTCTATGACTGGCTCTTCAGGCCTAGACAGCATGTTGCAAACATACTATCTGCTCTGAGCAGTGTGACAAACTGAGGAGAAAATATGGGCTGGAACAGGATTCTTTCTGATGCTGGACTTTCAGATAAGGAAGCAAACGCTGTCATCGCTCTTTCAAATCGACCTAATATCAAGGCTAGTGAGTTAGCCAAGGAACTTGGCACTACTCGTCTAGATGCATACAATTCCCTAGAGAGGTTGCAGCGTATCGGACTCGTCACCTCTACTGCAGACAGGCCGATGCGATTCTCAAGCCCCCCAATCGGCGAGGTGGTCAAGATGCTAATTGATATCAGACGCGAACAACTCTCCCGAATCGAGGAGAATTACAAGGGCCTAAACACCGATTTGAGTGCCTCTGAGACTATTGATGAGAATTCACCGGAAGATGCAAAATTCGCAGTTCTGAAGGAACGAATCCATATCCTGAAGAGAATAGAGAAGATGGCCGAAGAAGCAGAAGAGTCATTGATGCTAGTTCTTGGCAGATTCGGCATATTGCACCTTTGTAGGAGCCCTTCACTAGAAGCGATAAACACGGCGGCTGCAAAGGGAATCTCAATCAGAGTTCTAGCTCAGTTAGACAGGCGCACCATCAGATTCTATGAGCAGTTGGAAGATCTGATTGAAGTCAGACACTCGAACGATATCGAATCTCAAGGTATCGTGATGGATGTAAGCGAGACAATTCAGTATCTAAACGCAGAAGAGAATCCAGTGGGCAGAGGCAGGACAGACGCCGCGTTAGTTGTAGAATCTACCACTTTCGCCGATTCGCAGTTGAATCTTATGGAGGCTATTTGGGATGATGCCATTCCCTTCGAAACAGCCTCTAAGAGATTCACTGAACAGAAAATCGTAGAGCCCCTAAAACTCACTCTAGACAGCATGTCATTCTTAGATAGAATGAGAGATGTTCTCCAAATTAAAGATGAACTACCAGATACAGATACTCCATTCGATCCAAGCGCTTTCATGGCCTCAGGACTTGAGGTAAATGAGGCTAGAAGGAACCTTGAATCGGGCGGGATCAGCAGCCTTTCTTCTTTCGGAATTGACATCTCATCGCTTCTTCGCCAAGTAGGGAACAGGATCGGTGAGGAACTTGCTTTCAGTCTCAGAAATATAGAGGGAAACATAGAGTTCCTAAACGAGATGATGGATTGGTGGGAGTATGCAGGACTCGGTAATCTGAGCTACGATATCGAACCAGAATTTCATATCAAGGTCATTCTGGGAAGTCCAGTTTCGGAAGATAATGGACTCCCACTATGGGCCCTTGATGACGGGATAATTGAGGGTGCTCTACTAGCCAGATACTCTTCAGAAGGAGAGGTAATGGTTCAAAGAGAAGAGAACCAAGACGATGAGGAATTTTGCAGATATAATCTGATAATGAGTTCCAAACCTGAAGATATTTGACCCTATCTCGATTAAACACTCATTAATAACCCGCTTTTGCTATTGGTTGGTATGCCTGACGGTAGTGAGTTTGATGCAATCATCATTGGCGCCGGTCCAGGCGGACTGACTTGTTCGATGCTTCTTGCGAAGGCCGGAGTCAAGGTATTGATTCTCGAGAAGTCAGATGTCGTGGGTGGCCGGACCAGACTATTCAGTAAAGATGGATTTACCTTCGATAGAGGCCCTACATTTTTCCATTATCCCGAAATTTCGGAGGAAATCTTCTCTGCTCTAGGCATGGATGTACACGAGGAACTTAACCTAATCAGACTGGACCCAAATTACAGACTAATCTTTGGCCAAGGTGGACAAATCGATGCAACAACCGACATTGAAAACATGGCGTCTCAGATTGAGGAGTTGTCAGGACCCCAAGATGCCGAAGGATTCAGAAAATACATGGACGACAATCGTAGGAAGTTGAGACTCTCGAAGAAATGCCTCAATACACCTTGGAAGGGAGCCTCAGATCTAATCAGTCGCAGAGCTCTCCGTGTCTCAAGAGTACTGCGTCCTTGGAGAAGCGTATCCTCTGACCTTTCTAAATTGTTCAAGGATGACAGATTGCAAGTGGCGACATCATTCCAAACCAAGTATCTTGGAATGAGTCCGTTTCAGGCTCCAAGTCTGTTCACATTCCTGTCATATTTAGAGTACGAGTACGGAGTCTTCCATCCGAGAGGAGGAATAGGCTCAATCACTCCAAAGATGGCCTCCATCGCTGAGAATCTAGGAGTAGAAATCAGACTATCCGAACCGGTTGAAGAGGTACTTTTCGATGGCAAGAAAGCTGTGGGAGTCAGAACTGAACAAGGCGTTTATTCGTCAGATAAAATAGTCATGAACGCAGATTTCGCTACTGGAATGACTGGATTGGTTCCTGACAAATTGAGGAAGAGATGGTCAGACAAGAAAATCGAAAACAAAGAGTATTCTTGCTCGACATTCATGCTCTATCTGGGAGTAAATCGAACCTATGATACTCCTCATCACCAAATCTACGCGTCAGCAGATTATGAGGGCAACCTCAAGGATATCAGTGAAAATAGAATAACATGGGACGACCCTTCACTGTATGTTCAGAATGCCTGTGTTACTGACCCCTCCTTAGCTCCAGAAGGCTGCTCTACACTGTATGTACTAGTCCCCGTCACCAATGTTCATGATTCAGTCAAGTGGGATACACATAAGCAGAAGTTCAGAGATGTCATTGTATCTCAGATGGAAAAAATGGGTTTTGAGGGACTCTCTAACCATATCGTCTCAGAGACTATCATTACTCCAGATGACTGGTCCTCAAATGACATTTACAGAGGGGCAGTATTCAATCTCGCGCACAGCCTAGAACAAATGCTCTGGAGGCGCCCTCAGAACCATTTCGAAGAGACTGAAGGCCTGTATCTAGTAGGAGGGGGAACTCACCCAGGAAGCGGCCTTCCAACCATATTTGAGAGTGGTAGGATAACCAGTAAATTGGTCTGTGCACATCTCGGAGTAGATCCGGATTGGAATGGTATGGACCCTTGGTTCGAAGAATATCGGCGACCAAAGTTAAAGCCCACATGACCGACGAATCACCATGTCTCGCGATGTTCTCACCGATTTGGAGCGCGGACACGAGGACTGCGTCCTCAAATTCGCCGACGGAGCCCAGTTCAGGTTAGCCTACCTGTCGATACGCTGCAGATGCCAATGCGCCAAGTGCAAACCTAGGCAGGAGAACGAGCAGAGACTACTCGAGTTTGAGGAAGAGGTCGCACGTCTGAGAGTAGAGAAACCGCGTGCAGAGCCAGTAGGCCGCTATGGGGTTAGATTCGACTGGCCTACGGGATGCTCAAGCGGTATACATTCATTCACTCATCTGAGAGATGTGGCAGAAGAGCTCGGACAGCCTCTTTGAGAGCAATTCTCCCTGTTCTCAGGGCTATTTGGGTCAAATGATTGATTATATGACCTAAAGGTCATATAATTTACATTGGAATTTTCAAGGTCATATCCACCTGCCTCTATAGAATCTGGAAGATTCCCGTGCGACTATCCAAACCCCTTTGAATCGTAAATTCTCTAAGTCCGAGGATTCAAAGGCAAGTCGTCTCTCGTCCAACCATCGGAAGCATAGGTTCCCCCTGTGTATTCGATGGTGATTCAATGAAATGGGATGAACCGGAGGAAAAAGAACCCAAAATGGGCGAAGAGGATGAGTGGCAACTATTCGCCTCAGCCGGATACGCCTCAGCCGAAGCCGTAGTTGAGTCCGAGTCCGAGCCATTGGAATCTGAGGAAGAGGAAGTCTGGTTCGATGGCGACGACATCGAAGCTAATGGAGTATCGCTGGATTGGGATGCGCCCCCGTGCCCTACTCCTCTAGGAATTGCCCACATAATCAAACTTGGAGTCTGTGACCATTGCCTACACAGGATAGGAGGGCGTAGAACGAAGAACTCGGGCTCCGAGGGAGGGAAGGAAATCAGAGAAGACGCACACGCTAGAGACCCTGATATCGCCAAATTCGGCGCCCCCGAACTTTGTCCCCTATGTGAAGATCTATTCGACGATGTTGGAAACATTGTCAGCAGGGTGGCAGAATCGGTATCAGGAGTTCAACACTCGACCATGCAATTCGGAATCCATCTTCCGAAGGACCTAATCCAGGAAGAGGACAGAATCAGGAGCAGACACGGAGCACCCGGATCTAGGCCTCTTAAGGCGGCATTCGTAGATGCCATTCAAGCCGATTTGTCAAACCTTCTGAGCAATGTCAGTTTCGTCAAGGAGAATCCCGATCTAATGATTCGAGTCGATGGATTGACTCTCAGAGTAGACATCGACATACGCCCAGTATTTCTCTATGGCAGATATAGGAAACTCAGTAGAGAAATTCCACAGACAAGATGGCCATGTAGGGCCTGTAGAGGGAGAGATGAGGGCTGCGAGTCATGTCAAGGTACTGGGTTGCAATACCCTGATTCTGTACAAGATTTGATTGGCGAGCCAATCCGCAAGGCCTTGAATGCAGAGAATACATCATTCCACGGAATGGGGCGTGAGGATATCGATGTCAGATGTCTAGGTGCTGGCAGACCATTCGTACTCGAAATCAAGAACCCACTAGTTAGAGAATACAATCTCGAAGAACTGGTTTCGATGGTAAACAGTAATGCTTCTGAAAAGGTCGAAATTGATTCTCTTGAATGGACTCACAAGAAGAGAGTCGCGAAGGTCAAGGAACATAGATCTGAGAAGACTTACACAATCCGCTTCAAGACAAGCGTGACTCAAGATGAGGACGAAGCAATTGCAGCCATCGAGGGTCTGTCAGGAACGACTCTTGAGCAGGAGACTCCGAAGAGAGTTTCTCATCGTAGGGCTGCAAAGACCCGTAAGCGAAAAGTGGTATCAGTCAACAAGGCAATCGTCGATGGTGACGAAATTGAAATCACTCTAAGATGTGAAGCTGGAACTTACATCAAAGAACTCGTACACTCCGATGAGGGAAGAACAGTACCCTCAGTGAGCAGCGTTCTAGATTGTGAATGTGAGGTACTGTGGCTCGATGTGGAGGAAATCCACGACTAAGGTGTCCGAGTGTTAATCCGAGGCCTTAAGAAGAATTGGCAGGTCGAACGCTCCCGCGACCTACGGTCGGATGGTGATATAATGGCAAAGAGAGCACACGGTCCTCGTCAGGGTACACGCAGTATTCTGAAGAAGAGCAAGGCCGATCGAAGCAGGGTTTTCATCAACCGAGTAATGCACCCCTATTCCGAGGGAGACAGGGTTGCGATAGTTCTTGATGGAGCTCAGCAGAAGGGCATGCCTCATCGCCGATTCCAAGGCAAGACTGGAATCATTACCGGCAGTCAGGGAAGGGCATACATAGTCTCGGTTTCAGATGGTAATGCAAACAAGACCGTCGTAGCAAGACCGGAACACCTCAGACCCATGGAGTGAGAAGAATCATGTCAGAGAAGGAGTACACAGACTTCGCTACAGTGAGAGACCTTTTGGTCAAGACAAACGAGCGCCGAGGAGAACTTTCGTACGAGCAGACCATGGCTCTACAACACGCTGAGTGGGCTGCTAGTGAGAACCGGGGGGGAATCAAGACCGACTCCAAGGTTTTTGCAGCACTTAGAGACGAATTGGCTCAGAATGAGAAACTCGCAGGACATCCAGAGATTTGTGCCAAGTTGGCAGAACTTTGCCCAACAGATATTCCAGATGTGAGAGTGGTAATTGCCAGCAAGCGAATTGCCATGGACACACCAGAGATTGAGGAAATAATCACCCTCATCCGTCAACATGTCCTTTGAAGGGAAAAAAATATCTGATTTTATCTAATGATTTCATTCAAGTGGGGAATCCGCTCTCGAGGTTTGAGGAATATGCAGTTTGGCGGACCAAACGAGCCCGACGAGGAGCGGATTCCTCCGTTTCAGTCAGAGACTCACATCAGAGTTCTAGACATGCAGGACAGACGCCCGATTGGTCATGAAATTACAGGACTTACTCGCCCTGGATTGTTCCTGATTAGAGCCAGAGTCAACGATGCTGACGGCATCGAGATTGGCTCTACCATCGAGAAGGATTCTGCCGGTATCGGTGCCCTTAGCGAACTTAGATTGAAGGACATCCCCGAGAATGCTAACTCTGAACTTTTGGATGCAATATCTGAGGCAATTTCCGAAGATTCGCACATACACATTCAGTTCTACAATAGTGCCGGCCCGATGACCCGAAAGTTCCACTCATTCCAGTTACTCCCAGGAATAGGAAACGCGAAAGCAATTCAGATGGTAGGCCTCAGAGGTTCTGGGTGGCACGAATTCTCAACTATCGACGAAGCCTGTACTATTGACTCAATCAGACTCCTAGCTGAACGATACCTCAAGGAGATGGAGGATGAAGCACAGACTCCTCGGTTGCTCGACCTTTTAGTCCGCGCCGATCTCTAATCGGGGTAATCGGATGGACGACTTAGATATCAGATTGCTAGTAGACCTACTTAGAGATAGAATCACCCCAGACAAGGGGTTAGGCCAGCACTTTCTGATTGATGAATCGGTTGTTGATAGGTCAATTGAACTTGCAAATTCCTCACTTCCACTTAGTGATTCGGAAATAATTGAGATTGGTCCGGGGGCTGGTTCTCTCACACTTGGTCTTCTCAGAGCGGGCGCTACTGTATCGGCCTTTGAGGTCGATGAGGAGGCAATATCTCATCTTGCTAGGGTGTTCAATGGAGCAAATGGCAGACTAGAAGTGTTCAATCAGGATGCTCTACAAGCCGATTGGCCAGAGAATGCAACCCATGTGGTAGCAAACATCCCCTATCAGATTTCCAGCCCCCTTCTAGACCGGATACAGAATCACCACTCTCAGTATCCATTTACTTCTGTAGTACTACTCGTGCAGGATGAGTTTGCTGATAGGATGATGAATAATAGAAACGATACAGCCTCAGGCCCACTCTCGCTCTCACTTTGGTTAGATTTTGATGTCGAACTAGATGCCAAAGTACCTCCACATTGCTTCAGTCCATCTCCTAGGGTAAGCTCAAGGCTTGTTAGACTAACTCCAAATGGAAGAGAACTCGATATTGATCGCAGGCTGTTCCGTACAATAACAAGTCACTGCTTTGCAAACAAGCGCCGCAAGATGAGAACTTTACTTTCCCAAACACCACGACGACTATCCCGCAACAAGGGCTGGCACAAAGGACGTTGGAAAGATGCAGTTGGCGCAATAATCGAATGTTCTCCAGACGAAATGTCTCAGGACTGGCAGAATCTAAGACCAGAGAATCTGAAGATCTCAGATTGGGTTATTTTGTCGAAGTCAATTTCATCATTTCCAGTCGAATAGTGAGGGTTTTGACATCGCCTTGATAGAGGGCCCCCGGCTCCGCTGGATAGGGCAGCAGGGCGCGAAGAGACCCTAGCTCAGGACTTAGTATGGCAAAGAAGGACACCTATCTAGCGCTTCTGAGAAGAGGTATCGATGAGAATACAGCGCATCTTCTTTCAGACAGCGGTGTAAAGGTTGGCGATATCAAGAAACTCGACATAGAGACACTCTCCAATAACTATGGCCTGAAGAAGGAAGTCGCAGAATCTGTCCTAGATGCAGTCAAATCAGGACCGAGAGACTCAGGTAAGCAGAGATTCCTAGCCGATGTCCTAGCCGATAGGACGAAGAAGAAAGTCGACACCATTGAGGAGAGGAGATTCAAGCGTGAACAGAAGGACCTTCACGCAGAACTGCTCGAGAAGAAGGAGCAACTCAGAATCGCTCGTGTGGAGCAATTCAGAAACAAGAAGTTGGTGATGAACAGACTTGGTAAGACTATCGAACTCATTGTCAAACTTGAGAATACATTTGATGATGAGTCCAAGGATGAGCAACGCTCCAAGTTGCGCGACCAGTTAGAGACTCGAGGGCTTGAGGCCGCAAGGGATCATGAGATGCTAGAATTAGTAGGAACGCCACAAGATATTGTTGATTTCCGCAGGAAGATTGCACCCAAGATTTGTATGCACGCATGCCCATCATGCGGAGAAGAAATCGATCCCATTCAGAGTAATGTGATGGACGATATGTCCGACTTTTCTCTAATCTGCTGGGAGTGCGAGGAAGAATTCAAGGCGCCGATGGCGCAGTTGGTAGAGGACAGATTAAACAACGGCTCTAGAATCAAGATTGACCCCAAGAAGAAACCACGCCTCACTGTCAAGAGGCCTCCGAGAAAGAAAGGCTCTGCTTCCATTACGGAACAGATGATCCAGGATCTAGAATCAGCTGGCGCTAGCGCCGAGGAACTAGAGGCTGCAGCCGAGACAAGCAAACTCTCAGGCGTGTTGATGAGTATAGATGACTGGATTGACCAGACCATCGCAGCCAAGGGATACATCCAGGCACAAGAGCATCGTGAGGAATTTATCATCGCAACAGGAGCAGGTGCTACTAAGTTCAACAAGTGGATGAAGAAGGCTGGATTAGTCTTCAATAAGCAGACCGGAAGATGGACTCGCTGGGAAGATCGCTGAGGCGGTTTGATGAGTGAAGAAAAACCAGTCATCCGGTTCTTCAAAGGCTCTAAGCCAATCGGAATAGCTGCTGTTGTACCCGAAGCCCCGCTCCTGGAAATGGCTGAGATAGCCGGTGTCGAGATACCTACGAACTGCACTTCAGGAACCTGCGGCACATGTCTAGTTACATTGCTTGAGGGTGAAGTGGAACTTCCCGAAGTTCTGCCTCCTGGTTTGGACGATGAGTTAGTACAACTAGGGAAAATGCTCACTTGTTGCATCAAACCAGAGGGTTCGTGTGATATCGATGTAATTCCTCCTGCTTGGTGATTCAATGGTTGATTGGTCCGATTCGGAATTCCTTACCCTACTAATCATCGACCTACTAGCTATTGGCATCGCTGTTTGGTGGCTTTCGACTAAGTTCACCTCTAAGATGAGGGAAGTTGAGGAAAGAATGACAAGAGCTAGAATGAGAGATTCTGAAATCTTGGAAGACGAATGACTACTCGTTAATTGCAGCAGTCCATCTCTCGGCTTGTGGTATGCCGACAATCTCGATATGACAACCAAGAACTCCTCTCTGTGAGCTTATTTCTCGCTTGAGTGAAATCAAATCATCTAAGCAGCAAGGGCAGTGAGGATGAGGTGGCCTGACCCACATTTCGACAATTCCAGATTCACTAACTTCAACCCCTTTGAGGATTGATTCATCAGTTATCAGACTACCATGAGGTTCCTTGCGTTCACCAAGAACCCTTGCTAATCTCATCTGTGCTTTCTTTTGCGCTCTAGTCATGCTACCACTCCGTCAGCATAGGAAATGAATCTCCCATCGTGAGGCACTCCATACCCTCACTGCTTCTGACCCATGTGTCTTCGGTACCAATCGCGCCATTCGGATGAATTACCTTCGGCTCTATTGCCATAGTGCCGCCTACTTGCAGAGGACAGTCAAAACCTCTTGCGATTACTGGGGTCTCATCTAATTCCAGTCCTACTGAGTGACCTAGGAATCTGGCTTGATCTGGAGGCATTCCCATGAGGTGACCTGAATGCCCCATCTCTGCTGCCATCTCAATGCCCCGGCTCCATACAGTAGAGCAATCATCCCCTCGGCCAAGACCGTTTACGAGTGAATCTCTTATTTCGGACATATCGTCAAGTCTCTCATGCCACTCAGAGGATAACGAGCCAGCGCTGAATATGCGAGTACAGTCTGAGACATATCCTCGATGAACATGAACGATGTCAACCAGAACAGGCTCATTCTCACCTACTCGTGCAAATCCAGCCCCCAGTGAGGCGATTGGATTCGCGCCCAAACCTGCGACACCAGAGTCGAAGTACGAAGGTACTGCGCCAGAGCTTCCTGCGGCTATCACCACCCTATCACAATCCATCGGCCAGTTTCTCATCCTAATTCTACCACCGAATCCAGCAGCCCGACTGACTTCATCAGCTGCGGCTGCCATCTCGATCTCCGACTTTCCTGCACCTCCAGTGTCTCGAATTGTCTCGAACATCAATTGATTGATTCTTCCGCTCTCATTATGCATCTCAATTTCCCAATCTGACTTTATCTCCCTTAGAGCGAACAACACTTCAGTGCAATCTGAACTCACGCCTTTGAGTCCTGAGAACTTCTCAGACAAGAAATCCCATCTTGAGCGAGGTACCTTTCCGCCAAGCATCCCCGGTGCCTTAGAGCATCCAGCGCCTATTAGCGAATCCTCAAGTCCATTCATTCGGGGCTGTTCAGCGATTTGGTGAGGAGCATTGGTTCCTCCAGCCTCAAACCTCGCTCGCTCAAGTGAGCGTTTGACCCAATGAACAGTCTCGATATCGGA
>CETM01039040.1_pt1 | contig 12928 bp, 24 predicted proteins | sample 361451 | NCBI WGS metagenome assembly CETM01 (sample SAMEA2622690, study PRJEB7988) | marine metagenome | isolation source: saline water (ENVO:00002010), including
GGGGTAGGAACCCACTGGCTACTAAAGCTATTATAGCTGTGGTACTTAGGGAACTGGATTGCCATGCTAACGTACACACAATCCCACCTAAGAACATCCAGTACGGATTATGGATAAACCACTCCAGATGTTCTACGTTCCCTAAAGATTTCATACCTCCAGCAAACATTTTCAGACCAAAGTAAAATACAACCAGACCTATGCTTATCTGGACTATGGGCATATCCCAATATTTTAACATTAACTACACTCTTTCTGTCCCGTTTCCGGATCAATAAAGCAAGCCGATCCCTCTGGTTCCACTTCGATCTTATTAAGAATACCGTAGCGTTTACCGTCAAGCCTGAAGGTAGTCACCCCTTTAAGTTTCCCCTTCCACGCTTTGAGGTAGACTTCTTTGAACTCGTCAAAAGTAACTTGGCTACCCACATTAATAGTCTTAGATACAGCACTGTCCACAAACGGCTGAACTGCAATCTGCATATCAAGGTGATCGTCAACGGTAAGATCGTCCGTAGTTTCCCCCTTAATCCCGTATCTATCATACGCGAAATCCCGTAGGCGAATAACTTGAGGCCCCACTTCCGTCTGTACTGTACGATCCAATTCATGTTGAAATACTGGCTCTATCCCACTTGAAATATTATCGGCTGTAAAACTTATTGTACCAGTAGGAGCGATACTTGTCAAGTGGGAATTTCTCATCCCCTGTTTTTTAATCTTGTCCTTAAGGTCCTGAGGTAGTCTGGACACATACTCACCCTCTAAGTATTTATCTGTCTCAAACAGCGGAAAGGAACCCTTCTCTAAAGCTAAGTCGGAACTTGCTTCAAACGCATCACACATTAGGGTCTTTAGAACCTTACGGGTAAACCGTCTTCCAGTAATGCTACCATACTCATACCCACACATAGAAAGACAATTAGCCAATCCTGTAATTCCAAGTCCCATCCTACGTTTGGTCTTAGCTTCAGTTTCCTGAGTAGGAAGAGGATAGGTAGTACGATCAATAACATTATCCATAGCTCTGATGACATGGGGAATATCCTCTTTAAATTTAACAAAGTCAAACTTATTAGTTGCCTCATTGACGTACTTAACGAGGTTAAAGGAACCTAAAAGACACGCTCCGTAGGGCGGTAAAGGCTGCTCACCACATGGATTAGTAGCGGAGATAGTCTCACAGTACCATAGTGGATTATCGTTGTTAATCCGGTCAAGAAACAGAACTCCCGGCTCTGCCCAATCCCAGTTATTACGCATGATCTCGTCCCATAGAGCCTTGGCGTTGATGGACCTGTACTGCCTACCGTCAAACTTTAGAGTAAATGGTTTATCGTCCCTTACGCACTCCATAAATTCATCCGTAACACCTACGGATATATTAAAATTAGTAAGACGGTTCTCATTACGTTTAGCCCGGATGAACTCCTCAATGTCCGGATGATCCACTCTAAGCACAGCCATCATAGCTCCCCGTCTATGACCAGCAGACATTATTGTTTGACAAACTGCATCAAAAATGCCCATAAAACTAACAGGGCCACTAGCGGAACTATCAAGGCTAACAATCCGGTCACCACTAGGACGTATCCGACTAAAGTCAAAACCAATTCCACCGCCTCTCCGCATTGTCTCAGCGGCTTGGGTAGCTCGTTCCATGATGCTTTCCATTGAGTCCTCGATGACTCCGGAGACAAAACAGTTATATGCCGTAACATCTCTTGGTGATCCCATTGCTGCTTGGACCCTTCCGGCTGGCATGAACCGTTGGTTAAGTAGGATATTCCGGTAGTTCTGTCGGTGTTCCTCGTTGTCTGCCATTGCCGCTGCCTGTCTCGCACACGCTTCACTGAACGCTTCATTTGGTAACCTATATTTTTGAGAATGTAAACTATCACACGCTGGTATCTGTGGCCCATAATCCATTAAGTTCTCTCCATATCTATATGAATTTCAAAGCATACCCCACTGGCTTGAACAGCATGGGGCTGTGTCTTAGCTTTAGCTACAGCTTGAGGGAGTACGACTTCTTTACAGTGCTTTATATTCTCTTCCGGAGGAGCTTGGAATACTCTGGTATGTAGGCTACCGTCCGGAAACATAATTGTCAAAATTAAAACTAGAACTTTCATAACGCACTCCCTCCGACTAAATCTGTGAGATCAGGCTCCTTATAATTCGGTCCCTTAAGAACCTTCCCTTCTTTATTATATAACGGATTCCCTTCATTGTCAAGTTTGGACATGTTAGAATTATGAACCCGATTAAAAGGGGCATCAAAACCACTAGGAAAGGTATTAAAACTAATGAAAGTGCCGGATACAATATATTGAACATCAGCTAGTTCCTTTAGAAAATTAGCCCATTGCCCTTTAGTACCCTTTTTCCCACGGATTAATTCCACGGAAAGAATATCTATAGCCTCTGATACTTCTGCGACTTCCTCTAGTAGTAATTTTTTCCGTAGTTCCAAAACGGAAACACGGGGATCACTATCCACATCCAGATTCATAGCACGATGAAACCTTGCTACTTTCTGTTCTCTACTTACATAAGTATGTTGCATCAATGCACCGGATGATCTGGATATTTAATCGTCAGGTCCATGTAACAACTATGGAATAATAAACTTATAGCTTTCCTTAACATATCGTTTTGCTCCTCTGTATTTCCAGCTTTGTTCAGCCCACTTATAAGAGTGTGGGCTAATTCTATTCTACCGATTAATGGGTCCTCCGGAGTAAAGTTTATTACCGGAGTTTCTTCCTCATTACTCATCAGGTAAATAACCTTCCGTGTCTACATCAAAAATCTCTCTTAATTCTTCTTCGTTGTCCTCCACAAGATCACTAAATCTTTCGATGATGTCCTCCGTAGTGATATTAAGTACCTCACATAAGAAGGAAGGTTCAGCTAGATTAGACACTCTGTTTAAAAACTGTTTATGTGGTAATGACATTTTTTATATTCTCCAGAGTACACCATTTGAACCCTTCCTTTTCACACCATTCGGACATGGTTATCTTACCGTTCTTACGGACTTTTTTAGAGGGTTTATACAGGACAAAGATTAACTCATCCGGAGGGACTAGGGAGTTTCGTATGGCTCTGTATTTCTGTACGTCACCCTCCCTAAAGAACCCTTTACACTCCACAATGGTATGGACATTTACAAAGTCCGGTATGTAATTCCTATGGATAACATAGGGGATTTTGTGACGTTCATAATGAAAGGAGTTACCAAGGATTGCCCCTACCTCCTCTTCAAATTTATTTCGATACTGAGGCATTTGACTTTTTAGATATTTTATGTAGCTGCTTTGTATCGCTACGGGTCAAAGCCTGTGTCATGGCCCCTATTTGTGAGATAAAGGGGGGACCCTGTAATTCCCAACCTTCGTTTAATAAATCGGTCACCGTTTCTTCAAACCTATCCGGCCTGGAGGAACTTACTACTTTATATTCAATAGTCATTAGGAGTTACTCTCTGTTTGAGGGTTAATGTCCAAAGCACCTACGGACTTATTAATCTCCGCTATGCGCTCCTCTATTTTGACCTTGGTCTTTTCCAAAGATTCCTTCTCGCCCATAAGTCTCTTCCGTTTAATCTCGTTGATCTGGCTATCCGAAACTACGATAACCTGTGGTTGAAAGAATGTAGAAAACAAGTCATTAACAATCATAATCTAATCTCCTTTACGTTAGGGTAATTAACAACTTTACTTAGATACCTTGGACCACTTGAGTAGGCAAAGGCTTTTAAGTTTGGATAACAATGCTTTTTGTATTGGCAATAAGAACACATAGTAGATAGTCTTAAGTTGCCCGATTTGCCATCCGGAATGACGTTTGAGCATTGAGAGGGACGTTCCTCTGCCTTTACGGACTTTTTTACGGCTTCCACACGCTCCTCTATGTCTGCATTATAGAACTCGTACATAGGGTGGTCCGTATTGTCCAGGTCATACGTCAGGGTACATAAGTGACCGTTCTGTTTATCCATTGCTAGATAGGACCACTTCCGTTCCCCCTCTGAATGAGCATAAGCCTTCACTTGATCTATATATCCGAATGGATCATCAGCGGCAAGGCTACCGTCCTTAAACTTTTTAAATCCGAATGTGCTTACGGACTTTACGTCCACTACTTCTCCGTCAATCTTACAGTCCATGTGTCCCTTAATCCCTCTGACTTCACATAGCTTCTGTTCATCCGTAACCTTGTGTCCGGACATACGGACGAGAAACAAAATCATTTCCTCAATAAGATGACCATAGAGAAACTTAATCAGAGTGTAGGCCGGGATTTTCTCTCCGATCCATTTATGGAAACTGTACCATAGAACTCTGTCCGGTCTGCCTATAGCGGATAGCCTTAGACCTCTACGGTTAGCGTAATTATTATTAGGTAGAAATTCCTTACGCATAATGTCTTTCATGGACTCACCGAAACGCTCTATTTCTTTCTCCACATTTACACCTTTAGGAACATTCCGGTTCTTCATAAGGGAATAAATATCCTCAACTAATGTGGATAATGACTTAGCCACGATGTCCGTACTCCTCTACAATTTCCTCTAATGTTTCACCATCAAAGTCATACCAATGTTGCTCCGCTCCTAACCAACACCACCTGTCTTTAGTAGGGGCAATTCTAATCGTATCCTCTACAACAAAATTAGAGTGTAGCCATCTAAAAGGACGGCCTATCTGCCGTAATTGTTGTTCACGGATTTCTTTAGTTAATGTGTATCTGCCCATGTTTCCCCTACCTTGTATTCACCGTCTAAAGGACAACGGAGGTTAAGTTTAATACCAGCCGCTTTGATGCACTCCACGGCTAGCCATCCAAATTTATCTGCTTGATCCTCCCTGACTTCTGCTTGAAATTCATCGTGAATATTGCCTACAAACTTATAGTCTATACTATGTAGTTTAGCGTACTCATCCAGAATTGTCAAGGACTTTTTCATAACAACGGAAGCAGCAGACTGAAGAAGAGTATTAAGTGCAGCATGATTACTCCTTATGATAAGTTTACGATTGTCGATTCCTTTGAGGTATCCCCGAACAGCGGCATTTGAGACTCTTTCTCGTAGCTGTCTAAGAGATGGCGTGTTTCGGAGAAATAACTCTTTAAGCCTAGCTCCATCTCTTTTAGTACCACCAACGATGCTTCCGATTTTCGCATCTCCGGCTCCATAGAGGAAAGCATAGATAAAAGTTTTAGCACTGTCTCTTGTTTCAAGTCCAGCAGCTTTCTGGTTAGCTGTGTGGACATCTCCATTGATGACTTCATGTGTATACTCCTTATCGTCCATGTAATGACATAACATTCTCAGTTCAATTCCGGAAGCGTCTGCACCTACTAGCTTTCTTCCCTTAGGGACCGTCCAGCAACTTCGGCAATCACTTCCGTAGGGGGAGTAACTAGCAGGGACTTGAGACATATTCGGACTACTATGTGTCATCCTTCCGGTCACCGCACCTATCGTATTTACATACCCATGTACCCTACCGTCCTGTTCAATAGCGTCTAGCCAGGATTGTATTTGAGCAGTACGTTTCTGCACCAGTAGATATTCCGCTATAAGCTGTGCTTCGGGAATACCCGTAACCTTAGACAGAATGGCCTCATCCACAATCACATGACCCTTTTCGGTAAAGTGCGTAGGCTTCCATCCGAAATATTGTAAGTACCTCCCTATCTGTTGACGAGAACCTAGATTAAACTGTGGAAATTCTATGCGAGAAAAAGGGCCAGAAACAAACCGCCAATCATCCCCAAGAAACTTAATACCCACATTAGATAACCCTCCATCTTTCTTATATTTCGGTGTGACTTCTTTGACAAAGGATGCCAGAGGCATAAACTTATCATGGACTTCTTCCTCTATCTCTATTCTACGTTCCTTAAGGGTAGCTAAAAGATCAAGGCATTTTCGTTGATCTAATTCCCACCCGTTTTGAATTTGTTTCGTAATGATTTTCTGAACCTCATGCTCCAGATGGATACTTGTATCTCCAAAAGAAGCCAGCTTATCCGTAAGTACATCGTAAACTTTCTTAGTGACCTTAAGATCCTGAGTACAGTACTCCACCATCTCAGGAGTAAGTTTATCAAAATCAACGTGCTTACCTTTCGGAAAATGAAGACGATCACCCCATGCTCTGAGGGAGTGACCGCCTTCCAGTTGAGGGTTATAGAGTTTTGACAGGATCAACGTGTCGGTAACCTTTAAACCAGCTAACGATACGCCGACAATATTTTCCAAGTGAACCGCGTCGAAATCTATAAAGTTGTGACCGATAACTTCTTCGTATTGATCGAACCATGACTGTATCTCCTCTTTGTTAAATGGAAAAAGAAAGTTGCGTACCTCTCCCGATTCGTTCATCGTACCAATCATCCAGACTTTCGTAACGGGTAACTCTGTGGTTTCTATATCTACGATAAGCTGACGGGTCATTGATTATACTCTCACCATTTTTTAATGCAACGTGTTCAAGTTTATGGCAGTTACTACATAGTATAGCACATTTATCTGCCTCGTCAAGTGTTTCTTGTTTTGGTCCTTTAACTCCTCGCCAAACATCGACTTTTAATTCAAAATTTTTAACGACATTTAAAGGATGGTGAAATTCCAAAATTTCCTTAGGGAATTTTTCTCTACAGACTTCACAAGCCATTTTTGTACGTTTCATAATATATTTTTCCTTATTATAAGGTCCACTTAAATCACACTTAAAACTCTTCATCCTCTACTGCCTTTACTTCTGGAGGTGATCCGGCTACCATACGTCCACTTCTCTCCTCATAGTACAGCCATCCAGCGTGTCCGGTACGTCCGGTACGTCTGCACTTCACAAGCTGGACCTTAGTACTGTTACGGGTGTACTCATCGTCGGACATTTTATCACGGCTCAATAAGATCGTGTTAAATGCTATCTGATTAATCGAACCCGATCCCTTCATGTCGTACTCATTGACATCATGAGGGTCCTTAACCGCTGGTTTTCTCATGTGGGAGACGATGATAATCGATACTCCGGTTTCTTTAGCCAGCTTTAGACACCTATCCATAAAGGCATCTATCGTACCGTTCTCGTCCGACTTCACGGCTGCATGGAGAGGGTCCAGGATTAATACATCACAGTCCATACCCTTAACCATCCACCGCATCTTGGAAAACAGAGCATCTACGTCCGAAATTCCTAAGTGTTTCAGAATATGGACCTTATCGTTCTTATCGAAATCCTCATAGAACTCACGGTAAAGAGAGTTATCCCGTTGGTCCTGTGGAATTAAAGCTATGTTCTCTCCACTGTGTAGTGACACAATCTTTTCGATAGTCTCTCCTATATCACTCTCAAGGAATACTGCCCCGATCTTTTTGTTGTTCTGTGTGACCATATCGTACAGGAGATTAAAGACCATAGTAGTCTTACCTATGGACGTTAAGGCTCCGATCACTGTGACCTCTCCTCCGGCTATGCCGCCGTTCATCATGGCATTTAAAGCACCGTAGGCATGGGGTAGAGGGGTAACTTCCTCTGTCCCTCTCTTTACAAAGGCATCCCAACATTCCTCATCAGAAAAGCTAACTACGTCTACAGGACGGTAGGATTTAGCGTCCCACCATGCGGAGGTAAACTCCCTGATCTTTCCGGCCTTAAGCATATCTCCGGCATCTTTAAACCCACTGGGTAGGGCTACCGATCTGGCTTTGTTGTGAGAAAATAAAGGTAGGACCTCATCCGTAGCCTTTTTCCCTGCCGTATCATTGTCGAAACAGATCACCACATTCTCAAAGCTCTCCAGCCACTCAAGATTTTCCTTGATGTCCTGTTTAGCTCCGGCTGATCCGGTCTTGATCGACACTACGGGCCACTTACCGTCAAACATTTCCGCAATGGCAAGGGCATCCGCTTCGCCTTCGGTTACAGTGACAAACTTACCACCTTCACGCCACAGATGCTGCCCGAATAGTCCGGTGTTCTCTAAAGTTCCAGTAGCATAAAACTGTTTCGGCATGGCTCTAACTTTGGACCCCACCACAGTCCCACTCATGCGGTCATGGTACGGGTAATGTTGCTTAGTGATCCCACCCTTTTTATCGTGTTCCAGAGTGACACCGAATTTAGACACTATAGCTTCGGATATTCTTCTGTCCTTAATTGGACCATGTGTACCTAGCATTTCAAATTCCCTTACTGGTTTTGGTAATTCAACTTTAATGACTTCACCGGAATACTCAACATAACCACACTTATAACAGTAGCCATGACCATCATCGTACCTCGCCAGATTGTCACCCGATCTGTCTTCGCCTTTACTTCGGCACTGTGGGCAAGGTTCCCTTCCGGTAACTTTTGTATCAGTCTGAGCTAGTCCCATATTCCCACCTGTAAAATATATGATCCTCAATTTCTACTGTCCGGACCTTACTGAAGGCCCATGACGGTTGGACATAATCAGCGTGATAATGTGTAGCACCGTCCGTTATATCTAAGTATGGCATATTCTGGTTGAGGATGTCAATAGCGATATTATAAATATTTTCATAGTCCATGACTTCATATGGTTCATCTGCCTTACCGTCACAAAACCATGAGAACTGACAACGGTTACGAATAGGGACACGCTTAGTCTTGTCTTTCCATGAGGGTCTAGTGGGACCCTGCTTAACTACTTCGCAGATCGTGTCCGGAAATCTCTCGTCATTGACCCTGTTCATAGTCACATTGGCAACCGCTAATTGTCCGGCGAATGACTGATTCCTGGCTTCATGGTACATATTCATAGCGAGACAACTTACCTCCGCTTCGGTCACGCCCATCAACATACCCACTAAGGTTAGTTCTTTAATCATTTAAAATTCTCCTAAAAAAATGGGAAGGTAGGGAGTCGAACCCTACGCTAGGTCATAGCCAAACTAAACCTTACCTTGTTTTGGCTCAAGGCATAAGCCGCCGTGCTTCCCATAATAGCTTTTGTTCTTAAAACTCCTCGTCATCGTCCTCCATCATGTTATCCGCATACTCAAGCACCTTAATCTTTTTAAAGTAAGGAGCCACTCCGTAGGTAGGGTGGGGCTTACCACCATGCCACAGAATTTTAACCTTGGACCCGTACGGAATTTCCTTAGAAACCGGATTGCCGTCAACGTCAAGCACCGAAAACTGAGGAAACTTAGTGACAAACTTACGTTGAGGTTGGTTCTTGTATTCCTTAACGGTTATCCCCTCTGCCGTGAGCTTATCGGCTTCCTCCTGTTCCATCGTAATCACAATGGAATACTTGCCGGTATCCTGACCGTTATACCGTTCAGTGTCCGAAAGGTTGCTGAACGCCACTACACCTTCTGTAATCATAAGCAATTCTCCTCTAATGTTTGATCTAATAGTATTCTAATGTATACAGAGAACCTTGTCAAGATATTTTTTTGTAGGCTTCCTGTAATTGACCCTGTAAAGACTTAATATTGTCCTTAAGCATTCCGTTTTCGCGCTTAAGCTCTGAGAATTCATACCCGAATTTTTCCTGTAGAGCCTTCACAGCATCGTCCCATAGGTCCGATTGATAAACTCCCCACTCGTCCGACAGTCCGGCTTCAACCATAGCATCGTCTATATGTTGGTTGAGCATATCGTCAAAAGTGTCATCGTTGGTTATATTCATGAAAAGAATACCTAAAGTCTCGTCAATTTTATCCTCTAATTGACCTTGGTGTGCGCTATCTAAAGACATTACTTTTTCTCCATTTCAATAGATATTTCCTCAATTAAGTTTTTCAATTTCCAGTACCCCGTAGTAAGGGTCCGGTAGTCGGACAATAACATATCCCCCTCCATGTCCTGTAGGCTTCCCACAGGTTCAGTAATCAACGGGGCCAGCCTCTTGATATATTCCTCAAGAGTAAGTCTTTCGTTATATGTCCATGTGTATTTTTTAACTGCCATGTTACCCTCCAAATACGTTTTCCCATTCTTCCGGTGTAACTCCGGTCATGATAAACTCACGTTGATCCGGAGTGAGGCCAGGCATAGCGTTTTGTATCAATTCGCCATCCTCCCAAGCCTCTAGCTGATCCACAGTTACCGGAATATCCATAGTGTGCATTTTACCTGTGAACCCTGAAATTCTTCTAATCAACATAGTTACTCTCCACCTTGAAAATATTCTTTAATTTCCTTATCGGCTTCCCTCGCCAATAATTTACGTTTGCGTGATTTGAAAGTGGACGGCCTAGTTAGACGATCCATTTCTACTTTAATCGTGTTCCTACGTTTAGGTTGTTTAGGAACCGTAATTGTAAATTTTTTAGACATAACTACACCTTACTACTCTTTATCCACTAAGTCAAAGAGTTTTTCCATTTCGATTTCCTGTTCCATACGGTCCAGTTCCATAATCACAAAGGACCGGAAGCTAGCATCCATAACCGTAAGCATCATGGCATCTTTAGCACGTTGAATGTCGTTACCGACTAGAGACAAAGCCATATTAGCATACTCTTTAGGATTTTCTAACAACATAATTTAATTCCTCTTTCTTAAGTGTTCTTAAGAGACTAACCAAAGTGTTAAAACTAAAGTGTTAATCTCTTAAGAATATTATAGTACTCTAAAGGTCCTCCTGTAAAGTGTTATCTATTTCAACGTGTGAAATACTAAACACTTCATCCACTGAGAATTCACCCATCGTCATGTAGTGGAATGTCTGACAAACTGAGCAAGTGTCCAGATATTCTCCGGTCATACGGTTTTTAGTTACACTTTCACTATTTGTCAGAGTGGTATCGCATATTTTACATTTCATTTTTTTACTCTCCTATAATTGATTTATACTTGGTCTTTACTTCCGAATACGAAAGTTTATTTAAATTAGCTTTATATGCTGTCTCAGCGTATATCACAAGTTCCGGAATTGTCAAGTAATTTATTTCATGTTCCCATAACTCATTGATAAAGCTATCTTTTTCCTCTTTGTAGTTCTCCATAATTTCCAAGTCTGCCATGATTTTAGTTTCTCCTATCCTATTTAATATTATACACCTCAGGCCATTACTTACGGACTTTTCAATTTTTAAATCCTAGCACAGTTTAATGTTTAATGTCAACCCTTTTTTCCTTAATGTATATACGGAGACATTTAGAATGTTTTAGAGGTTGACCGTAAGTAAATTGTCTCCAGTTTAAACCGTCCTTAAGGTACTGCCCCTTGACGGTCATGCCGTACCTATCAGTGTTCAGATGTTGCTTGAGTTTTTTTACAAAAGCTTTCCCTTCGTCGTCGTTAGGAATGTCTGAGAACACATAACCAAAATGTTTATTACTCATAATTTATCCCTTTCAAAATGTGAGCTATTATATCCACAGTGAACCCGTTACCCAACATTTTATAACGCTGAGTATTAGAGACGCAATCAGTGTAATTATCCGGCACAGTCTGTAGTCTTTCGCACTCTACTGGCGTTAGCTTACGCCATGTCAACCCTTTATCCTTAATATCATGAGGGTATGTATTAAAGACTAACTGCCTCCGGTTTTTCTCAAAATAAGATTTAAGATTACCACCTTTCCAGTAATTAGCATCCAGACAATGCGACTTATCACGATCTACCACACCATTTTCTAAAATGTCCTGTAGCATTACTTTTTTATCTTTAGGGACATCAAAAGGGATATTAGTCCAGTACAGTCTATATCTATTTTGACCTGAAACTAGATTACTATTAATAGCTATAGGTTCCACGCCTAGAATATCCGTAATTATTTGTTCACTGGTTTTTGACATACGGACATTTTCCAACAGAAAATATTTAGGTTTACACTCTTTAAGAATACGGACGTATTCAAAAAACAGTTTTGATCTAGGGTCGTCAAAATTAAGACCCTTTCCGGCGAATGAAAACCCTTGACAAGGTGAACCACCAATTAATAGATCAATTTTAGGTTGCAAATGTTTATGTAGGTTTTTGTCGTCAATCCATGAAACATCAGTAACACTACCTAGATGAATAGTGTCCGGATAATTTTTCTTTGCTACCTCAATGGCATACTTGTCAATTTCACAAGCATAATAATTAACTGGTATATTAAGCTTATCCAGCGCAATTCTAGCACAGGACATACCATCAAATAAAGACAGCACGTTTAATGTTCTCATAATTTTACCCCTTTCACTATTTAAAAATTAACATATTAGAAACCACAGGTTTAACTATGGTTTCCGATATGTCAACCCCTTTTTAATGTGTCTTAAAAACTACATTCTTTTGAGCCGTCCAACATAGACCGCACGTTGCACAGCTATCCGTTTTATCCTCTTGAACCGGACATAAGAACGCTTGCTTATTCTCAATTTGAGAAACTGCCATGTCGTCATCAAATGATAGAGCCGTCATTGTGGTTAGACTGAAATCACCGGACACTCGAACCATGAAGCGATTAGTCCAACGTGTTCTAAGGATGTTTAAAGCATCGCCTATGGGAGTTCCAGATTTACGCTCAGAATATCCGTAGACGTAAAGATTATCGAATTGAGACAACCATTTATCCCATAATTCCACATAGTCCACACTGTAGAAATCGCCTAGAATATGTAGACGGACAAGGAAACCGTTTTTGTGCTTGCGGTTTAGTTCCTCTAATTCAATCGCCATAGTGTCCGTCAAAGCATCGTTAGCTTCGTATCGTGTAGCAAACGGCATATTGTTTCCGTAGCATGTGGACCAGTGAGCACATGTTTTAGCACACGTAGCACGTTCTTCTAGTGTCACTGTATAGATAGCCATACCTTTAAAAATACCCTTAGTGACTTTTTTACCCAGTTTGACATTAGTGGATTTTTTAATCACACGTTCTGTTTTTCCCATGCCGTCAAGAACGCTTTTGACTTTATGGGCATTGAATAAAGAGAC
>CETM01102458.1_pt1 | contig 12912 bp, 11 predicted proteins | sample 361451 | NCBI WGS metagenome assembly CETM01 (sample SAMEA2622690, study PRJEB7988) | marine metagenome | isolation source: saline water (ENVO:00002010), including
AACCAAGAAACCTTGCGAAGTCAGTGACGGTTGAATAACCGTCACTGAGTTTGAGGGTGTGGCCCACACTATAAATCAACTATATCAGCCCCACTGGGCGCGGCCTTGCATGTTGCGCCCAAAATCATTCTACGAGTATCATCTTGTTTGCCATAAATGTATGCACATAAATGGGGATTATCAGGATTAACATTGGCTGCAAGCGTAGGCTCTTTCTGCGTTTGTCTTACTTTTTTAGGTGTTTGATAGTTACTCATTGCGGCAACAGCACATGGCGAAACCTCCCCACCAAAATCCTCGAAAAGACTCAGGTTTTTATTGCCTAACTGAGTGAGTGCCTCACTTGGGGTAATAGTCAGCGTGTCGCCATCTAATATGAGGAGAAACGCTGCTTCTGCTGAGCTTTTAGTGTCCTCTGGATCGGCAAAGGTTAAGGATACTGTCGATTTATTGGGTGCCGGTCCTTTAACTAAGTAAATCGACGACTGGTTGAATGTACCCTTAATAAAACGAGACTGGTTGGCTAATTTTATCGTCGTCGGTTCGATGTTGAAGTCGATTTGGTTGAACAGTTGATTCGCTTGTTGTTGTAACTGGTTACGCGCGTCGACAGAAAAGAAAGACGTTAATCCGAGATAGTGAGGATCCTTTGAGCAGACGTGGCTGTTAGCTTGTGTGCTATTCGAGTTAAGCCATTGCTGGTATTCATCCGCAGCCTCAAATGAGCGACTTAATTGGTCGCCAATACGATCTAATTGCTTATCGAGTTGCTCGGCATAAGCAAATAGCTGAGTAGCGAGATACGTTTCACTGTTTGTATAAGAGGTTTCTGAAACGTTAAAGGTTTCTGGTTTAATATCACCCTGCATTAAGCGTGTTACGGGTGCGGTCACCTTAAAGGCGTCATAATGAGATGAGTCCGGTCGATGTACGATGATGCGGTACTGTGAGTAGATAGCTTGATGTTCTTTTTCGGTGTTTTCATTTGTATTAAAAACAATCGTGTTAAAGAACCAATCGCGCAGCTGAGAGGTAGTGCAATCTTGGCATTGGATAAGATAAGTCGGTGTTTCAAGTGTTTTGCCGAGTGCGTTAAAGCTCGCTAAAAGCAGTCCGAGTAGAAGAATTTTGCGCATTGTGCTTTCTCTTTTTGTAACATTAAAGATACATTACGATAGTAATACTGTTTTGTCAGCATTAAATGACATCATTATCGGGTTGCCCCTCTGAATGATGCGCTTCGCATATGCATGCTATCGTGTCATAGTAGCTACTTAGTCAACATATGCTCTGTTGTCCGTTTCACTGAATTAAGAAGTGGAGTTTATGAGTCACGATCATCACCATCACCATCACCACGATATGTCGTCAAACCGAATTGGATGGGCGTTCTTTCTTAATTTAGGCTTTACCATTATTGAGTTTATTGGTGGCGTGCTAACCAACAGTACAGCGATTTTAGCTGATGCGGTGCACGACTTAGGTGATAGCTTATCAATTGGACTCGCCTGGTTACTTAATAAATTTAGTAAGCGCGATCCCTCCCAAACATTCACTTACGGTTATCAACGGCTGTCGTTGGTCGGCGCCTTTATCAATGCGGTTATTCTTATTGCTGGCTCGATATGGGTTCTTTATACCGCTATTCCTCGGTTATTGGATCCTGTTATGCCGGTTGTCGAGGGCATGATTGGCTTGGCAGTGTTTGGGGTTGCAGTGAATGGTTATGCGGCTTTTAAATTAAGCGCGGGTGAGACGCTAAATGAACGTGTCTTAAACTGGCACCTAATTGAGGATGTGTTGGGTTGGGTCGCGGTATTGATCGTTTCAATCGTGCTGTATTTTGTTGATTGGCCCATTCTGGATCCTTTGTTATCTATCGGTTTTACCCTGTTTATATTGTTGAATGTAATTCGCACCCTTGCCTCGACTGTAAAACTGTTTGTGCAAGCGTCGCCTAGCGAAGAAGCCTATATCGCCATTCAAGAAAAACTGATAAAACTAGATGACGTTAAAGATGCCCACCATATTCATTTTTGGTCGCTTGATGGGGAGCGTCACGTATTAACGGCGCATATTGTGGTTGCGCGTGAGCTTACCGCGGCACAACGTGTTCAGCTGAAATTGAGAATTTCTGAAGCGCTACAAGGGTTTAATTTGGCGCATACGACAATCGAACTTGAGTATCCCGACGAACCCTGTCGAGACCATTAATAGGAGACCGATTTATGGAATTGTTTGGAAGCTATACTTCACCGTATGTACGTCACTGTCGGATTGCATTTAAAGAAACGGGCATCGCGTACTCGCTCACTGAAACCGACCACGATATGAGTGCAAAATTGAGTCCAGCAAAGAAAGTGCCTTTCTTGCATCATAATGAGTTACGGCTTTTTGATTCGTCGAGCATATTAAAGTATGTACGTGAAAAGAATGGCGAACGTTTTTTTGCGGATACTACAGACTATGACCAGTATTGTTTGGTCAATACAGCGATGGACGCGACGATTAACTTATTCCTGCTGAGTAAAGAGGGCGTGACGCCAGAAAACAACGGCTACATGAAGCGCCAGCAAGCACGTGTTCACGAAATACTTGCGTTACTGGAGCGCCGTGACCAAGCAGTGGCGTACGAAGGCCCTCATCCTTTCAGTGATGGTGAACTGCGTCTCGGTTGTTTCCTGAGCTGGGGATTATTTCGTTCATTGCTCTCGCTCGACGAATTCCCCAAGCTGCAGGCATTTTTAGATAAAATTAACGACTACCCTATTTTCGCTGATACACATCCAAGCCTAAAAGATTAGGCTTGGATTGCTTTTGCGCGTTTTGGGATTTCCTCGTTGAGAAGCTCTACGTTACGTGAGTAATCAACGGGGACGTCGATAATATGAACACCACCTTGTTCCATGCAGTCGCGCATCAGTGGTTGTAACTCCTCGGTAGCATTCAATCGATAGCCTTTAGCACCGTAGGCTTCCGCATACTTGATAAAGTCTGGGTTTTTGAAGTCCAGACCAAAGTTCTGTAACCCCATGTGCTCTTGCTTCCATTTGATCATACCGTATGCGCTGTCGTTGAGGATAAGCACCACCAGATCGAGATTCATGCGGACAGCGGTTTCGATTTCTTGCGAGTTCATCATAAAGCCACCATCCCCACAGATGGATACTACTTTGCGGTTTGGATGAACCAGTTTCGCTGCCATTGCTGACGGCAAGCCTGCTCCCATCGAGGCTAACGCATTATCGAGTAAAACGGTGTTGGGCTGGCGCGCTGGATAATTGCGGGCAAACCAAATTTTGTAGATACCGTTATCGAGGGCAATGATACCGTCGTCCGGCATGACCTCTCGCACTTCTTCTACCAAGCGTTGCGGTAACATGGGGAAAGCCTCGTCATGCGCTCCTTCATCGGTGTGGTCGCGCATATGTTCACGTACTTTCAGCATGAACTCGAAATCCCAATGTGACTGTGGCTCGATGCCCTCTTTAAGCTGCCAGATACTGTTACCGATATCGCCGATCATGCTGGCGTGTGGGAAGTAAACAGAATCGACTTGCGCGCCTTGGAAGTTAATGTGCACCACTTTACGCTGATCAGGCTTCATCATGAACGGCGGTTTTTCGACGACGTCGTGTCCGACATTAAGAATTAAGTCCGCTTGCTCTATCGCGCGATGGGGATAGTCGCCATCCGAAACCGCCGCATTACCCAACCAACGTGGGTGGTCCTCATTGATGACGCCTTTGCCCATTTGTGTCGTGATAAAAGGAATACCCGTCTTATCGACAAATGCGCGGAGCATTTTCGCAGTAATTTTTCGGTTTGCCGCTGCGCCAATGACAATCAGCGGATGCTTAGCCTCTTTCAATAGTTTGAGGACATAGTCGACTGACTTATGTTCGGTAATTGGTCTGCGAGAGTAGCTCGGCGTAATCGGTGTGGCATCCACTTCTTCGGCCGCAATATCGTCAGACAGCTCAAGGTGTGCGGCACCAGGGCGCTCATCTTCTGCACGGCGGAATGCTTCGCGTACATGTGAAGGTATCGTTTTAGCGCTGATGATAGGCTGTGTGTACTTAGTAATCGGCGTCATCATGTCGATGACATCAATAATTTGAAATTGACCCTGTGGTCTGTCTTTTATCGGTTTTTGACCGGTAATGACGACCATTGGCATCGCGCCAAGCTGCGCATAGGCGACCGAAGTGACTAAGTTGGTAGCACCGGGCCCAAGGGTCGATAAGCAGACACCAGGCTTGCCAGTTAAGCGTCCATAGGTTGCCGCCATAAAGCCAGCAGCTTGTTCGTGTCGAGTGAGTACTAATTCGATGGATGATTTTGAAAGTGACTCGAGTAGGTCGAGGTTCTCTTCTCCTGGAATCCCAAATACATATTCAACGCCCTCGTTCTCGAGCGCTTTTACCATGAGGTCTGCCGCTTTCACTAAGACACTCCTTTTAAATTCGTATGAATATTGAAGTGTTACGTGGTGACGGGCAATTATGATCAAAAAAGGGCGGTCACTAGGACCGCCCCTCGTTATACAGCGTTAAACTCGATTAAGAGTTATCTTCGCTTGAAGTCATGTCTTGAAGACGAGTACGCAACTCTTCATCGCTTTGCGCACGTTGAATAATCATGTTGTACTGTTGTGGAGTCAGGCCAGAATCCTCAACCGCCGCGATCATTTCTTTTTGCGCTTCTTGCTGAATGCTACGCGCATCTTCTTGGTTCTCAGCATTTTGGAATTTGTCACGATATTTAGTCGTCACTTTTTGAACGTCTTCCATTGCTGCAACAAACTTCACCAACATACCTTCAGTGATTTCTTGTTGAGCTTGTTGCTGAGCCATCTGATTTTGCGCCGCATTGTCTTGAGTTTGCGCCGCTGCTGCAGTAGTAGCCAATGTCATAGCTGATGCAAGTGCAATCATTGTCTTTTTCATGGTGAACTCCTGTTGTTCAAAAATTTACTCACTTCTACTAAAGCCAATATCGTGCCAACTTTATAACTTTTTGAAATATATAGAAAAAGTAAATATCGAAAATCATACAAGGAAAATTTACCGTTTCTTATGTATCCTTTTGATACACACAAAGGAGGTAACGTGACAAAAAGATACACTTTGCCACTCTCAAGTATTCAGCGCCGATTGCTGCTTTATGTCGTGATTCCAATGCTCTTTATGTCGGGCGCCGCGATTACGTTTGGTTTGAATATCGCTGGGCAACAAGAAGAGGAACGTTTAAAGACCGACCTTAAACTGATTGGTCGAGCGATTAGCTTGCCGATCAGTGATGCTCTGTTAAACAACGATCTCGCGACGGTACAAGCTAACTTAGATTCAGTATTTAATATTGGTCGCGTTTACGGCGCTTCGGTTTACGATGTAAATGGCCAGCAGGTCGCTGAAGCGGGTGTTACAGAAACTGACCTATCCGATAGCTGGTTAGCACGGCAAACGGTGCAAACTGGGGTGTCGCAAGATGATTATCGCCAAGTTGAAGGTCGTGAGGTGTTCTCTCAGTTTCTCCCCATCGTGGATCGTGGAGGACGTATTATTGGGCTTCTGCAAATTAATCGGCGAGCCAGTGATTTTGATGAACGGTTTGAACAACTGAGCCAAGTGGCTTGGATCAGTTGGTTTATTTTTGCAGTGGTGACTATCGCGGTGCTGGTCTTTGGTCACTACCGTGGTGTGGGTCGGCATGTATTGTATCTACGAAATATCATGCAGCAGGTGGCCGATGGTCGCCGCGATGTGCGTGTTGATACCCAAGGTCCGAGCGAGATCGTGGCGATTAGCCAAGGGTTGAATGAAATGCTCGAGGCCATTACGCGTGCTGAACACGAGATTCGCGATAGACGACAGGAAGAACAGCGCTTGAATGAAGCGCTGCGAGCACAAGAGAAAATGGCCGCGATAGGTTCGGTATCCAGTGGCGTAGCGCACGAATTAGGTGCACCACTTACGGTAATCGATAACCGAGCAAAAAAACTGCTGAGACATGCAACGGCGGACGACGATAAACGCCAACTGCAAGCGATTCGTGGACAGGTTCATCGTTTAACACGGCTTGTGAATCAGTTACTTGCTTTCTCTCGGACGCCCGTGAGTGAACGCCAAGATGTGGCGATTAAGACACTTATTGAGCGCGCTCAAACAAGCATTAGTTTTGAGCTAGAGCACGATGATATTCACTGTGTGTTTGATTACTCAGGTAGTGACACGTGTCGGGTGGATATCTCGCGCATGGAACTGGCATTAGTTAATGTGCTTCGTAATGCCTATCAAGCCGCTGAATCGGAAGTACGGATTGTTGTCAGCCGTACTCCGCGTGCAACTGAAATTATGATTATGGATGATGGTGAGGGTCTCACTGAGCGCGCTCAAACGCATGCGACCTCGCCCTTTTATAGCAGCAAAACGACAGGTGAAGGAACAGGATTGGGGCTGACCATTGTGCAACATATTATGAGCGACCATGAGGGCGAGCTAAAACTTGAGAACCGCCCAGAAGGTGGGTGCTGTGTCATTCTATCGCTTCCGCACGCAGCCTTCAGAACAGGAGAACCGAATGATATCGAGTAAAGCGCAGATAGCTGTCATCGAGGACGACTCTGCACTTCGTGAGTTACTTGTTGAGGAACTTGAGACCGAGGCGTATATCGTTTCTGCCTATCCCTCGGTGGAGGAGTATCAAAGTGAACGCCCCCCGGTTGATGTGATTGTCAGCGATATACGCTTGCCCGGTTCTTCGGGCTTATCGCTACTAGAACATGTTAATGAGCCGGGTGCGCCAGCACTTATCCTAATTACTGCATTCGCCACAGTCGATCAGGCGGTTGATGCGTTAAAGCAAGGGGCGGCTGACTTTTTGACTAAGCCTCTTGATGTTGAGCATCTTCTGCTCAGCGTTCAGCGAGTATTAGAACACCGTTTACTGAAACAAGAGTTAACCCGGTTTAAGTCACAACAGAAAGGCCCTGCGGGACTGATTGGTCAAAGTCCTGCAATGCGTAAGCTGTATCATCAAATTGAACGCTTAGGGACTGCGGGTGGAAGCGTCCTTATTACGGGCGAATCGGGAACCGGTAAAGAATTGGTTGCTCGCGCTATTCATGAACTCAGTGATCGGCGTGACAAGCCTTTTCAAGCCGTGAACTGTGCGGGTATTCCCTCTGAACTTATGGAAAGCGAGTTTTTTGGTCATACACAAGGCGCGTTCACTGGCGCACAAGGTAAACGTTTGGGGCTATTTAAACAGGTTGATGGTGGCACGCTGTTACTTGATGAGATTGGTGAAATGCCGCTGGCATTGCAAGCTAAACTTCTTCGGGTACTACAAGAAGGAACCTTGCGAGCGGTCGGTAGCGATGAGGAAGAACAAGTTGATGTACGTATTATTGCCGCCACCCATCAAAATTTAGAGCAGCGCGTGCGTGATGGCGAGTTTCGTGAAGACTTGTTTTATCGACTTGAAACCTTCAGTGTGAAGGTTCCTGCATTGCGCCAGCGCGGCGAAGATGTTGAGCGTTTAGCACATCATTTTATTAGCGTGTACGCAGAAAAAGCCGATAAACGTATTACTGATATTGATACCGATGCACTCGATGTGCTCTATCGTTATCGATTTCCTGGCAACGTACGAGAGTTACAGAATGCGATTGAGCGCGCAGTGACCTTTGCTCAATCACATCATTTACAAGTCGACGATTTACCTGAGCGTATGCTGGAGGTGCGTGATCCAACGGCGGATACGCAGCCGCACTGGCATACGTTACAAGCACACCAAGACGCATATATTCAGGATGTTATGGATCATGTCGGGGGTAATAAAAAGAAAGCGGCTGAAATTTTAGGTATTACGCGGCGTACGCTTTATCGTTGGTTGGACGGTCAGACTGATCAATCTGAAAGCTAAAAGCGTAATAGAGGCATCAGAGTACACACGTAAAGGAGTATACCGTGAAGATTTTAATGGTTATGACGTCTCACGATGAGTTAGGTGATACAGGTAACAAAACGGGCTTTTGGCTTGAAGAGTTCGCGGCACCGTTTTACACATTTGTCGATGCAGGTGCTGAAGTAACAATTGCATCGCCTAAAGGCGGTCAACCACCGATCGACCCCAACAGTGAAGCGGATGATGCTCAAACTGAGGCGACTGATCGATTTAATAAAGACGAAGCAGCGCAGAAGAAGTTAAGTAGCACGTGCAAGCTTGATGAAGTGTGCGTTGATGACTTTGACGCGATTTTCTACCCAGGTGGTCATGGTCCGTTATGGGATCTGACGAATGATGAGCAATCGATTGACCTAATTGAGAAGTTCTGGTCAAAAGGAAAGCCGGTCGCAGCAGTTTGTCATGCGCCAGCGGTGCTACTAAACGCCAAAACACCGGGTGGCGATCCGCTCATTCAAGGTCGCACGGTTACTGGGTTTAGTAATTCTGAAGAAGAGACCGTTGGGCTGACCGAAGTGGTTCCATTTTTACTCGAAGATGAGCTGGGCGCAAAAGGTGGACATTATCGCAAGGTCGATGATTGGCAGTCATATGCCGTACAAGACGGTATGTTGATTACAGGCCAAAACCCAGCATCATCTGAGCAAACGGCCGAACGTCTGCTCGATGTGCTAAGAGCTATGATTTAAAAAGAAACAGCTAAGCTGGCATCAAAATGTATGATGCCAGCTTACTCCGATACTTGCAGAACGGCCGATGCCGGGTTCAAACGAACGTCCACTCCCTTGGTTGACCACAACAGAGCCTACGTAGTCTTTATCAAGTAAGTTATCTACTCTAAGCCACGCTTCGAAGGCATTGTTACCGATTTGCCAGTCCTGGGTTACGGCTAAGTCCCATTTGACATAACTGGGCGCGTTAACTGCATTACTATCATCCGCATAAGTTTCGCCACGATACTGCCCCAATAGCTGTACTTGGGTTGTGGCTATAGGCTGCCAAGTCAGTCGGGTAAACCATTGACTGTCGGCTACGCCAGGCAGTTGATTACCGCTAAACATACCGCCTTGATAGGTGGCATCAATGTAGCTGTATGAGATAAACCCATCGAGTTGCTCGGTCAGCTGTAAATTGAGTTGCCATTCGATACCCTGCCGCTCTGTCTCGCCCGCGTTGCGGTAAGTAGTGCGGCCATCGTTTGACTGATCAATAACAATGTCATCCTCAGATTGGATATCAAACATTGCTAACTGCGACGAGAACTGTCCCGGTTGACTGAACTTTAAACCCCATTCGGTTTGGCGATATTGGCTGGGTGAGAGCTCGGTATTGAGACCACTACCATTATTGCGATAAGCAAGCTCGGTGAGTGTTGGTGTTTCAAAACCCGATCCCAAACTAACATAGCTTGACCAATTAGGTGCAAAAGCCCATGACAGACCAACGGCTCCTGAGTTGTCGCTCAGTTCATTCTGACCACTATCATCGGGGTCGCCCGGCATTATAAATTGATCATCAACCGAGAAATCGAACCGACTGTGTCGCGCACCTGCGGTAAGCCGCCACTGATCATTAAACTGGTGAGTAAGTCGAGTATACACCGCTTGTTTGCGAACGTGATTGAACTCACTACGGCGTAGATCGCCCTTTTCACCTTGGTCGTTTACAAATCCAAATCGATGGTCTTGCTGGCGCTCATAGCGCAATCCAAAACCGATGTCCGTTTGCGACGTTGCTTGCCACTCAAAGTAAGCTGAACTTCCCTCAAATTGACGAGATAAATCAATAACCGCGCCCGAACTGCCTATATCGTCACCTGCAAAGGGAAGAAATTGCACGACATCGCGATCACCTTGCCAGGCTGCAACACGAGCTCGGTAGTCACTTGCCTCGAGTTTCCATGTCATTGAGCCTTGTCGGTGATGAATCGATTTACGAGTATTAAAGTCGATTGCGCGACCTACGGTCTGCTCGGGGTCTTGGCGCCAAGCATCAGGGGTGAGTGCACTCGGATCTTCTAAAAGTGGTGCCTTGTTATTATCGTAGCGCACAATAAGTTGTTGCTGGTCGTTGATATCAAAGTAATACCGTAGCCCTTGTTGTTGGCGCTTTGCCGTATTGTGGGGGCGCGGTCCCGAAGTGTACAAATCAGTCGCGATGAAGCGAAGTTTGTGCGCATCGTTAACCCAATCGAATTGACCTTTACCACGAGTCAGATCATTCGCACCCGCAGCGAGCGTGATGTGACTGGCTGTTTGTTGTGGTGCACGCGTATTCCACTCGACTACGCCTCCCCCCGTATTACCGTAGAGCACTGCGAGCGGTCCGCGGAATACTTCGACGGTTTCCGCCTCATCTAAAATGATACTTGAGGTTTGCGCTTGGCCATCGGGCATGGATAGCGGGATCCCATCTACGTTTAATTGTAGGCCTCGCACACCGAACGCCGCGCGGGCGCCGTAGCCACGCACAACGAGGCGCGTGTCCTGAGCATAGTTGTAGCGCGTATCGGCTTGAATACCGGGAATTGCTCTTAGTGTATCGCCCGCATCAATGCTCAGGGAGGGTAACTGATTAGTGATATCAATGAAGTCAACGCTACCCGGCGCCATGCGCCATTCGGTATCAGGCTGTTGCGCGTTTACTTCGATGATCTCATTAATTTCTTGGCTAAAACAAAGGGCTGGCGCGAGTGCCAGCCCTGTCATGGTAAGTAAATACTTCATAGTTATTTTACAGGAGATAGTTTAATAAGCTGACCGCTATCAGCGTCGGTTAAGATATATAGAAATCCGTCTGGACCTTGCTCAATATCACGAATTCTGAAGCTGGTTGCATCCTCAAGCATGCGTTCTTCGTGTAAGACTCGGCCGTCTTCAAGATCTAAGCGCGCGATGGTTTGTCCGCGTAACGCAGTGACTAAGAGATCGCCTTTCCAGTGAGGGAACTGATCACCCGTGTAGAAAATTGAGCCAGCTGTAGCGATGGAAGGTAACCAATAATAAAAAGGTTGCTCTGTGCCTTCTTTGTGCGTGCCGATACCAATCTCACCGCCGCCGTAATCTTCACCATAGGTGACCGTTGGCCAACCATAGTTTTTACCAGCTGCTGGGATATTCACTTCATCGCCACCTTGTGGACCATGTTCGATTGTCCATAGTTCACCTGTGTCTGGGTGAATAGCGGCACCCTGTACGTTGCGGTGACCATATGACCAGATTTCATCGAGTGCGTCAGACTGACCGACAAACGGGTTATCTTCTGGAATAGAGCCATCTGGCCAAATACGTACAACTTTGCCGTGATGGTTATCGAGTGTTTGCGCGTCCTGCATACGTGAATAGCGGTCGCCTAAGGTAATAAAGAGGTGACCTTCAGGGGAGAATATCAAGCGTGAACCGAAGTGAGCGTTGCTTTCATACTTTGGTGCCTGACGAAAAACGACTTGGCCTTGAGTCCAGTTGTCGCCATCAATTTTGCCACGCATAACCGCTGTACTATTGCCCTTGCCACCGTCTGGATCGGGTTCTGAATAGCTGATGTAAACCCAGCCATTGTCTGCGTAATTAGGGTCGATATTAACATCAAGTAGACCGCCTTGGCTCTTAGCCACCACTTCTGGCGTGCCTTTGATAGCGGTTTTTTTACCATCGGGGGTAATCACGTTCAACGTACCCGAGCGCTCGGTTACTAGCATGTCGCCTGAGGGTAGGAAGACGATTCCCCAAGGGTGATTGAGCCCTTCGCTGATGGTTTCAAGCGATAGCGTATGACGTTCTGTTTCGACTTCTTGGGCGAGCGCTGTAGTGCCCATAGTGGTTGATAGCAGGGCAGCAGCCACTGCGGTAAGGGTACTTTTCATAGAGCCTCCACTCTTAACTTGTATAGCTTTGAATATTTTTAGTATACGTATTAATTGTAGATTTTGATGACTTTTCTTGATCTCTTTGTAGATCACAGCCTTACTTAATGATGTTGTTAATTATTCATTACAAAATTAAAGGAACGATTATGAAATCCAAGTCATTGTTAAAGGCGGCTGTGAGTGCCACACTGATTTTGCATTTAACGGCATGCGGTACACTGATGTACCCCGAGCGCAAGGGGCAGACGAGTGGACGTATTGACCCAGGTGTAGCGGCGCTCAACGGAGTGGGTTTATTATTATTTGTTATTCCCGGTTTAATTGCTTACGCGGTAGACTTTAACAACGGCACTATTTATTTGCCGAATTCTGCAAATGCGGAAACGAAGGAGAGCGATGGCTTGTACACGATTAAAGTGGATGGTCCTCTCACCAAGGATGAAAGCCGTCGATTGATTGAAAGTCATGTTGGTGAACCTGTCGATTGGAGCCAGTTGCAAACGCACTCAATGGAAGGCGTTAATGCCGATTCCATCACAGCTTCACTGAATAAGGTACAAGAAGCTCGATAATGGAAAATCAATCTTGGTTTGATAACTCGGCGCTGCTAACTCTTGCTCAATGGTTAGCAGCGCTTTTTGTTTTAGGCATCATTACGCTGATCGTGAGTATCGGTGTGATGTATGTTGTCGATAAGATCCAAACTCGCCACACTATCCGTCGCAATTACCCTGTGGTGGGTCGGTTTCGTTATATATTCGAACGCATGGGCGAGTTTATGCGGCAATATTTCTTTGCTATGGATCGCGAAGAAATGCCGTTTAACCGTGCGCAACGAAGCTGGGTTTATCGCGCGGCTAAAAACGCCGATCGCAACGTTGCTTTCGGTTCAACGCGAGATTTGACTCGAACAGGGACCATTATTTTTAGTAACGCGCCCTATCCGCCGCTCGCCGAGCAGTCGGTCAGCCCTCAACCCGTTAAAATTGGTCCTTATTGTGATAAGCCGTATTCTCCAACCTCATATTTTCATATTTCGGGTATGAGCTATGGCGCCCTTTCACCGGTTGCAGTTA
>CETM01204353.1_pt1 | contig 12909 bp, 11 predicted proteins | sample 361451 | NCBI WGS metagenome assembly CETM01 (sample SAMEA2622690, study PRJEB7988) | marine metagenome | isolation source: saline water (ENVO:00002010), including
ACCAATGGCTGAGCCAGATTTTGACTTCGACGATGACATTCCGTTCTGAGGATTATCAGAGACTACTTTTCATAAAGAGTTGCTCTGGAGAACCCTTCCCCAAAGGCTTTGTTTAAATAACAAGCTCACAGAAACAATAAAATCTGTGAGCTTTTTTTTCGTTCCTTATCTACTTATCTGTTATAATGAATTAAATCATTAAAAGATGGTGTGTGCGGTGAAGGTAAAGAACTTCAAAATGAGTGGCGGGGAGCCTTATGTGATTCTGCTCGGAAACGATGGTATACCGCTTTGCTATCCAAATCTTTTTGTTACATCAAAACATAGAAACGTTGGTGATAGCACAAATACCTGTCGAGCTGTCTTTGCACGAATTGCCTTCCTTCTTGAGATTTTGAAGTTCATGAACATCGATCTTGAAAAGAGACTGAGGCAAGGTGAGACGCTGAAGGATTCCGAGGTTGAGCTACTTCTTCGCTATGCTCGATTTAAAGTGAAAGAGTTTCGCGAGCATGTTGTTAAAAACCAAGCTCAGAATGTGCATACATTAGCCACCACCGCAAAGAGTATCAAAACGAAGGATGTGACGTTCGTTGTTCAAGAGAACTTCGAGAATTCATCAGGGACAATCTACAATCGCATAACAACATTCGCACAATATATTGGATGGCTTGAATCCGAGATTATTGGAGTGGAAGTAAGCCGAACAGAATCGAGGATAAAGGCGCGAAGACCGAAGAAGGTATCTACGTCCTTCGTCGAATACAAGTCCTTAACTGAAGAGCAAGTTGCCAAGGTACTCGACGTGGTTAGCCCCCATTCTGATCAAAATCCATGGCCAAGAGACATTCACCTTCGTCATCGAAATCATCTTTTAATTAAAATATTTAACGACACTGGAGCTCGAAGAGGTGAGGTAGCAAAACTGAAGATATCTGATCTGATAACTGATCACACTTCACGACGATATTTCAACATTACAAAAGAAGCTGACAATTCAGACATAAGAAGCGATAGGCCTGAGGCAAAAACACTTGGCCGCAAATTCCCAATTGGCTCACGACTGAATACTTTGCTTGATGATTATATCATTGATCATCGCAGCCAAGTGTATGGTTCAGAACATATTGAATATTTATTTGTTACTCATCATTTGAAAACCAAGCGCAATAATGCGTTATCTCTGCCTTCGATTGGTAAAATTTTTCGAGATATATCAGAAGTTGTAGGTTTTGCAGTATCTCCTCATAGTTTCAGACACACATGGAATGATCGGTTCAGCCAAAATGCAGACAACAGGATTGCAAGAGGCGAAACTACCCCCGCAAAAGCAGAAAAGGACAGGCAAAAGCTGATGGGATGGACTGAAAGTTCCAAAATGGCAATGTATTACAGCCGCAGATACGCTGATGACAGTGCATATAAAACAGGGCTGTTACTTCAAGGTGATAGTTAAGAGCACATGTGCAGTCGTTTAAGGAGAGCTCGATGCTTGCAGCAAATAAAGAACATTCTCAAAAGTCAGTTACCAAAGCCGTTTCATTTAATGGTTATGAGTTTGATTACTTGAGCTTGCGATGGAAACTAAGTCGCAATGTCACGATAAATATGGAAGCGATTCATCACCTTGAACCGAAAACCAGAGATACTGTGATAGAGGGTTTAGTCTATTTTGCTGAATTTGGGTCTGCAAATCATACAAGTAACATTGCTAAACAAATTTCCAAGTACCATCGTGATATGCAAGCAGATTCTTTTACGGTTAAGTATCTTGCGGACTTTAAAAATCTACTTGGAAAGAAGGATGAATACAAACTGGCTGTTGTTAGAGGTTTCTTACGGAGGCTTCGTTTCCTCGATATTCAGGGTCCTATATCCGACAGCGTTTATGCCTTGCTAGATTCGTGGACACTATCTGGCAATGAGAAAGGCGTCCCAGTGTTATCGTTTGATCCTGAAACCGGTCCTTTTTCGAAATTTGAATTTGAAGCAATAGGCCACTCTTTAGCTCACATGTATGCCGAAAATCGAATCAAACTCGAAGAGTATGTTTTAGTACAATTATTCAAGGCAACAGGTCGGCGAAGTGAGCAAATTGCCTCTTTGAAGGTTAAGGACTTCTCTTGGAAAAGCCTTGATCAGAAGGGAAATATTTACAATGTCGATATTCCGAGAGTTAAACAGAGAGGCTACAAATTCAGGGAACAGTTCAAACCATTTGGTCTCATAGACTCCATTGGCCAAGCTGTCGAACAGCACATTCAGAACAAGATAGAAAAAATTGAACTGTTCTTGGGGCGCAAATTGAGTGCAAGTGAACAGGGCGAACTTCCTCTGTTTTTTTCAAGAGATTTTCCGGCTGAGCTCAGTACAATCGAGGAACGACAAAAGCTTTCATATCTGAAGACTGAACTTTGCCATCAATCAAGCAGTGCGATAGGTGCAAAACTCACCAATGCTGTTAATAAACTGAATGTTAACTCGGAAAGGACTGGTACTTTTATCAAGGTAAATCCATATCGCTTTCGATATACATTGGGATCGCGAGCGGCTTCCGAGGGCGCTGGCGTATTGACTATAGCCACATTACTCGATCAAACCGATACTCAGAATACGGGTGTTTACGTAAGAAACGTGCCGGAACATGCAGTACAAATCTCCACAATAATGAACCAGCCTTTGGCTCGCTATGCTGATGCATTTAAAGGGGAAATTGTTGTAGATGAGAATGATGCAAAAAAGCGAACTCCTAACGCTACTCGAATACCTTTTCATGAAAGAGACTGCGAATTGGGTTCTTGTGGTACCAATTCATTTTGCCAAGATTACGCGCCAGTAGCTTGTTATGTATGTCCGAAGTTCATGCCGTGGCGCGATGCACCCCATCATTTGATACTGGACTGGTTAATAACTGAACGAGAACGTTTGAAGAAAGATGCTGATGGAGATATGGAAGTCGTAACAATAAATGATCGAATTATTGTCGCTGTTTGTCAGGTGATTAAAACTATCTCGGAGCAAGAATAACATGACTAACATCGTTAGATTTCAAGCAAGAGAAGAATCCAATTTTGAGAAGAACCTGAATGACTTTATACGCTTTGGTTCAGAGCTCCGTTTGTTGAATGATGACTATGCATATGAATCACACTACTGGAAGCATATCGGTAATTTTACCCAGTTCGGTGTGAGCAGCAAGAAGCGGGAACGTGATGATTTGTTACTCTCACCACTGATTGATTTTGGCAAGGCGTATGTGACATATCTTCACAAAAGTGTTTCTGCAACAAATGTAAACTTTTACGCATTAAGAGCGATCGATGCTGCATGTCGAGAATTGCACAATGAGATAAATATAACTCTTCTTACCCGACGTGAATTTGATTTAGCTGATCATAAAGCTGAAGACGCGTTGTCTGAAGGTGCTGCATATCAAGCTGGCAGGGGACTAGGCTTATTACTTCAGTTTCTAATTGAACATAAAATGATAAAGCCTTTCACATGGAAAACAAAAAATAAAAAGCCCCGAGAGAAAGGCACCAGCGAGAAGGATGAATTGCAACGACAAAAGAAAATGCCGGATGAGAGAGCTATCATGGCCATTGCGCGAGTATCGTCAATGAAAGACGAGGATCTCATCCCCAGAGATATTTTCACGACATCAATTATGACGATGCTTATGAGCGTTCCAGCGAGAGCTTCAGAGGTATTTTACTTAAGGCACGATTGCTTACATACCGAAACGATCTCGAAAGAAAAGGCTTTAGGTCTTGGGATGACGCCGGGAGATATCAGTCGAATTGAAGAGTTTAATAAGGCTCAGAATGAATTCATCGAAGATGACTCTATCCAAGTTTTAGGGGTTCGATGGTTTTCTGGGAAAGGGTATGGTCATGAAAATAAATGGCTTCCCTCAGTCATGTACGAACTCGTATGCAAAGCAATCGAAAGGCTCAGAAGGCAGTCGGAAGGCGCACGAAGATTTGCCAAACTACTTGAAGACTCAAGAGACTTTCCTCGCCACAGTTTATGCCCCAAGGTAGCTGAGGACACATTACTTACTAAAGAGCAAGCTGCGATGGCTTTGGGATTAGATGTTCGTGGTTTGAAACCAGGTACAGAGCGAAGAAACAACATAAACAGCTTTTTACGACAACGTGATGTCCCGCGAAAAGACCATGCAGTTACTCTGGAGAAGCTGAATAAACTGGTTCGGTCTAGGTTACCAAAAGAGTTTCCATATATTGCATTTCGAAACGGTGGTGACAAAGTTAAACTCAAATGGTCAGAGGCTTTGTTCGCTGGTTTCACTAATATGTTAGATAAAAAGAAATCCACAATTTTCACTGAATTAACAATACCAACTATCAATACTTTGAATGAAGACTTGGCACCGACGAAGAAGAAAAATCGATTGAATGGAGCAGAATTAACTGGAACTCAGTCACTGTTTCAGCGTTGGGACTACGGTAATCTGTCGATGACTTCGCACCAATTTCGTCACTTACTCGATACGCTTGCTGCTGTAAATGGAATGGATGAGGACCTTAGAGCGAAATGGGCACAGCGTTCAGATCCAAAGCATAACAGATATTATGACCATACACCTGCCGAAGAATACAGTGCAGACTATTTAGAAGATAAAGAAAGGGAGAACGCACTAGTCAACTCATCATCAAATTATTTGATCGAGGTGCAGATCGCCAATCCAACTACGATACAAGAACTTAATACAAAAGCCGCTTTAACAGCTCATACGACGGAGTTTGGCATTTGTCGACACTCGTATCTAAGCGAACCGTGCCACATGTATCGTGACTGTATTAATTGTGACGAGCTTGTATGTATCAAAGGTGATGATGGGAAGTGTGAGCGTATACGAAGTAAAATGGAAAGAGAAAGAAAGTTGCTCAAGAAGGATACTTTGGCGATAAAAAATAATGTGCCTGGGGCTGAGCGATGGCTCGAAAGAAGAAAGAAAACAATCGAGAGAGGAGAGCAACTTTTGAAGCTTATGGATGACCCGTCGATAGAAGATGGCTCAATCATTAAACTTGAAAGCGGACAGAGCAAGGGGCTCCTGGAGCAAGCTCTTGAAAAAAATGGCAAAAAAATACTACCACCAATCACAAATTTTAAAAGGCTAAATCGTCAGTCTCAAAAAGAACAACTGCCTTCGAACAGCTCTGATAGTGAGGACATGAGTTATCTTTTTGATGAACTTAATGAAGTGAAGAGGGGGGGTAAAGATGGCTAAGCCGCTGAGCGACGATGATATCAACCAAATCATAGAGATGATTGAAGAGTGGCCACACAACCGAAAGTTTTCGTGGCCAGAAATAGCCAAAGCGTTCAAAAAAGACTCTGGTAGAAAGGTGAGTATCCCTACACTATGTAACCCCAAAAAGCCGATTCACAGGGCGTATGCCGATAAAAAAGATTTAATCAAAAAGTTACCAGGACACCAGGAAAAGCAGTCAAAGAATCTGCCGAGCTTGAAAATCGCATCTAGCCGAATTGAGAGTCGAGACTTAAAAATTGCACAACTCGAGAAGGAAAATGCCAGACTTATGGAACAGTTCCATACTTGGTTGTACAACGCAAATACACACGGTGTTTCCATTGAAATGCTTAATTTGCCTTTGCCACGAGTAACCAAAAAATAATTATATTCAGTTCCAGCGTGGAGTTTTTGCCTAAAGTAGTTGCAACATTATATTCCAAAAAAATGAATTCTCATTAAGGTCGTATATGAATCAAAAAATCTTTATGAATTGCGTCTTTTTTCATTAAAAAACAAACTGTTGACAGTTTTTTAAGACAGTGCTAATTGTTTATTAAGTGAACAGTTTGGAGCATGTTATGGCCCTGAGACTAATAGACATTCAGTCGAAAGGTAGATATTCCGAAAGGTATATTAATCATTACGAAGTCTTTACAGAAGCATTTGTATATCTGAATTTGTTGGTCAAAACTTGCCAGTCCAACTGGGAGCATGAGGATTTTTATTCGTTCACAAAGCACTATTGTGCGCAAAATGAAAAGTCTCTTTTGGCTAAATCGCAGCATTATGAAGAGAGAATTTTTATACTTGCCTGGCCGCAATCACCCACGCTTCGATCCGGTAACGACCCAGTTAGCTGTGGTGCAGAACGAGCATATCTAAAAGGTTTTCGAGTGGATCTGCGGGTAGGCCAAGAGTATGAAATAGCTCTGGTCGTAATAGAGAATTATGCTTGCGGAGAAGTAGAAGTAAACAGAATTGATCTAGCATGCTTAGTTCGAGTATTGGACGAAGAAAAAGGTGAAGCTCGAGTTTGTTATCACGATCCTGAAGAGTTTGCAAAAATGCACCTCGATCTCCTCGAAGGGCAAAAACTATGCTTATGGTTATCTGGTTCGATTAGAGCTTTATCTGATATCGGTTTTTCCATTTTGATGGAGGACCGGTAATGAGTAACTTAAGAATCGATGGGTTGAATCTTCATGTCGTCAAACGATGTGAAGAAGAATTTCAAAAGCGAATGACTCTCAGCGATGGAGAGTACTTCTGGTTTTTTGAGGACACGCTTGGAGTGATATCACTTATTCGTCCATGTGCCAGAGGTCAAGTAGCCTTAGGCTATTTTGCGCGGTGTGGTTGCCCGATAAGTTGCCTTCGATTTGGTGAATCGCTCTATCTCAGTGATGGCTGCAAATGGCCAGTAAAGGACGAAGCGGCAAGCATTCACTATATTTTGAAAGGGTTGGAAATTCTCACTAATTTGCAGTTTGACCGATATTTCAAAAAAACTCTCAAGATGTACTCTTGTAGTCTCGAGTTCAGAAGATTGATGCACCTTTGTGATCATATCGTGTCGAACAAAGCACTTTCGCATTCTATCTGTCCTGAAATCGTACTCTTCGTAAGAGACAACGTAACTTCTTCATCAAAGAGACTGCACTGATGGGTAAAACAACTGCTTCGAAATTGCAGATGATAGAAAGAGCTTTGCAGTTATCAAACACAACACAATTGATTAGTCTTTTAGCTTCTGAAGTGGAAAGCGGAAGAAAAGAAGGGGTGCAAATTAATGCCTTGTCTAATCAGCTTATTTCCTGCGTTTTAAATGTAATTTCAGGCATTCCAGTTACTAAACATAACCTTCATTGCTACAAAAAATCTGGCATAGACATCCTCGCTTCTCTTGCGGCAAGACTCTCTTTGCCTGTTTGTGAATCCACTCACTGTGAAGTTAGTGGGGAGAGTGGAAAGTTGGTGTTTAAATTTCTGGAGCCCGGACCTGTTGCGGCAATGCGTAACTTGATTAATCAGAGCCTTTCCGAAGATTCAATAAAAGTTCGATATCGAATATGGGGAAACCTCGGCTGGAACATCGGAGTAGAAAGAAACTGGATTAAAGCGAGTACACTCAGTGCGATGAAAGATTACAATGTTTGTCCTTCCATCCCGATCTCACACTCATCGCCAACCAGACTAAAACGGATTTATACTGAGCTACCCAAATATATTAATGAAGCAAAAGGCAACTGGCATACGACGACCCAGTTGAACGCTCTCGTAGATAAAAGAATTCTTAATTTTTGCAATTGCGAATTGAGGCAGTATAAATCAAGAACAAAAAAATGGTTACCGCAGCCAGCCGGAATGCCAGTGATCCAATACTCTTGGCAGGTAGGTGCGAAAAGTCGTCTAACCCCATATCTTTATTGTAAGTTTATACAAAGCAATCAGGCAAAAATAGGTAAAGCCGAAAACTCAACTAGATTTCGGGATAGCGATCTTGGGGTTGTTATTTGCTTAAGGCGAGATAATGATATTACGGCATTTGACTGTGAATCTATGATACTTAAAGAATTGGCCAATCACGGCATTCACCCTGTTTCAGGAATGCTCGAACATTTCTCAATCCCTGTTTCCGATTTATCTGCGTTACTCCTTGATATCTGTAACTCAAACTCACTTATTCGTTCGAAAGTGATTTCCATAAGCGCTACTACAGAACACTGTAAATAAACGACCGTTTTATTTACACAATAAAAATTACAACTGTAATACGAAAATTAGCTTGTTTTGATGTAAAACAACCCGTAAAGTAATCAACGTAAAATAAACCTACCTTTACTTTAGGGTCGTGATGAAAATCGGCTATGCACGAATAAGCACTGACGAACAATCAAAAAACGCTCAGTTAGATGCGTTAGAAGCGGCTGGTTGTGAACGTATTTATCAAGAGAAATACAGCGGTAAGTCGAAACACCGTCCAGAGCTTGAGCGCATGATAGAGGCATTGCGAGCTGATGACGTTGTAGTAGTACAAAGATTAGACAGACTTGGACGCAGTTTAAAAGATCTTATAGAGTTGCTTGATGGCTTTAAGTCTGAAAATGTTCAGTTTATTAGCCTCAATGAAAATATAGATACGACAACTGCCGTTGGGGAATTAGCTTTCCATATGATCGGTTCAATCGCTCAATTTGAACGTAGGCTTATTTCAGAGAGAACTAAAGCTGGCTTAGAAGCTGCAAGAGCCAGAGGACGGAAAGGCGGGAGAAAACAAAAGTTGTCGGACGCTGATATAAAAAAAGCTCATGCGATGTTGCTTGATTCTGAAGTTACAAAAGCAGAAGTAGCAGAGCATTTTAAAGTAAGTAGGCCAACACTTAATAAAGCGCTAAATAAATAGATATATAAAGGACAAATAAATGGCATTTATAAGAAACCCTAACCAACAAGATTTGTCTTGGTTTATTGATATGAAGACACAAAATCGATTGGAACTTGATCCTCCTTATCAAAGAAAAAGTGTATGGACATATAAAGATAAACAATTCTTTTTAGATACTGTTTTAAATAACTATCCTTGCCCTGCTGTTTATTTACAAAAGGAAAATACAGAGCGAGGGCCTTTGTATAATGTGGTGGACGGTAAACAGAGGCTAAGTACAATCCTAGATTTCCATGATGGAAAAATTAGGTTATCTAAAACTTTTGGAATTGCCGAATTCAGAGGCATGAAGTTTAATAATTTACCAGAAGACATCAAAAGTGAATTCTACAATTATATCTTTATGGTTGAGCAAATTAGATCTGACATTCCTATTGAGTGGGGAGAAGTTTTCCAGCGCGTTAATAAAAACCAAAAAACTTTGGCAGAACAAGAGCTTCGCCATGCTAGGTTTGATGGCTGGTTGATTAAGAGAGCCGAAAGTGAAGTAGAAAAAGTACTGTGGAAAACACTGGGTGTTGCTAGCAAATCTCGTAAAGCTCGAATGAAAGATGCTGAATTTGTTTCAATTCTAATGTTAGTGATTTTAGAACAAAAATTTGTTGGATTCCCTCAGCATAAAATAGATGAATTATATGCGAAATATGACTTTGATTTAGATGAAATTCCAGAGGATGAGGCTGAACTAAACGATTTAGATGAAAGTGAGGTTGAGTTTGATGGAGTTACAAAAGAGTTAGTAAATGAATTCGAACAGAAATTCTCTACTATCGTCGAATTTATAACAGCGATGGAAGATCACAACAACTGTATAACAAATCATAAGAAGAGATTGTTTACAGATTTCTATTCTTTATGGGTGGCTTTGGTGTTTCACGAAGAAATAATGGAGCGTGGAGTAGAAACTATTGCAAATTTATACGAGCAATTTATTTCTTTAGTAGATGAGGCTTTTGTTAAGACAAGAGCCGGAGAAAATTTAAATGAATTACCGCAGTCTGTACAAACATATTTTGGAAATAGTACGGGTGCCGCTACTGAAGAAGAGCCAAGAAAACTTAGAAATACGGCGCTAATGGAATATGTCAACGAAAACTAGTCCTAAGATAGAGCAATCTATCAGGAGAGAATATGATCAACAGTTGTCTAGTTATGAATACTTAGAGGAAGAAGTTGTTGAGCTGATAAAAGAAACATGTGAATCAAGTAAGTGGATATTTGTTCATAGAATTAAAGAAATTGATTCTTATGCATTGAAGTTGATAACGGGAAGAACGGAAGGTTACTTAATTGATGATTTTTTGGCCTGTACGATAGTTGTTCCAAATTTAAGAGCAATTGAGCAAGCGAAAACTTTGGTTTCCGAATGTTTTGATATTATAGAAGAGAAACCAAGTGAATTTGTTAATAGCAGACCAACAGAATTCAACTTCGATAGCATTAGGTTGACTTGCCAAGTCAAACCAAGCGTAAAACCCAAAGTATACGCAGCTCTTAAATTTGAGATTCAAATTAAAACCCTATTGGAATATGCATGGTCAGAAGCAACTCATGATTTTTCATATAAAGGGTCAAGCTCCAGTTGGGCAAAAGAGAGGTTGGCGGCACAAATCAAGGCATCTTTAAGTAATATAGACTTATCTATTTATGATATGGAACAGATATCAACATCTCCTTTTTTAAATAAGCGAAATAAACAATATGAAGAATTAGGGGAAACTCTAAAGTTTATTACAGAAGAGTTTGGTAACGCAGGAGTTGCCATTCCTAAAGATTTAAAGAGATTGTCAGAAGAAGTTTTCAGGTTATTAAAAAGAGTCAAGCTCGAACTTCCAGATCTAAAACATGCGTTAGAAGAGGAAACTAAGGCTGGCAGGGGTTATAAAACACTTAATTTATCTATTTTCTCAATAGTGCTTGTATCTTTGTTTAAGCAGCAAGAAGAAGTTATGAGAAGGGAGCTAGCAAAGAAAGCTAGAGGCCCATTTTTAGTGATCCCAGAAGAAACACAAATAAAGGAAATATATGATACATCACGATTTAAAAATGTGACTTTGCTTTAATGAACAACAGCAGAATGAATACTAAAAAAATTAAAGAGCCAAAGTTAGGTGCTGTATACACCCCTATAGAGGTAGCAACGGCAGTTTGTGATCTAGTTAAGGTCAAGTTGAAAATAGCAGCTAAATCTCCAATTCATATTCTAGAGCCAAGCGTCGGGGATGGATTGTTTATTAAAGCCCTAAGTTGCTTAGATGTTGATTTTTTACTTACGGCTGTTGATATAAATAAGGATGTAATAGATGAGTTGAGAGATTTCTATGCCGATAATTCATGTCTACGTTTTATTAATTCTAACTATATTGAGTACTCAAACAAAAGTAAAAGCGAGAAGTTTGATCTTATTATAGGTAATCCTCCTTTCATTAAGAAACATGATTATACGGATGATTTTAAGGATTCATTGGATAAATTAAGTTTAGCCCTTGATTATGATCGAAAGGATCTAAAAAACGCTTGGTCTGCATTCGTCGTGGCTGCTGAAAGCAGTTTGACTAAAAATGGTATTTTATCGTTTATCGTTCCATATGAAATTATGAATGTTGCTTACGGGCAAAAGTTGCAAAGGACAATATTCTCTAAGTTTAAAAGAGTAGATATATACATACCTGATGAAAAAGCATTTAAAAACATTGATCAAGATGCTGTGCTTTTTATCGCTCAGAAGGAAACTAGTGAAGATTTTGGTGTTTTTGCACATAGAGTATCTTCTCTTAGTGAATTAGGCTCTTTATCTTTTGGACGAATAGAAGTTACCAAACCCGACAGTTTATCAATAGATTTGAAAAGCTTTTTGTTAGATAAGAGAACAATTAAATTGCTTCATAAAATCAAGGGGAAGTGCAAAACAGTTGATGATACATGTTCAAGTTCTCCGGGAATTGTTACTGGTGCAAATGACTTTTTTATTCAGAAGAAAGAAGACGTTGATAAATATGGATTGTGTAGTTTCTCTAAAAAAATATTGAAGAAAGGTAGCTACTTACCTTTAAGCCCGATATTTAGAGAACAAGACTTTAAACTTTTAGAGCTTAAAGAACCATGCTATTTAATATCTTTTAAAGATAATGATTCCGAAAGTTTTACAAATGAAGTTAAAGATTTTTTAAAAGTAGGCGAAGATCTTGGGCTTCCAAAACGCTACAAATGTAGGCACAGAAAAGTCTGGTATGAAGTTCCTCTCACCCAATCTACGGAAGGATTCTTCTTTAAACGATCACATAGTTTTCCTCGTTTATGTATTAACGAAGCAAATATATTGGTTACTGATACTGCCTACCGTATATCCATGAAGGATGGGTATACGATCAATGGTTTGTGTTTTTCTTTTTATAATTCATTAACATTGTTGTTCGCTGAGATTTATGGAAGGTTTTACGGTGGTGGCGTTTTAGAACTGACACCAAGTGAATTTAGGAAACTCCCTATTGTTTATAAAGAACCAAGTGATGAAGAAATGTCATCGTTTGAAATGGCACATATTGCAGAGAAGTCTTCGGCTGGTAGATTAACTGAGTTTGGTGACGAATGGTTAATGGAGATACTCGACCTTACTAAGGAAGAAATGACAGTTTTGCAAAGGTCACTTAAAGTGTTAAAAAATCATAGATTACGCCACGGTAAAACTAGTTAACTTCAACTCACTGGTGCAAAAAGCCGTTATTACTGACTGGGATATGCCAATATTTACAAGTTATTTTCATGAGAACAATCAGTTCAAGAAGCTGTAGATGCTTCAAATGCACTTAGCGGGATACGAGCTTTGCACGGACCTACTTTCTAATACTTATTTGGAAAGGTTTGATAATCATATGACCGAGGACAACAAGGCTTTTGCTATAGCAAAATGAACAATGAGTGTGTGTTTTGCTTCATAATATGGCAGCGTATTTTTATCAAAATCCAAAGTATGAATGTATTGAAAATCATAAAAAGTGCTAAGAATGCCAGTAATATGCTAAAGTTTTTATTGTTTTCTTTATTATTTTGTTTTTAGTTGTTGAATTTAAAGTGTTTTTATGTTGTTTTTTTGGTTTTGGTATAAGTACCCGTTCTAAGCAAAAACAGTTCATGTGTTGAAAATATTCTAAGAGCCGCTTTAATAGCGGCTCTTTTTTTG
>CETM01002345.1_pt1 | contig 12899 bp, 8 predicted proteins | sample 361451 | NCBI WGS metagenome assembly CETM01 (sample SAMEA2622690, study PRJEB7988) | marine metagenome | isolation source: saline water (ENVO:00002010), including
CCTTTTGCAATACCTAGCTGATCACCTAACTTTTCAAACATTTTTATAGATTGTTCAATTACCTCCGCTGCTTTATCATATTCTTTGTCATCATAGTGATAATACCCGACCATGACTAAACCTTCCGCAGTTTCTTTTGTATTTCCGATGTTTTTTGCTTGTTCTAGGGCTTGCTTATGAATTTCTCTAGCCTTCTTAATGTTTTCTTGACCACCCTGCCTCCAATAAATATCTGCTATTAATCGCTTAGCAGCTATTAGATTTTCATCAATTTCTGTAGCCTTTTTAAGCAAATCTTTGGCAATTTCGAAATCATCAAAAGATTGAACCTTGGCCACTTTGTATTTACCTTTTAAGTAAAACTCATACGCTTCAGGATTAATTGTAATCTTATTTGTTTGAGTTTGGTTGACTGCAATTTTCAATGTCTCGAGAATATTTGAAGATAGATTATCTTTAATGGTTGCAAGCTTTTCCCATTGTGTTTGCCATCGTTTAGTGAATATCACTTTTGCGGTTTGAGTGTCGAATATTTCAAGAGACAATTGAAACATTGAACCTAGCTTCCAAAGAGTACCTTGAGCTACATAGCGGACAAGCAACGTTTTAGACATTTCATCATAGCTCATATTTGAATAGTCAATTTTTTCTACATCTTTGAGGCCAGCAACACGGATAAGTCCCGCACCAGTGACATCGGCTATTAGATCGGCAACAATTCCGTATGCATAAAAAGCATCTTCTTCTGCACCTTTATTTTCAAAAGGAAGGATAGCAATAGATGGGGCAACCTCTTTTTCTTTTAAGTCAAGGAGCTTTGTTGCAGACTCTTTTATTTCCTTCGTCATAAGGTCCATAATATCACCCATGTGATCATGGCTTATGGATTTGATGATCTCTGCAGATTGTACATTTAAAAGACGCGCATTTATACTAAAGAGCGTTCCGACTTTTGATATAGAACCAGTTACTATATACTCTGCGCCAAGCGCTTCACCCATTTTTACAGCATTTTCTGATGAAACAACACCTGTATTTTGAAACCCTTGTTCTTTTAAAACTTGTCCCATGCGGTTTCTTTCAACAAGAGTATAAACACCTTTTGATAAGGTCATGAATTCTGAACCAAAGCGTCCCGATAGTGCTTTCGCTTCATTTTCAGATATGCCAATGCCTTCAAAATCAAGTACAGCCACTGTTTTTTGTGCACTTAATAAAGTACCGATTAATAGGATTAGAAATTTTAAGTATTGTTTCATACGAAACTTATTTTTGTGCAACTTCCTCTACAGCTGACCAAACACGCCAAATATTCTTGTAACATATTTTTTCAATATCTTCTTCTGAATAACCGCGTTTTAAAAGATGATATATGAGATTAGGATAAGACGCAACATCTTTCAAACCATATGGTAAAGTGTCTCCAACTCCATCGTAATCTGAGCCGATAGCAACATGATCAATTCCTGCTAACTCAACTACACGATCAAAGTGATCAATAACTTCTGTGACATCTGCATACATTGGGTTCTCTTCATTAACTTTTTTGGCATAAACCCTTAAAGCTTCATCCTCAGCAGATAAACCATTTTCTTCTGCGTATACTCTTATCTTTTCTGCATTTGCAGCTCTTTTATCTTGCGAAGCTTGTGTGACAAATGACGAACCATAATTTATTTGAATAACGCCACCATTGTCTTTAAGCCTACGAATTTCATCATCTCCCATATTTCTTTCCCAACCAGGAGTAAAATATCGGCAAGATGAATGAGAAGCAATCACAGGTACATCTGTCATATCAAGGACTTGATTAATCACTTCATCAGTGACGTGAGATATATCTACCATAATACCTACACGGTTCATTTCTTTCACGACTTCGCGGCCAAAAGGGCTAAGTCCACCCCAAGTGCGAGTTGTATCATAAGATGAATCGCAGATTAGGTTATCTTTACCATGTGTAAGGGTTATATATCGAATACCTCGATCATAAAAATATTCTACATTACTTAGATCATCCATAAGCGGTGCACCATTTTCCATCCCCATAGGGAGAGCTATTTTACCATCAGCAAAAATACGGTTCACATCATCGACGCTAGTGGCAACTTCAAATTTGTCTGGATGGTCATCAGCAATTCGGTTTACAAGATCGATTAAAGAATCTGCTTTTTCTTTTGCTCCACCTGTTTCTTGGTATGAAGAAGGGACATATACTGACATGAATGGTGCATCAAGACCTCCTTCTTTTGCGCGGACATAATCAAAGTCACCACCTTCAGTTCTAATAGAAAGATCTTCATATCCATCATTTAGCCTCCACGGTACATCTATATGCCCATCGGTAATAATAAATTCATGAGCTAACTCGTATGCTCGTTTTTTCAAGGCCGCATCATTACTACAACCCGATAGGATGATTAAAATTGAGACTAATAATATGTGTTTCATTTTTTTCATAATTATTCCTTTACATATTTGGCAGTAGCATTACCGCATTTTGAACCATTCGTGATGGTCCGACCCAAAACATACGGTACTGCGTATTATCAACTAGATAAACAATTTTTCCGCGGCCCATAGGTTGAACAGCAGCAAATGTTTTTCCAGCCAATAGTTTTCGATTTTCAATGGATGCATAACCAGACACTTTTAATTTCATTGGGTCTTTGTGGTAATAACCAACTGTTTGAAGAGAAGGGGTTGGCATGAGGGCTGATACACTTTGTTTTAATGTATAAAGGCGATTAGGAACCCCGAAAGCCAATGGATGAGAATTGTCAATAATACCATAAAAAGCAGTACCGGGAATTCGTTTGAGTCCTAATGAGTCTGAACGGTCTTCATATCGAGTATATGCGCTTGGAGGAATACCTTCCATTTTTGGTTTAGGTGCCTCAACTACTTTAACCTTATTCATATTAGATTTTTTTGTTAGAAATTGAGCACTTCCTTCTGTGGCTATTAAAGTACCTCCATTCATAACCCAAGCCTTCAATTTTTTCACCACTGATGAATCAACAGCTCCCCGAACTCCAGGAAATAAAAGCACATCATAATTATTTAGGTTGAGATTTTTTAATCTGGACATCCTAAGTTTTGAAATACCCAATTGAGTTTCTTTATCAAGTAAATACCAGAGCTGTCCAGCCGTATAAGAGTTAAAGGGGGTATCAACCATAAGTCCAACAGTTGGGTTTTTTAGTGGGACCATATTCCCAGAACCAAAATCAATTCCATCTTTCATTCTACCTGTTGTAAATGTTTCTATATTAACACCGGCCTCCTTTGCAATCTCATCCATATCATTCTGTACTGAATTTGTTTTATCTGCGTTGCGTCCCATTAGCACCACAAGTGTTCCTCGGGGATAGTTTCTAGAACCATTGTTAAATTCTTTTCTTGCAGAACGCACTTTATATTTTTTAGCCCAGAGCTGTGCTAATGCTTTAGGAGCATTGCGTTGTTCCCAATCAATTACATAGGCATAAGCATCACGAGCCCGACCAACTCCAGAATTATGAACCATCTCCTCTACGATTAATTCACCTTTTACTCTAGGTTTTATTTCCGACCAGTAAGCATCTAAGTTATAAGCGAGTGGAGCAGACCAGGTGGACATATCATACATAATAGAATCTTCAATAGACATTTCTCTTTGGAATACAGTATTGATGAATAAATGTCTCGGCTGATCTGTATATATTAGAAAATCACCTTTTTTGAAGGAGCCACGATCTGCTTTTCCGTCTTCATAATTGAAAGCTTTATTAACTGTAAAATTAGCTGTGGCCCTGTGCACTTCAACACCATGTATACGAAGCATATTTAAAACATCATAAAGGTGATTGTTGGTATTATCAGGCAATATATATGCAGCTGATTTACCTGTATTAGTTTTTTGTTGAAAAGCATCATGAAAATATTGATTTAAAGTTTGACGATTTCTAACTGCTGCTGATAATGTAGCAAAGGATGTCTCGTAGTGATCGAAAATTCGTTGCCGGAGCGTAAGATAATACCCATCATCAGTTTTAACAGCCCGACCGCCACGTGAATGTCCTCCTTGTTCCACTAACATTCCTATGGAGCCCATCACACTAGGATAAGAAGAACCATATCCAGGATAGAAAAAATCAAATCCTTCTCGCGTATAATACATCACCTTATGCTTATCAAAAGCGGCTATGTTTGCTAGCCCAAAAGTATCAGAAAGTGCTTCATAGGGCTCTGGTAACATCAGATTCCGCGGTGTTGTACCAGGCATAGTAAAATAATTTCGATTAAATCCCATTTCATGATAATCTACATGGATTTGAGGTAACCATTCTTGATAAGCTTTAATTCGCCCTTTTGATTCTGGATGCACCATCCAGACCCAATCTCGATTAAGATCGAACCAATAGTGATTAGTTCGACCACCAGGCCAAGGCTCATCATGCTCATAGTCAAATTGATCTGTATTGGTAACATAATTTTGAGCGGATTTATACCAATATACATAACGATCACGACCATCAGGGTTTAAACACGGGAAAAGAATTACGACAGAATTATCCAAAATAGCTTCAGTCTCTCTATCTTGACCTGCTGCGAGACGGTAGGCCACTTGCATAACAGCTTCAGTGCTGGAGGCTTCATTACCATGGACGTTGTAACTCAACCAATAGATGCCAGGGTTTTCCTTTATGATTTTTTTTGCAGTATTAGTATTAATATTCCGAGGATCTGCCAATCGAAGGTTATTCTTTTGGATAGTATCAAGGCGGTTACGATTTTTATCACTTGTAATTATAAGGTATTCTAAAACTCTTCCTTCATGAGTCTTACCATAAGGGTGAATAGATACTCGCTCAGATTCTTCGCCTAGTTTTCGTAAATAACTTAAAACATCAGCATAGATTGTGTATTCAGTCCCTAATTCATAACCGAGATAATCTTTAGGTGAAGAAACGAGTTGATCATACCGAACATCTGGTGAGAATTCAAATCTTGGGTTTAATAAATTAACTTGGCCTAATAAATTAGATGGGCCTATCATAAGAATGACAATAATAATACTGATCATTTTTATTATTTCCCTTTTAAAATTTTGTATCATGTTATTTGTTTGTTTTAATACCACAAAAACCTCCTCCTAAATAATCTGACTAAAATGTTTGAACAGATAAATAATTTGTGGTTCCTTTTATTCCCATAGGCACACCACCAGTAATAACAAATTTATCACCAGTTTCAGTATTTCCCAATTGCTTCAATACTTTCTTGCATAACTCTGGTATTATTTCAACAGTATCATAATTATCAACTTTTATTGGAATAATACCCCAAATTAATTGAAGTTGTCGTACAATTTCATCAAATGGAGTTAAGGCAAATATTGTTGCCTTTGGCCGATAATTTGAAATCATCCTTGCTGTACTACCGCTGTGTGTCATTGTCATTATAGTATTTATATCAAGATTGGTAGCAATTTCACAGACGGCATGACTTATCGCATCCGCAGTTTTATTTAATTTTTTTGGAGGTAAAGCATTAGAAAATTTTGTGGCAGATTCTGTTTCAAAAATTACTTGTTTCAGAATTTTGATTACATCGATCGGGTATTTACCGATGGCTGTTTCACCTGTAACTAAAAGCGCATCTACTCCATCAAAAATTGCGTTAGCAATATCGCTTACTTCAGCTCGAGTAGGGACTTTACTATCAATCATAGATTCGAGCAATTGCGTGGCAATAACAACAGGTTTCCCGATGGTGCTGGCCAAATCAACAATCTTTTTTTGAGCTAAAGGTACTTTTGATGCGGGTGTTTCAACACCTAAATCCCCCCGCGCGACCATAACACCATCAAAAGCATTAATAATTTCTTCAAGGTTTTCTAACGATTCCCATTTTTCTATTTTAGCCATTACAGGTATTCTTTTACCATGTTCATCCATGACACTATGAACATCTAATATATTATTTGCTTTGCAGACAAATGACAGTGCAATCCAATCCGCATCTTGATCTAAAGCCATTTTAAGATCTATAATATCTTCTTGAGTTAAGGATGGCGTATTGAGTGTTACCCCTGGGAAGTTCACACCTTTTTTGTTGCTTATTTCACCACCAATTACTGTTTTACATTTTAATGTATGTTCGGAAATAACTTCAGAAACTTCGAGCTTAATACGTCCATCATCAATCAAGACTTCTGCCCCACTTAGCACACTAGAAAAATGGATGCCACCAGATACTTCTAAATGGTTTTCTTTAAAACCAGGTTCGTTAGATATTATAATTGATTCATTTTCATTTATAATTAATTCTTCTTTTAGACCAACAATTCTTATTTTGGGTCCTGCTAGGTCTGTCAAAATTGCTGGCCGAACACCATTTTTTGGTTTAAGCGACTTTACTAAATCATATAATTTTCTTTTTGATGCCATATCACCATGAGACATATTTAATCGAAAAGTATCAACACCAGAATTAATCATTGATTGCAACACTTCTTTTTTATCGCAAGAGGGTCCCACAGTAGCAATGATTTTTGTATTTGTATTCATAAATGACTAATCAGTTTACAGAATAGGGTATAGTTAATCGGAAGGGTTTAATAATCGCATTGAATTTTTTTCCATTTTCACATATCATTTCAAAGTGCCCATGCATTACGCCAAATTCGGTGGGCAAAGGGCAAAAACTTGTGTATTCAAATCGTTCACCATTTTTTAAATATGGCTGATTTCCCACAACTCCAGGTCCACGAATTTCTTCAACATTCCCATTCCCATCGGTTATGTGCCAATAGCGACTTTTTAATTGGATTGTTTCAGCACCTGTATTTTTAATTTTTATTCGATAAGAGAACATATATATTGGTTTAGTGGGGTCCGATCTTTCAGGTATATAAGCAGGATCAACGGTAATTTGAATATTTTCTGATTCTCTTTTCTTCATTATTACATTAATTAGTAATGAGGGCTATTATAAAATTACAATTCATTTGGTTCCAGATTCATATTGATTATTAGTAATTTTCTAATACTTTAAATGGGGGAATATTTAAAATGAAATTTTTTATAAAAATATTTATTTGTTATTTATTTGTTCTTAGTTGTAATCAAGTATCATCCAAATATACTGATCAGATAAACAATCCAGAAATTCTTTCAACAGAAATAAGTGGGCATATAAAATTTTTGTCAGCAGACGATAGGGAAGGACGCTATCCCGGGACAAAAGGATCACAAGAAGCAATTGATTATATTGTTGATGAATTAAATGGTTCTGGAGTTTTACCGGCAGGTACTGACAAATATTTACAATATTTTAGTTTTGTAAAAGATATTAAGCCAGACGGTTTGAATGAAATAAGATTTAATAATAAAACATATAATATTAATACCGACTTTATGCCGCTGGAATTTTCATCAAACGCTAGTTTTTCGGCGGATGTAGCATTTACAGGTTATGGATTTTCAATAAAAGATTCAGTTGAGTGGGATGATTACAAATCCATAGATGTAAAAGATAGGTGGGTGGCAATACTAATGGGTTCACCAGATGGAGATCATCCACATTCAAAATATGCTGATCATCTTCCTATTCGCAAAAAAGCTATGTTAGCTAAAGATAATGATGCAAAAGGAGTTTTATTCATTAGTAAATCTGATTCAGATGAATTTATTCCTTTAAGATATGATTCGAATTCAAAGAATATGGATATACCAATTGTACAAATATCAAGAAAATTTGCGAATGATTTATTAAATGATTCTCTTGAGTTTTTTCAAGATGAAATTAATAGTGATCTTTTTCCAAAATCATTTTTGCTAAATAAAAATATAGATTCAAAAATCTCTTTAAAAAAAGAAACAATTCAAATTCCAAATATAATAGGGATGATTCCTGGGAATCATGAGAGTCATAAAAATGAATATATAGTTATCGGTGCCCACTTTGATCATTTGGGTTATGGTGGACAGAATTCAGGGTCTTTGGCCCCTGATGAGCAATCTATACATAATGGAGCAGATGATAATGCGTCGGGTATAGCTGGCGTTTTAGAGATTGCTGAGAAGCTTAAGGCAAACCAATTTGCACTTAATCGCTCTATATTATTTATGGGTTATAATGCAGAAGAACAAGGATTGTTAGGATCAAAGTATTATGTGAATAATCCTACGGTACCACTCAATAATATTGTAACTATGATTAATATGGATATGATTGGACGTATGTCGAATAATAAAATTACAGTAGGAGGTACTGGTACATCTTCTGCGTTTGATTCAATACTTAATAATGTTGAAAAAAATCACGATTTACTGATAACTAAAAGTCCAGAAGGATTTGGTCCAAGTGATCATTCAAGTTTTTACATCAATGATATTCCAGTACTTTTCTTTTTTACTGGTGCTCATAATGATTATCATAAACCTTCAGATGATTGGACTCAAATTAATGTTGAAAGTGAAAAAAAAATATTAGACATGATTTATGATATCATTATTGAAATTGATCAATTAGAAATTAAACCACCATTCACTGAAGCTGGCCCAAAAGGACCAAGTCAGAGCAGAACAAGTTTCAAAGTAACTTTTGGTATTATTCCATCATATAGTAGTGATGCAATTGGTTTAGAAATTGATGGGGCAAGGCAGGGCGGCCCAGCACAACAAGCGGGAATGAAAAAAGGTGATATTATTATTAAAATTGGAGGGAAAAACATATCAAACATTTATGATTATATGTACCGTTTATCTGAACTTAAATCAGGGGAATCGGTTGAGGTCACAGTTCAAAGGGGTAACAAAGAATTAAAATTAATTCTTAATTTATAATAATTTTTTTATTTAACTCTTCTCGAAGCTCTAATATCGCTTTAACATAATTATCAGCATGATTATATGCGTATACTGCTTTATAAACTTTTGTAGCATCAGACTGATCATTAACAGGATATCCGTTTTTCACTAGGTAATTTGCAATGCTAGCAAAAACATCTGGCCAAACAAACGGTTGTCGTATACCATCCCCATTTCCATCTTTAGCATAGCTCTTAAAACTTGTAGGGATAAATTGACCATAGCCAAATGCGCCAGCATAAGATCCAACTATTGAATGTGGAGGTATATTGTCTTTGTAACAATATGATAAATATGCAACCAATTCTTTTTGAGCCCACTTAGACCTGCGAGGCATTTTTGAGATTTGTGTATATAGTGCGTTAAAAACAGTAAACTTTCCTTTATGCCTTCCAAAATTGCTTTCAACACCGATAATACTTAGGATTAAAAAAGGATCTACTTTTAGTTCCGTTGATATTTCATTCAAGACACCACCATGCGATTTATAGAATTTTGCTCCTTCATTGATTCTATTTTTTGTGACAAATAATTTTCGATATTCACCCCATGTCTTTTTTTCATAAGGTCTAGCAAACCGGTCCAGAATTGAATCATGAATTTCTATTTTTGAATAGGAAAATGTTTTATCTAGATAAGTTTCAGGTATGCCCATCTTTATAGCATCAGAGCGTATAATAGATAATACAGGATCATCGTTAACCCTAAGGAAGCTTAAAAATAATATTATAACTAATCTAACCATTCAGCAATAAAGACGTTTGTGTCCCCCTCTTTAGCTTGATTTCTATTTGAAGCAAAAACGATGTATTTCCCATTTGGACTGAACATTGGGAAACCATCGAATCCCTTGAAAAATGTAATCCGTTCTAAATTAGTTCCATCTGTATTAACTGCCCATAAATCAAAATCTCTACCTTTAGGATCTGCCATATTTGAAGAAAAAATAATTCGTTTATCATTTGGGTAAAAATAAGGTGCAAAATTTGCCCCTTCATTGAAAGTAATTTGTTGTTTATCACTACCATCAGAATTCATAATTCGAATTTGAAGATTCATTGGTCTAATCATACTTTGCCCAATAAGACTTTTATAGTCAGCTATTTCTTTTGCAGATTCAGGATAGTAAGCTCGCCATACTATTTTTTTACCACTATGACTAAAAAATGGCCCACCATCATAGCCTAATTTATTTGTTAGCATTCTTTTATCGCTACCATCTATATTCATTGTCCAAACTTCAAGGTCACCAGAAATTATTGATGTATAAGTAATCCTACTACCATCCTGCGAAACTGTTGCTTCAGCATCATAGCCGATTGCATTAGTTAATTGCTCAATGGAGGATCCATCAGTATTGGCACGAAAAATATCATAACCCTCATATAATTTCCATACATATCCACGACTAAAATCTGGAGGAGGTGGACATGATTTGTTTTGAAGGTGAGTAGAGGCATACACGATTTTTTCATTTTCAGGATATTGAAAATATGCACATGTTGTAACGCCATCGCCAGTTGACACCATTTTGTATTCACCAGATTCAATATCCATAATATAAATTTGATCACATAGACCATCACCATCATGACCCTGAAAAATTAATTTTTTACTATCTGAGCTAAAATAAGCTTCAGCATTTTCACCGCTGAATGTTAGCTGTCTAAGGTTTTTGAAATGCACTTCATTATCAACAATATGTTCATTAGCGCTTCCATCAACTAATGTTGAGTTTTGTTTAATGGTATTCCACCTCATTAGGCCTAGAAACCCAAGTGTAATTATAATTACTATTATATAGTTTTGAACTGATTTAAGCATATTTTCTTTAATTCCCCCGTAATTATTTGAAATAGAATTTACTCATTATTGTCTTGTTCTGCAGAATAAGGTTCATTTTGCATCTGAAATTTTTTAATTAGAGGATTATTTTTGAACTGTCCATGACATTCCTCTGGTAATAGTGCAGCAATGCTACACATAATTTCATCTCCTATTTTATTTAATGTTATTTCTTTTTTTGATCGATCTTTTGGCATTGAAAAAGGCTCAAGAGGTTTTCCTATACGAATCCTAATTGTTGGACGAACTCCAGAAAATATATATTCCCACATTCCTTTCTTTATTCCATAAATGCTCATTGGTAGAATTGGGACTTGACCTAAAGTTGATAAATAAATAACACCTGGTTTTGCTGATCGTAATTTGTCATCCTGAGTATCTCCCTCAGGGAATATCCCAAGTATTTCTTTATCATCAAACACTTTCTTAGCCATTTTTATTGTTGAGGATCCAAATCGTGTTCGGTTAGTTGGTATAAAGCCATATAGCCACACCGCCCAATAGTTATACCAGTCAATCACTTGATCACTGGCAACTAAAAAGTTGATTGGTTTTCGTAACGCATATACAAAAAATGGAGGCTCTGAAACATTAAAATGATTAGCTACAAATATATAAGGACCCTTTTTGGGTATATGATTACGTCCGGATACTTTAATTTTTCCAACCACCGTACCTAGCAATAAAGCAACATAAGTTAATAAATATCGTATCCACTTGGGACGTGGAGTGAATAAATCTAATTTTGTTCTAGAACTCAAGATGGGAATTCATTAATAATATAGCCAATACAAGCACTCAATTTTTTCCCAAATGGGATATGTAAGAACTCATTGGGTCCATGTGCGTTTGACTCAGGGCCAAGAACACCAGTAATTACAAATTGGGCATCAGGAAATTTTTCTCCCAACATTGCCATAAATGGAATAGTGCCGCCTTCACCCATAGATAGAGCTTGTTTACCAAAAAAAGTGTTTGAAGCATCTTGAATAGCATTGTCTAGCCATGGGATTAATTTAGGCGCATTCCATCCGTTTGCAGGTTCTTCCCAATCAATGGAAATAGATGCATTATAAGGTGGATCTTTTAATAATGTTTTTTCAACATCATCCATCGCTTTGTTACAATCCACATCAGGGGGTAATCGGAATGAAAGTTTTAATGTTGTATAAGGTCGTAGGACATTCCCACCATCAGCTACCGATGGAATACCATCTGCCCCTACTATTGATAAAGTTGGCTTCCATGTGCGTAAAATTGATCCATCAATTGGACTATCTGAGGCTGGTTGCATTTTATTATGCCATGGCATTGTATCCTTTTCATCATCAAGCGTATTTACCATCTTTTCTATTTCATTCAATCGGTGCTCTGGGACATCAGAATGAAGACTTTTTACTTTAATTTCACCTGTTAATTCATCTTCTAATCTTGAAAGAAGTTGTCTAATAATTCTGAAAGAAGAAGGGACTAGGCCACTAGCACTGCCTGAATGAATACCCTCATTTAAAACGTCAACACGAAGTTCGCATGCGATCATACCTCTAAGTGAAACAGTTGTCCAAAATTGCTTATAATTCTCTGCGCCAGAGTCGAGACACACAACCAAATCTACTGAACCAATGATTTCCTGACATTCTTTGATATAATAAGGAAGATCTGGTGAGCCACTTTCTTCACAGAATTCAATCAAAATAATTATTCGAGGTAGAGAAGCGCCCTGTTCCATTAAAGATTTAATAATACCTAAAGAGGCAAACAAAGCATAACCATCATCAGCACCTCCACGACCATATAGCTTGTCACCTTTCATTACTGGAGACCACGGTCCGTACCCATCCTTCCATCCTTCCATCTCTGGTTGCTTATCAAGGTGGCCATACATCAAAATATTTCCATCTCTATCTCCAGGGACCTCTAGCATGAGCAAAGGGGTTCTATTTTTTATTCGTTTAATATGCAGAATGCTACCATCTGGTTTATGCTTTTCAACCCAGCTTTTTGCTAGTTGTAACACTTTTTCCATATGTCCGGCCTTTTTCCAATTAGAATCGAACGCAGGAGATTTGTTGGGTATCTTAATATACTCATTAAGGGTCGGTAAAATTTCATTATCCCAAAATGAATCAATATCTTTTTGTAGTTTTTCCTTATTCATTTCCATTTTATTCCTAAAATCATATTTAATCCTAGTGA
>CETM01204657.1_pt1 | contig 12894 bp, 11 predicted proteins | sample 361451 | NCBI WGS metagenome assembly CETM01 (sample SAMEA2622690, study PRJEB7988) | marine metagenome | isolation source: saline water (ENVO:00002010), including
TTTCGGTAGTGTGGATCGACAATTCATGATTCAATTAACGGGCGCCTTAAAAACGCTCGGTAAGCGAGAACTCACCGAGCGTCTTTGTTGCTTAGATTTTGTTCTGTCCTATTTCTTGGGAGGGTACACCTTGTGAGGTGTATGGCATTCTTTACAGCTCATCGCTTTGGTTAACGCTTCGGCACTACCTTCTTTACCAGCCAGATGAGTTTCTGTGGCTTTGGTCAAGGCTGTCGTGAGTTTCTTCCAGCTTTCGGCTGAGCCTTTGGGAGGCTTGTTGGTTGGGAGTGCTTTGACGTAGGCAACAAACAGTTTGGTTTCTGCTTCTGTCGCTTCCCCTTTGATGATTTTGGTATGTAAGCCGCCGGTTTTGACGGCTTGCATAAAATTCTTGGTTGTGTATTTGTTTTCTTTTTTATCATCTGCGGACGTAGTGCCGGAGATGACTGCTACAACAGCGAGAACGCTGAAGAGCGCAGCTACCTTACGGATCATGGCGAAGCTCCAGAGGAGATAGATATATACGGGTCGGTACTGATTGTACCAGTATTCCTATCGGAGAAAAACAAAGAAGTCTGCCGCCAAAGTAATCAGCAAATCTCGAAAGCCGGATGAATCTAATCGAATGTCTAACTCAGATTTCTCTCATCCATAGTCGACCTCAACTTAATCGAAGCTGATGTCGGGTAAATACAGTTTCATTTTTGGCCAGAGCATGGCAAATCCGATGACAGCAATTACCAGTAAGACGATAAAAACGATTAATCGTTGCGAAGCCCAGCGGGATTCTCTGGCCGCAAACCGCCTTCTGATTTCCCTGCGTTTAGTACGTCGCTTGTGATACTTCCGTTCGTCGAGTGAAAGCTGTTGATGGAGTCGATTTTCGTCGCCGGGTATCCCGATCAGGTATTCAGCCCAAACTAATTCCTGCTCGCAGCTTTCGCATTGAGGAAGATTGTATTCACATTTTTCTCCGCATTTGGGGCAATTTGGTAGCCGGGCAATACGCCTTTTTTCCGTGAGCCTACGCTGAAACGCAGCATCTTTTTCCGCCTGGATTCGATTTTTCGACTCCTGAACGGCTCGGTAGTAAACTTCTTGCGGGTCTCGATGAAAATTCCACATATTGAACTCTCAATTTGCCTGCTGAAAAAAATGGCATTGTTGGAAAAAATTCTCTGATTTACTCAAACAACTACTATTTTCAAGCGATTTAGTTGTCAGACACTATCGTCTCCCAACCATATGCGCTGCGTTCATTGTAGGACAATGCAGCACGCAAATCCCTCCCACTACCACATCTATGTACTATTTCAATTCAAAAATGATCTCTCCAAAGCTGATTGCGGGCATTTTAGTCATCATGGTGATGTCGGGATGCGCTGACCGCAATTATTTGCGTGAAGCGGATCAGCAGGCACTGGAAGTTATCGCTGAACGAGCTGGTGACGAGCGTTGGAAATTAGAAAATTACAACGTCGGATTAGATGAACGAAGCCGTTTTTATGATGACTCCAAATCCACGGATGTGAAACGGCCGATCGATGACGAAAAGTCGAATGAGTACATGCATAAGGTAGATGGTTATGAAGGCTGGGAATACTGGGATGAAGATGGCATTACCGAACAATATACGAATGAACAATGGCAAGAGAAACTGGCCGGCTACGTCGAGTTTGACGACGAGGGTAATATCAAGCTGAACGCCGATTCAGCACTGAAGTTAGCTTACATTCATTCACCGAATTACCAGCGACAAAAAGAAACACTTTACTTAGCTGCTCTGGATGTAACGGCCGAGAGATTCCGTTTGGACACTCAGTATTTTGGTGGGTATGACACCAATTACCGTCACCGTGGAACGTTGAATCCGGGCGGTTTAGGTTTGGATCCATCCACAGGCAATACGATTGTTTACCCGGCATCGCATGGTCGTGAATCGAATCGACTTACGGTTGGGAAAAATCCTGCCGCTCAATTGAGGCGACGTTTTGATACAGCCGGAGATCTGGTTGCAGGATTTGCCAATTCTTTCGTATTTGAATTCACCGGCGATAATGCCGACTTCACATCTTCGATTGCAAACTTTGCGTTTGTCCAGCCATTGTTGCGAGGCGCAGGTAAACACATTGCTCTTGAGCAACTCACTCAATCAGAACGAAATCTACTAGCTAGTATTCGAGCTTATTCCCAGTACCAACAAGGGTTTTATACACAGATTACGATTGGTGAATCAGCGGTTGCCAATGTTCGGCGGGGAACGCCGGGGACCTTTGTTAGCAGCGGGTCGGGGAACACCTTTGTTGGCGGGTTCTATGACCTCTTGCAATCTCAACAACGTATTCGAAACACGAAAATCAACATGAAGCGGCAGCGTCAAAACCTGGAGCAATTTGAAGAGTACCTGGATTTAGGTCTGGTCGTACTCGTTCAGGTAGACCGTATGCGTCAGAACGTTTCCCGTCTCGAGTCGACTCTACTTGACCAGGAAGTGAATTACAAAAATCAGGTCGAGCGATACCAAACCAATGAACTCGGTCTTCCTCCCAGCTTAGGGATCGAAGTGGACAAATCGCTAGTCGACGACTTTACTTTCTTCACAGATGAAGCGTTGGCATTGGAGGATTTGATTCTACAGGCACGTGAAAAAGTTGCAGACTTACCAACGGAATTTACAGCGGAAGATCTTCAGGCAGTCGCTGCCGAGTTAAAGGCTCTGCTGGAACCTCTTAACCAGTGGTTTGATTCGATCGCCATGGATGTAGAAATCGTCGAAACGGAGGCAGCCAATCGCGAAGTCCGCATGACAGAACAGGAAATTGCGGAATTCCAGGAAACTCGCCTCAGCTTACAGGCCGAAGTCGAAGCCTTACAGGAATTAGCAACGACAGAAACGGAAGCGCTACAGGCGGTGATCGAAGCGATCGGTGTTACCGAATTGGATCGTTCGATGAGAGACCTGGTAGTTTGGCGAGCTCGTTTAAAGCGACTGGCAGATCGTGCGGGCCTGGCACAAGCTCAGGCTAAACTGGAAAAAATCTCGGTCGGATCTTTTGAGCTGGACCCTGAGGACGCCTTGAAAATTGCCTTGCATAACCGACTCGACTTTAAAAATGCTCGAGCCGCATTGGTGGACACGTGGCGGCAGATCAAAATCCGCGAGAATCAGCTGCTTTCGACGGTCAATCTGACAGCAGCCGGTGATCTGTATACTTCCAAAAATAACCCTGCCAGCTTCCGGGGAGAGACTGGCAGTTTACGATTTGGAATTCAGTTCGATGCTCCGATTACCCGACTACTTGAGCGTAACCAACTCAAGCAATCACTGATAAATTATCAACAGGATAAGCGTCAGTTTATTCAGTCTCAGGACCGTCTCAATTTTGGCTTGCGAGCATTGCTCAGACGTATTGAAATGCTGAGGCAAAAATTGGAAGTGGACCGAGGGCGTGTTGCGATTTCGATTCGGCAGGTGGACTCGAACCAGTCTTCGCTATATCGGCCTGTGCGACCAGCCCAGCCGGGACAATCTCCTCAACTGTTAGGCGGAACCGTTGCTCTGGATATTGTCTATAGTTACGACAATCTGGCATTTTCACAAAGCGATTTCCTGAGTACCTGGATGCAGTATCAGGCTGCTCGGATGCGGTTGCAAAGGGAATTAGGTGTCATGGAGCTTGACGAAGAAGGTCGCTGGATCGATCAGCCTCTGCCGCCTGTGGAAGAAATGCTTCAGGATGTGGAGCAAGCGAGCGCCATGGATCCGACCGTTAATCCCAATACTCCGGATACGGTTGAAACGGATGGTATGGCGGAAGTGGAGGAAGACACCGAGGATGAACAACTGCAGGGATTCGACAGATTAGCGAATAAGCTTGCGGACCTCCAGCAACGCATAGAAGATGCAGTATTGGCTCGAGCTAAGGAACGTATGGATGCCGAATTGGAAGAGGCTCTTAAGAGTGACTCGGAAGCACCTGAAGAAACAGAAGAAACGGGTGAATCGACCGAAACTGATGATTAATTCAACGGTTTAAACATCGATTCCCCTCATATGGCCGGTGCAAACTGTAGACGTTTTTGGGGGTGATTAGATAATATAAGTAGTTGCAGACCGAACGAGTTTTTAAACGAGAAGCGTATAGTGTCCACTGAATTAGACTCTACTGAAGGTTCAGGTATTGGTCGCTGGATTACCAGATTGATCATACTGACAATTGTCCTGGGGGGCGTAGGGGCCGGTGTGTACTATCTGCCGGATACGCTCCTTTCCAAAGAGGTTGTGGAAAACCTCACTTTTACGGTCGCCAAAGGCCCGATCAAGATTGCTGTGACCGAGCAGGGAACTCTGGAAAGTTCAGAGAACACTGAGATTAAGTGTAAAGTTCGGGGACGAAATACCGTGACGTCGGTTGTTGAGTCTGGCACCATCGTGAAGAAAGGTGATGAGCTTGTTCGATTAGACACCAAGGTGATCGAAGAAAACCTGAGTCTGCAGAAAACAAATGTTCATGAAGCGACAGCGACGCTCGAAGAAACCAAAACAGATACAGCGCAAAGTCAGATTGCGATTGATTCGTTCGAAGAAGGGCGATACACCAAAGGCCTCAAATCCAGAGAAGCTGCAGTCAAACGTGCTGAGATCAATCTCCAGGCTTCGACCGAAAAGTACGAACAGTATCGTCAACTTTTCAAACGCGGGCGAGTTTCAGAACTGGAGCTTGACGGAAGTGCCTTTACTGTGACTCAGGCTGAATTACAGCTCAAGGTTGCTGAGACGCGTCTGGATGTTTACAAGCGGTACACCAAAGCCATGGATCTGGAAGAATTAAAGGGCCGGCTTAATGCGCAGAAGTCCAAGCTGTCTGCAGATCAGGCTGGCTTGCAAATGGATATGGCTCGACGAGCCCGGGCGGAGACGGAACTCGCCAATTGTGTAATCACCGCGCCGAAGGATGGCTTGGTGATCTACCCAACGGCTGCTGCCTGGAAAGATACTCCCGATGTCGCAGAAGGTGTGAATGTAAGTCACGATCAGGTGTTGCTCATCATGCCGGACCTTGATCATATGCAGATTGAAGTCGGTATTCATGAAGCGATTGTGGATCGGGTGAAAGTCAACCTGCAGGCTAACGTCAAACTCCCCGATCGTGAGATTATTGCGAAAGTTACAGAGGTTGCGACAATCGCTCAACCACTCGGTCCCTGGTCAGGTAATGTCGTGAAATACGATGCGGTCATCACCATCGATGAAGGTGAGGTTGATCTGAAGCCGGGGATGAGTGCTGAAGTCGAAATCGTTTTGGCAGAATATGAAGATGTTCTCTATGTACCGGTATCCGCAATTTTGGAAACTGAAGAGGGACATTTTTGCTGGGTCGAAGAGGAAAACGCTGAACCTAAACGGCAACGCGTTATCTTGGGCGAAAGCAACGATGTCTATGTGATTGTGGAACAGGGAGTGAAAGAAGGCGACGAGGTCATTCTGAATCCACTCGAGTTCATGGAGCAATCCACTCTGGCAGACGCTGGTGATTATCGTGGTTTAGGTGAAACCAATGCAGTCTATGAGGATGCTGAGGACGTCACCGGGGAAGTGACTGCCGATGAGTAAGCAGTATCAGAAAGAAGGAGCGTCCATTTGGTCGCAACTCATCACGTGTTGTGTCCTGGTCGGGCTTGGAGTTGGCGGCTATCTATATGCCAATGGTCGCCAGGATGATGCTCAGGAAATCAACCTCGACTTCCTGAAAGCTCCGACACATGTTGTGCAGTTAGGCGACATGGAAGTTTCGGTCACAGAACAGGGTTCTTTGGATTCGTCAGATAACGTTGAAATTATTTGTCGCGTGCGTGGCCAGAACATCATTACCTCGGCTGTTGAAAGTGGAACCTATGTGGAAAAGGGTGACGTCATCCTGACGCTGGATACACTTTTCATTGATGAAGAAATTGCAGAGCGTTCGAAGTATGCTCACTGGGCACGCAGCGGGTCAGAGCACTGGCGAGCGACCGTGGCCAAACAGACGCTGGCCATTCCGGAATATCTGGAAGGACAGTTTGTAGCCAATTTGACCGAGATGGAAAAGGATCTGGTGATTGCAGAAGCTGATTTGCTAACCAATCAGGAATTGCTTGAATACAGTCAGCGTCAATTTGAACGTGGCTATGAAAGTCGTGATCAGGTTGATTCTCATCGCCGTCGTGTAGAATTTTCTCAACTGACGATTGATGTGTTGAAGTCGGATATCCATATTTTCAAAACCTACGGAAAAGAATCAGAACTCACTCGACTCGAGGGTGAGTTAAAGGTCGCTCAGGCTCAATTTGAAGCGAATGACGAGCGAGCCATGGCGGATGCTTCACGCCGGGATCGGGCTGTGGAAGAAAAGGAATATTGTACGATTCGCGCTCCCAAGAGCGGTTTAGTGATTCATCCCCGGGCCGCAGCCTGGAAGGGTGCTCCGGACATCACTGAAGGTGGAACGGTTTATCGAGAGCAGGTCTTGTTGCTGATGCCCAATCTGGATGAAATGCAGGTGATCGTCGGCGTACATGAAGCGTTGGTGAAACACATTTCGGAAGGTATGCGAGTCTATGTGAAGTTGCCGGATCGCGACCCGTTTGAATGTACTGTCTCCGAAGTGGCTGATATTGCTCGACCTCCGACGATCGGTGTCAGCAATATTGTGAAGTATGACGTGACCGTGAATCTGCCAAAGCAGGATGGCTTGAAGCCTGGAATGACCGCTGAAGTCGAGATCGTTATGAATGAGTATACCGATCAGGTGCTGTTGCCGGTGGAATCGATTCTTGAATTCGGTAGTGGGTTTTACTGCTGGGTGCGTCAGGGCAATACGTTGAGTCGCCGTTTGCTGGAATTGGGTGATAGTGATGAAGAGATGGTGATTGTGACAGATGGCGTGAAAGCCGGTGAAACAGTTATTCTTAATCCACTTGCCTATGTACCGGAAGCTCAGGATGACGCACTGATCAACTTTGAGAAGACAGCCGGGGAGTCGGTCGTAGAGACGGGCGAAGAAAGCTAACGACGATGGCACGATTTTTTAAGACGCGATTGATTTCGTGGTTGATCACTTCGCTGGTTCTCGTTGGTACCGGATTTGGCATTTATAAGATTGCGGATGCCATGATCGCGTCTCAGCAGGAAGAGTTTGTACACAAACATCGCCTGACTCACACGGTGCAGCGTGTGCCGCTGAGGGTAACGCTTAATCAGCAAGGGACGTTAGAAAGTTCAGAGAACCACGAAATCATCTGCCAGGTACGTGGTGCCAATATAATTACGTCCGTGATTGAGAACGGTGCGTATGTCAAAAAGGGTGATCTGCTGCTGACATTGGATTCACTTTACATTGATGAGCAGATTTCCGAGCGATCCAAGTATGCTCACTGGTCGCGGTCCGCAGCCGAACACTGGCGGGCAACAGCTACTAAACGACAACTTGCCATTCAGGAGTATCTGGAAGGACGGTTTGTCACGGAAGTGATGGGCAAAGAACTTGAATTGGTTGTGATGGAAAGTGATTTACTTTCCTTTAATAAGATTCTGGCCTTTAACACGCAACAATTTGAGAAGGGTTACGCTAGTCAGGATCAGGTGGATAGCTGGCGACGCAGAATTGATACGCATCTGGTTGGTCTGGATTTGCTCAAGTCTGATATCGAAGTACTGAAAGTGCATACAAAGAAGTCAGAGATGGCTCGGTTGGAAGGTCAGCTTAAAGTAGCCAAGGCGCAGTTTGAAGCGAGTGATGAACGAGCCGAAGCAGATGCATCTCGTCGGGACAGGGCGGTGGAAGAAAAAGAACACTGCATGGTGTACGCTCCGAAGGATGGTCTGGTGATTCACCCGCGGTCAGCATCCTGGAAGTGGGCTCCGGATATTACCGAAGGTGGAACTGTTTATAAGGAACAAGTCCTGTTGTTAATGCCGGATCTGGACAAAATGCAGGTCAATATCGGTGTTGCCGAAGAATTTGTCGATGATATCCAGGTGGGGATGAAGACGCTTGTAACCATTCCCGGACGGCCCCCCTTTGAAGCGAAGGTTTCTGAGGTGGCCACTATTTCCCGACCACCCATTATCGGATCAGGGGATATCGTGCGTTATGACGTGATCGTGGCCTTGCCCAAGTTAGAGAACCTGAAACCGGGGATGAGTGCCAGGCTTGAAATCGTTATGAATGAGATGGAAGAAGTCGTCACTGTTCCTCTGGCAGCGACGGTTGAAATTGAAGACCTGACGTATTGCTGGGTGGAAACGGCAACAGGCGCGGAACAGCGTCTGCTAAAGACAGAGAAAGGTGATGATGTCTCGATCGTGGTCACCGAAGGCGTGCGAGTGGGTGAGAAAGTGGTAATGAATCCGTTGCTTTACACCAAGGCGAACAAAGCTGATGACGAGGTCGCCGAAGAGGGTGATTCCGCGAGTGGTCCAGGTGAAGCGGCATTATAAGACGCAGGGTATGAATCTATCCCGACTGCAGGGGTAGCTAGACGAGGCTAAATTAGTGAATCTGTTTTTTATTCGAACCATCAGACTGGGTATTAAGAGTCTGCTGCTGCATAAGATGCGAGCTGGTTTGGCAGGCCTTGGTATCTTCATTGGTACGGCGACGGTGATTTGGTTGGTGGCAATGGGCGAAGGCGTTAGCCATCGTGCTCAGGAACAGATTAAAGAACTGGGCGCCAAAAACGTCATTGTTCGAACTAAGAAGCCAACGTCGGATAATGAGCCTCAAATGGCTCGTATCAGTGTTCATCGTTATGGTTTGCTGCGAGCGGATTACAAACGCATTACGGAGACACTGCCTAGTGTTAAAGAGGCCGTGCCGATGCGAGAGTTTCGTTATGAATTGCGTCGTGACGACCGTTCCGCCGATGCTAAACTGGTCGGGTGTATGGAAGCGTACCGCTCACTCAATCATCTGAAAATGGCTCGTGGTCGCTGGCTCGCTCCACGCGACCGGGGTAAGAAAGTCATTGTTCTGGCTGCCGAAACTTCGTCCCGATTGTTTCCGTATCAAAATCCCATCGGGCAGCGTGTTTGGGTTGGCCGGGAACTCTATACGGTCATTGGGCAGACGAAATCACGTACGGCGTCGGCTGCGATAGGTGGTAGCCTGGACGCTCGGGAATACAATCTTGATGCCTATATTCCGCTGGACACGATGGAAGCTCGTATTGGTGACCGCGTGATGAAGCGTGTGGGGAATTCGTGGCAGGGTGAGCAGGTTGAGTTGAGTCAGATTACCGTTGGTGTTGATGAAATTGACAATGTTGACGAGACGGCGGCGATTATTACCAATCTGCTTAAGAAATATCATGCGGAAGAAGACTACGCGGTGGTTGTACCGAAAGAGTTGTTGGCACAGGCCGAGCGAACGCGAGCGATGTTTAACGTTTTGCTGGTTGTGATCGCCGGAATTTCATTGTTGGTTGGCGGAATCGGAATTATGAATATCATGCTTTCGACAGTGACCGAACGAACTCGGGAAATCGGAGTGCGTCGGGCGTTGGGTGCCAAGCGTTCTCATATCATATTTCAGTTTATTACCGAGGCTATCCTGTTGACGGGTATTGGCGGATTACTGGGGGTTGCTTCGGGGTTGTTATGTGGCCCGTTGTTTCGTGGCGGCCGTGAGTTTGTCAGTAACTACTGGCCGGAGTTAGTGCCTCCGATTGTCGCTCAGATTGAACCTCAGATTGCCAGTTGGTCAGTGATTCTTTCCTTGGTTATTGCCATCCTTTCGGGTGTGGTCTTTGGTGTCTACCCTGCCTGGCGGGCGGCCTATATGGATCCGATCGAAGCATTGCGTCACGAATAAAGAGTCTGTAGAGTTAGCGTGTAATACAGTTTCCCACGAGCCAAAGTGAACTGTGAATCTCCAAACTGTGATTGCAGAAGACACCATCGTGCTTCGATAAGGTGATTGCACATCAAACAATGCGGATGCGTATTTCTACTTTGTGATTTTTATATGCAACGGTGTGTCTGCTAAGCCGGTGACGGCTTGGTTGCGTATGAAACTCATTTAGTTCTATCTGGAGACCTTCTAAATGCCGGATTGGTACAACGCTAATTTTGTTTGGTATTGTTGGCTTGCGCTTACCGGCCTGTGGCTAATTGCCGTATTGATGCATATCCTTAGAAAAGCTGAAAAAAAATTCCAATCTGTCGATATCGTGCAGGTGATTGTCGAGATCTTGACGTTTATTGTGCTTATGGGATGGTTAGTATATGCGGTATTCAAGCTCTTCATCGAATAGTTGTTAGACCTAACTAGCCTTCTCCTACCAACATGCAAATACTGCAAGGTGTCAAGATTTATACATATCAATCAGCGCAACGGAAACCGATGATTGAATTCATCCAAAAGAACATCAAGCAGATAAACAATATGAAACACACGCTATCGCTATTCATCGTCGTAATGCTCGTGCCGCTGGCTGCGCTGAATGCTGACGAGATGCCCGCATCCACCAGCAGAACCAGTCCTCCTGGCATTGATCGAATCTGGCTGGGGCATCGTTCGCACGATCCCGGCAAACTCGTTGTCAACTGGATGTCGAAAGAGCCGGGTGATTCAATCGTTCGTTTCGGTCAATCGGCAAACTACGAAATGGAAGTTCGAGTCGCGAACAACTCGACGATCCACCATGTCGAAATTCCACTCGAAGAATTAGGTGGAGTCTATCACTACTCCGTCCGCACTGGCAATCAGTACTCGAAGGATGCCACCTTCAAGGCGTATCCGAGCGACGAACTGAGAGTCGCTGTCGCGGCCGACTGGCAAAGCCTCCCCGATCTGTCTGCCATCAGGAATGATGACGTGCATCTCCTGCTGACCGCGGGCGACAACATATCAAACACGCATCAGTTTTGTGGTCCCGGAAACAAAGAGTGCGTCAAGCCCTACGCTCGACTGATTGACCGCTACCCTGATCTGTTTCGGTCAGTGCCTTTCATGCCTGTGCTCGGCAACCATGACAAAGAGATGAGACCGCGGGGCAGGAAGCCACCAGAGCAACCGGTATACGACATCGACGCCACAGCCTTCCGCCGATTCTTCGAGTTGCCTGGAGATGAATGGAAATGGCATTTCGACGTGCCCGGATTCGATGTTCGCTTTGCGGCACTCGATCTGAATCATATCTCGGATCTCGGCACCACCTGGCAGGCGTGTCATTCTTTCAAGAGAGATTCGGAACAGTTCCGCTGGTACGACAAACTGATGAGCGACAATTCACGGAAGTTCGTCGTGACACTCTACAACGAGCGCAATGGTTCGATGCGTGCTCAAGAGCAGGGAGCATGGCATTCCATGTTTCGCAAAGGGACGATTGCGATCACTGGTTTCGGCTACTACGCCGAACGCGCCGAGGTCGATGATTTCACTTACTACAACACTTCGCTCAGCGGCAAAGGCAACCAGTACCCGGATTCTAAGTCCAAGTTCCTGAAGGGTGCCGACAGCTACATCCTGCTGACACTTACGAAGAACCCGGCGAAGATGGTCGTGGATATCAAGGGACTGGATGGAACGGTGCTGGATCGAAAAGTGTATCAATAAACTCCTGACGACTGAGCGCGGCGAATATGCAGTTGCGACTATCTGGCAGCCGTGTGCTTTCATGCGTCTTATGATCGCGTTAAAGGAACGCATTGCTATGCACAGTGTCAGGCGTTATTCCGCTCTTACGTTGATTGGGCTGTTGCCGTTAGCCAGCCTCCCGAACAGCGTTGCAGAGCGAGCCAAGCTGCTGGTTCAGACAGGCGCAGGTCTGATCGGTAGTAGTTCGGAGAACCCGAAGTGGCTACGGAATAAGAGCGATTATGTTGTAACCTATCCGTTCAGATTGCTTCGGATTCGCTCCTGCATCAGCGGAATTGTAATGGTAGCCGAGGCGGGACTCGAAGTTCGAGCGTTTCACACGGTAAATATAGGGTCGGGAAACTACATGCTGAAAAAGGGGTACGGCAAGGGGTACGGAATGATTCAATCGGCAGCATAACACCGACCCTGCTGGCTACGATCTGGGACGACCTGGATGAAGTGGAACGAAGTAATATCACTCAGATCGTAGTGGATTATCTGGAAACCAAACGCTCTGAAATAATCGATGCTGAACAATAGCGTGATGTGATATGAGGTGATATCAACCAGACACATTCTTGATTGTGTCTGGCTAAGGCCCTGTGCGTGTGTCTGTGTTTGCGTACTGACCGTCAGTGCGGTATCTTCGTTTACGTATCATTGGTTTATTTGGAGATTAAAAATGGAACAGTGGATAAAACTCTATTCAGGTACAGATAAAAGCACTGCGATTGAAGAAGCAGGCCGTGATGCTAATCGGTTATTTGAAGAAGGGCAGTGGCTTGTAAAGCAAATGGCAATCCATGACTTCCCGGCTCCATTTGGCAGCTCAAAACAGTATCTTCCGAAATGCTTAGTCATCTTTTATCGACAGCCTCCCCACAAAACAATGTCATGGACTGAGATGAAGGCCAGCACATTACAAGCCTTAGAAAATAAAGCTAAGAACGTATTCGATGACACAGTTTCGGATTGGCTCGACGAATAAAATCTGTTCTGCTCAAACATCATGTCTCAATTCGGAGCGCACACTCACCTCCTAATCCTTACCCTGTCTGGCCGCTGCCTGTACCACTCGACGTAGCGTAGAGCAGCGTCACGATCTGACTGCCACCCGGCGACTTCCTGTTCATGCACAGACTGTGATGCTCCACGTCGTGCGTAGGCCGCCGCTCGCCCCTTCTGAAATGCTGGCCTGTGTGCCACCGTCTTTGGTAACATATTTTCCTATGGCACTGGCTACGCCTGTAAGGGCAGCACCAGTGGATTTATT
>CETM01022004.1_pt1 | contig 12851 bp, 9 predicted proteins | sample 361451 | NCBI WGS metagenome assembly CETM01 (sample SAMEA2622690, study PRJEB7988) | marine metagenome | isolation source: saline water (ENVO:00002010), including
GATGTTGCCCTACCTTTCTATAATAATGTTCGCGAGATGGTGATCATGCAACGCCATACGTGGGACAACTTGCTCTATCGTGATACCAAAACCTTTGAATACAAGCCACTACTCGCGACCTCCTACAAATGGGTCGATGACAAAACATTAGAATTTAAAATTCGCAAGGGTGTTAAATTCCACAATGGTCAGGAAATGACAGCTGATGATGTTGTTGCCACCTACAATCATGTTTCAGCTCCGGATTCCGGGGTGCTTACGAAACGAAACGTAAGCTGGATTAAAAATGCAGAAAAGACAGGCCCCGATACAGTCCGCGTTCACTTAAAAAAGACATTTCCCGCGGCGCTGGAATATGTATCAGGTCCTCTCGCTATTTTTCCAAAAGATATTTGGGCAACCGCCAGAAAAGATGCCAAGGGAAAGCCTGATTACGGTACCGTGGCACCTATTGGCACTGGGCCTTACAAAACTGTAAAGGTGATAGCTGGTGAATCTGTCGCCATGGAAAAAAATACAAACTACTGGAGTGGCTCTCCAAAGGGTAACCCGTCTATTGGCAAAATCATGTTTCGCACAGTCGCTGATCCGGAAGCTCAGATTGCTGAGCTGATGTCTGGCTCCCTTGACTGGATCTGGGATGTCCCCAAGGATAAGGCTGAACTGCTTAAAGATACCGGAACGAACAAGGTAATTAATGCTCCGACCATGCGGATCAGCTACATCACCATGGATCGCGCCGGTCGTTCGGGTAAAGGAAAAGAAAATCCATTCTACGACAAACGGGTGAGACAGGCAGTTGCCCATGCCATTGACCGGAACGCCATTGCCAAAGAGCTTGTGGGTGGCGCCTCAGAAGTAATCCACTCCGCCTGCTTCCCGACCCAGTTCGGCTGTACTCAGGACGTACCAAAGTATAAATACGATCCAGGAAAAGCGAAGAAACTACTGGCGGATGCTGGTTATCCAAATGGCTTTTCTACCGAGATTATGGCCTACCGCCAGCGCGAATACACCGAAGCGGTTATGGGCTTTCTGGCAAAAGTCGGCATCAAATCGAAACTTAAATATATGCAGTACAAGGCGCTCCGCGGCATCGTTTGGGATGGGAAAGCCCCATTCCATCACATGACTTGGGGCTCCTACTCGATGAATGATGTTTCAGCAATTACGTCTCACTTCTTTAAGCAGGGTCGTGATGACTATTGCCGCGATGATGATATTAAAAACTGGCTGGAAACAGGTGATACCAGTGTCGACCCGAAAGTACGTAAGTCCGCCTACAAGAAGGCGCTATCAAAGCTTTCTGGGGAGTTGTGTTGGTTGCCAATGTTTACCTACGCCAAGTATTACGCGTTCAGCAAAGACTTGGACTTTTCGCCAACCGCCGATGAAATTCCGCGTTTCTTCACGGCGAGCTGGAAGTAAATTATTCCTAGATGGCTCTGGTTCCTAAAGGAACCAGAGCCGATCCTTCCCGATGTTATGAGGCGGTCATGGCCCTATATACCTTAAAGCGGTTAGGCGTCGCGATCCTTGTTGCGATAGCAGTTTCCCTGGTCACTTTTTCGCTTTTATATGTGTCTGGAGACCCTGCGGCAGCAATGGCAGGAGAGAGCGCCTCCGAAGAAGATATCGAATATGTCCGCAAGCATTATGGTTTTGATAGACCACTGGCCGTCCAGTATGCCGATTGGGCATACAAAGCCATTCATGGCGATTTTGGTATGTCAATATACCTAAAACGGCCGGTAGCAGAAATTCTGGCCGAGCGTGCACCAACCACCATGACATTGGGGGCACTCGCACTCGGTTTCGCACTGGTCCTCGCGATCCCCTTGGGTGTCCTCGCTGCCATGTTTCCTAATACTATCATTGATCGACTTGCTCTATCTTTGGCCGTGGTCGGTCAGGCGCTGCCCAGCTTTTTTTTCGCGCTAATCATGATTATCATTTTTGGCGTCTGGCTCCGTTGGCTGCCCATTTCAGGGCATGCATCTTGGCTCAATTTTATAATGCCATCGATCGCACTTGGTTATTATGCAACTCCTGCGATCATGCGTCTCACCCGGGCAGGCATGTTAGACGTTATGGCCTCTGATTATATCCGCACTGCGCGAGCTAAAGGCTTGGAGCCACGAGTGGTTTTATTCAAGCACGCATTACGTAACGCAATCATCCCGGTAGTCTCGCTTGCTGCCGTTCAATTAGGATTTATGTTGGGCGGATCCATTGTTATAGAAACAATTTTTTCACTAAATGGGCTGGGTAGTCTGGCCTGGCAATCGATTCAACGGTCAGATTTCGAAGTGATGCAGGCGATAGTTCTAACCATCGCATGTTTCTACATTTTACTCACATTCCTGGCAGACATGTTAAATGCTTTCCTGGATCCACGGATCCGGGTTACCTGATAAGAGAACAATAATGGCAAACGTTGCTAATTCAAAGGAATTGCCCTCTGCTGAGGAAATCCTAGAGCCATCACCCGCACAATTACTGCTGAGGCGCATATTTGGCCATGCCGGAATGACCTTTGGGGGTGGAGTGTTGCTATTAATCTTTCTGGTTGCTCTCTTTGCACCAATTTTGGCCCCGCACGATCCCTATCACCAAGATCTCACCAAACGGTTCCTAGACCCGGTATGGCACATAAAAGGCAGCTGGGCGCATCCATTTGGGACAGATGCATTTGGTCGAGATTATCTGTCCCGAATGATCTTTGGCGCACAAACGTCCTTACTGATTGGATTTGCCGCCATGCTGATCTCTGGCTTACTAGGAACAGCACTGGGCGTCGCGGCTGGTTATTTCGGCGGCCGCGTCGATATGATTATTACCTTTATTATCACAACCCGTCTGGCAATGCCTGTGATTCTTGTCGCCCTAGTGGTTGTTGCTTTAATTGGAAGCTCCCTGACAATCGTTATCTGGGTTCTGGGGCTTTTGATATGGGACCGTTTTGCGGTCGTCATGCGGGCAGCTACTCAGCAAGTCCGTGCCATGGACTATGTATCTGCCGCGCAAGCGTTGGGTTGCTCCACTTTCCGCATCTTGATGACTGAAATCATGCCAAACATCTTAAACGCTCTAATCGTTGTTGCCACCCTTGAGGTGGCCCATGCTGTCTTGCTAGAAGCCGCACTATCTTTCTTAGGCCTTGGCGTCCAGCCCCCAACACCTAGTTGGGGTTTAATGGTGTCTGAAGGTAAAGGCATGATGTTTTTCAAGATGTGGGTCATTGCTATTCCCGGAACCGCCCTTTTCCTTCTCGTGCTTTGCATCAATCTAATGGGTGACGGCATCCGTGATGTAACCGCTCCAGAAAATAGGAATTAATCGCTGTCATGTCAGATCGTGTTCTGAACGTTAAAAATCTCTACATCGATATTCCCGTTGCCGGTGGGATGCTGCATGCGGTTGATGGCATTAGCCTGCATGTCAATCGTGGAGAAACACTTTGCATAGTCGGTGAATCTGGTTGTGGAAAGTCTCTGACGTCACTCGCCATTATGGACCTGCTGCCACGCAAGGCAATTCGAAAGTTTGATGCTTTGGACTTATGTGGGCAAAGCATTCTCAATTATTCGGAAAAACAGATGTCCGATGTGCGTGGCAACCAGATGGGAATGATTTTTCAGGAACCTATGACGAGCCTGAACCCCTCCTTTACCGTCGAAAATCAGATGGTAGAAACCTTAAGACGACACCGCGATATCACTGGAAAAGAAGCAACTAATTTAGCAATTGAAATGCTGGAGCGCGTCGGCATCAACCCTGCCACACAACGTTTGCGACAATACCCGCATCAACTGTCTGGCGGCCTTCGTCAACGTGTAATGATTGCTATGACCCTGCTTTGCAACCCTGAGTTAATCATCGCTGATGAACCGACGACTGCTCTTGATGTAACCATCCAGGCGCAAATTTTGCGGCTACTCAAAAAATTACAATCAGATTTTAACGTGGGCTTGATGCTGATAACACATGACATGGGTGTGGTGGCTAGCATTGCTGACCGGGTCGCGGTCATGTACGCGGGGCAGGTTGTTGAGGAAGGTCCTGTTCTAAAAATTTTTGACAATCCGGCGCACCCGTATACCAAGGGCTTGATGCGCTGCATTCCTGTTCCCGGAAAAATTAATCGCGAAGAGCCGCTCGGCACAATTCCGGGAATGGTACCTTCGCTAATTGGGGAATTCTCAAATTGCCGCTTTGAAGGCAGGTGGAGTGACACTCATGAGAACCCCTCGGATCAAATTATCTCTCTAAGGCCATTAGAACAAAAAGCTCGTTCCTTTCTGGTTGATGGCTCTCAGGATCATGTCGTTCATTTCTGTTGTGATGCCTGCCTGAAAAAATCTGGTTCAACAATCCTGGAAGGGGCCAGACAATGAGCGAGGTCGTAATTGCGGCAAAAAATATTGTTAAAGACTTCAAAATTTCCCAGGGAATTTTTAAAAATAAAGAAATATTAAGAGCGGTTGATGGAGTAAGCCTTACAATCACCCGAGGAGAGGTATTGGCGCTAGTCGGGGAATCTGGATGCGGCAAGACAACACTTGCGAAAATTCTTTTGGGTCTGCTGCCGCCATCTTCTGGGTCAGTTCACATAAGCGGACAGCCGATCGGTAATATTTCTCGCCTCAAGCTGGCGAAGATGATCCAGCCGGTCTTCCAGGATCCGTACTCATCCTTAAATCCAAGAAAAACCATAGGCTCTATTATTTCTTTACCAATGAGAGTTCAGGGAGAAACCAATCCAGATGCATGGCAGTCAAGAGTGCGTGAAACTATGGATTTGGTCGGCCTGCAAAGCCGAATGTTTAACCAATACCCAAACCAACTTTCAGGTGGCCAACGCCAAAGGGTTGCAATTGCCAGAGCATTAATCAACCGGCCTGAAGTGGTTATTTGTGATGAACCCACATCCGCTCTAGATGTTTCCGTTCAATCTCAAATATTGAATCTTCTCAATGATCTTAGAAAAGAGTTAAACCTTACTTATATCATCATTAGTCACAACTTGGCTGTTGTTGAGCATATGGCAACCCGTGTTGCCGTTATGTATTTTGGTGAAATGGTTGAAGAGGCAGAGACGGACAGTCTTTTTGCAAAACCAAAACACTCATACACGCAGAAACTTTTAAACTCCATACTACCTCCCGATCCGAGGGTTGGTCTTCCAGAAATACCCGAGAATGTCGAAAGTTAATGAATTTATTAAACTAAACCATAGGATTTGAGATCATATAGTGAGCCGAGAAGCTGCCATTGATGGAATAGAATCTTATTTTGATTCCGGAGCTTTCCAAGAAGAGCTCACGGCACGAATTGCTATACCCACTGAAAGCCAAAAGGAAGATAGCCAGGCACATCTTCAGCGCTATCTAGACGAAGCTATCAAACCCGCTTTTGAAGAAATGGGTTTTAGCAATAAAGTATTCGCAAATCCTATTCCCGACAAAGGCCCAATCCTATTGGCGACCCGTCATGAGGATGATTCTTTACCCACTGTTCTAGGTTACGGCCATGGGGATGTGATACGTGGAATGGGTGATCAGTGGTTCGAGGGACTTGATCCGTGGATCACCAAACAACAGGGAGATAAACTTTATGGTCGAGGGACAGCCGATAACAAGGGGCAGCACACTATAAATATGGCATCCATGCGCCAGGTTATAAATATTCGAGGTCGACTGGGATTCAACGCAAAATTCATGGTGGAGATGGGTGAAGAAAATGGTTCGCCTGGTATTTTTGACGTCGTAGAAAAAAACCTCGAAGATTTTGCTGCCGACGTCTTTATCGCTTCCGATGGACCACGCGTCGCGCCGGATCTCCCTACTATATTTCTCGGCGCTCGTGGATGCCGGAACTTCGACATTGTAATAAAATGCCGTGACGGGGGACATCACTCTGGCAATTGGGGAGGGCTTCTGACCAATCCAGGTATTGTGCTTTCCCACGTCATCAAGTCCATCGTGTCTCCTACCGGACAGATATTGATAAAAGAATGGCTGCCCCCGCCCCTTAGCAAGGCTACCCGGGAAGCACTTGGCGAAATTGAGATAAATGGCGGCCCTGAAGCCCCGGTGATTGATCCGGCATGGGGGGAGCCTGGCCTGACGCCGGCTGAGCAGGTTCACGCCTGGAACAGTTTTGAAGTTTTGGCCTTCCAGACAGGCACCCCTCAAAAACCTGTAAACGCAGTTCCCCCCGAGGCCAGGGCCCACTGTCAACTCCGTTTCGTGGCAGGTACAGACAGAGACAACCTCCTTCCAGCATTAAGAAAACATCTTGACGAAAACGGATTTGAGACTGTGGAGATTGAGCCGCCTCCACTCAAAAATGCTCTGGATTTTAATGCCAGCGCCACTCCACCAGATGATCCCTGGGCGGAGTGGGCTGCCGCTGCTATCTCTCGAACGACTGGAAAAAAAACAGCGGTCATCCCAAGTCTTGGCGGATCAATATGTAATGATCTTTTCAATATTACATTAGGCCTTCCATCGATCTGGATCCCCCATTCATACTCAGCCTGCTCACAACATGCGCCCAACGAACATTTACTTTTGTCCCAATCCCGGGAAGCTCTGGCAATTATGGCCGGTTTATACTGGGATTTGGGTGAACCGGGAACTCCCGGGGAAAGTGTCGGCTCAAATGACTAGAGAAGCTGCAATCGACCGGGCTCACAGGTACTTTGACGACAGCCACGGTTACTGGTCTGACCTTGCGCGGCGCGTTTCAATCCCTACAGAATCCCAAAATCCTGAAAGCCTAAAGATACTCTACAAATACCTGGATGATGAAATGCGAAATAGCTTCGAGGCTATGGATTACACGTGCAAGGTCTACGACAACCCTATGGATGGTATGGGCCCCGTATTGCTGGCAACCCGAATTGAGGATGAGAACTTCCCAACACTTCTCGGCTATGGTCACGGTGATGTGGTCCGCGGGTACGAAGGGCAATGGGCGAAAAATCGCAACCCCTGGGAGCTTGATCGTGATGGTGATCGGGTCTATGGACGCGGCACGGCGGATAACAAAGGCCAGCATTCTATCCATATTGAAGCCTTAAATTCAGTCATTCAGGAACGTGGTTACCTTGGCTTCAATTCCAAATTTATTATTGAGATGGGAGAGGAAAATGGATCGTGGGGGTTCAAAGATCTCGTTGCGCAAAACAAAGATGATTTTGCTGCCGATATGTTTTTTGCATCTGATGGTCCCCGCGTCGACACGACCCGACCAAACCTTACTCTAGGCTCTCGAGGGGCGCAGAATTTCGATTTGGTTCTGGACATGCGTGAGGGCGGGCATCACTCCGGAAACTGGGGGGGGATTTTGGCTAATCCAGGAATTATTCTTGGAAATGCCATTGCCACTATTGCGGACCAGAATGGAAAGATCTTGGTTGAGGGCTGGAGACCTCCACCCATTAGTAATTCAGTTAGGGAGGCGCTTAAGACAGTGAGCCGAGAGGGTGGCATTGATGCGCCTGAGATAAATTCGGATTGGGGGGAACCGGGCCTCACCGAAGCTGAGAAAGTCTACGCCTGGAACACTTTCGAGGTCCTTGCATTCGTCACCGGCAACCCGGAAAAGCCGGTTAATGCCGTACCTCCAAAGGCTCACGCCAATTGTCAGCTTCGTTACGTTGTCGGCACGAACGCAGAAAATATTATCCCTGCCCTTCGCAAACATCTTGATAAACAGGGCTTTAATATGGTCAAGATCGGCCAACCCCCGGCCGAAAACTCTGGACGCTTCCATGCGGCACGCACTGACCCGGACCATCCTTGGGCCATCTGGATGCAAGAGACTGTTGGGCGGATGACTGGCGAGAAAACCCTCGTTCTGCCTAATTCAGGCGGCTCTATTTGCAATGACGTGTTCCAGGATGTACTTGGCCTCCCTTTCGTCTGGATGCCCCTCAGTTATACAGGCTGTTCTCAACATGCACCTAATGAGCATATTCTTTGGTCGCTCACTCGTGAAGGCATTGGCCTCGTTACCGGGGTCTATTGGGACTTGGGTGACCCGGCCACGGCTTACCAAACATGAATGACCCAAGCGAGTTAAGCGCTTCAGAGGCCCGACGGTTAATTGGCCTCGGAGAGCTCTCACCCACAGACCTTCTAGACGCATGCATTAGCCGAATTGAAGCCGTCAATCCTCAGATTAATGCCATCGTTGCGACTGATTTAAACCGTACCAGAAAAGAAGCAAAAATTGCCGAAAAGGCTGTTCTGGCGGGGAACGCTCTTCCCCCACTACATGGCCTTCCCATCGGAATAAAGGATTTAAATGCAACAAAGGGCCTGCGAACAACCTGGGGATCAAAATTATTTGAGAATTATGTGCCCACAGAGGATGAGGCACTCGTCGCTCGTCTAAGGAAGGCCGGCGGCATTATTGTCGGCAAGACCAATACACCGGAGTTTGGGGCTGGCACCGCAACCAATAATCTCGTATATGGGCCAACCCGTAATCCCTTCGATCTGGAGCGCACCTCTGGAGGGTCGTCGGGTGGATCAGGAGCAGCTTTGGCGACAAATATGCTTCCGTTATGTCAAGGTGGTGATACGGGTGGTAGCCTTCGAAATCCGGCAACCTGGTGTGGCGTTGTTGGGTTTCGCTCAACACCAGGTCTCGTTCCCCGAGAAAATCGAACACTTAATTACACACACTTCAATGTACAGGGACCCATGGCACGCAGCGTCCCTGACATCGCTCTTATGATGACTGGTTGTGTTGGCAACGACGAGCGGGACCCCATGGCCAACCCGTGCAACCCGCAAGCCTTTCTAGACCTTGAACCGGCCAACCTCAAAAAAGTTCGCGTTGCGTGGACCGAGGATTTTGGAGGTGTTGCTCCTTTGGATGAAGGGATCCGGGGATGTTTTCAGAAAGTCATCGGCGCCCTAAAAAACACATTTCAGTCTCTTGACGCTCGCAATCCCGATTTTTCGGATGCCAGAGATTGTTTTTGGACATTGCGTTGCGTCAATTACCTGGCTAGCCATAAGACGCGCTACGAAAAACATCGTGACATTCTATCTCAAAATATTATCGCGAATGTTGAAGCTGGGGAAAAAATGAACCTCTCAGATGTTTCTACGGCCGAGACCCAATGGCGTAAAATTTATAGAGATTTTCAGGTGTTTTTTGAAAATATAGATCTGCTCATTGTCCCTGGGAATGCAACACCCGCCTTCCGAATTGATGATGGTATTCCGCGTGAGATCAACGGAAAAAAAATGGAAAACTACATGGATGCTTCTCTAATTCGTTCGGCTCTGACACTGACAGGGCACCCTGTATTGGCACTACCATGTGGATACGACCATCTCGGTTTGCCTTTCGGGGTCCAGCTTGTCGGCAAACGCCGCGGCGATCTTGAATTACTGGAGATTGCCATGGCATTGGAGACTACCTTTTCCAGGAGCCCCGGCCTAAAACGACCCATTCCAAATTTGGAGGACCTAGAATGACCGAGATCTGTGATCTGACTGCGTCTGAGGCAAGAAGGCAAATTGGAACCAAAGGCATATCTCCTGTAGAGCTTCTGGAAAGTTGTATAGATCGAACGGACGCCGTCAATCCAACCGTCAATTCTGTGGTGACGAAATGTTACGAAAGAGCCCGAAAAGAAGCTGCCCTTGCTGAAAAGCAGGTCTTATCGGGCGAGCCCCTGGGTATATTGCACGGCCTCCCTTTTGGAGCCAAGGACTTGGAAGCAACAGGCCAGGTTCGAACAACCATGGGCTCAAAACTGTATGAGAACAATGTGCCGACCGAAGATCAGAATTCAATCGCTGAGATTAGGGCGAATGGAGGTATTTTGATCGGAAAAACTAACACGCCTGAATTCGGTGCCGGAGCAAACACCCGAAACCTTGTCTTTGGGGCAACAGGCAATCCTTTTGATCCCAATTTGTCATGTGCTGGCTCTTCTGGTGGTTCCGCCGTATCTTTGGCTACTGGCATGTTTCCTCTGGCTACTGGATCAGATTACGGAGGCAGCCTGAGAACGCCGGCCTCATTTTGTGGTGTTGTCGGATTTCGCCCGTCTCCAGGGGTCGTGCCAAATGAGCTCCGGTCTGTTGGACTTAATCCGTTTTCTGTCCTTGGCCCCATGGGTAGGACAGTCAAAGATGCGGCATTACTTTTATCGGCAATGATTTCTGACGATCCACGGGACCCTTTCGGAATTGGAATTAACCCCGATCTGACAGAACCCATTCATCCCGCCGACCTCTCTACCCTGCGTGTTGCAATTTCCGAGGATTTAGGAACGGCTCCATTGGATGATGACATCCGTCTGTGCTTCCGCCGGAAAATAAAAACTATTCGTCACATTTTTTCCCTGGCCCATGACCAGGATCCTCCTTTTGATGATGATTTACACCGAGCGTTTGAGGTTTTGCGCTGCGTCAATTATCTGGCCGCACACGGCGAAAAGCTGGAGGCGCATAGGGAACTCCTTAGCCCAAATGTAATAGCTAATGTTGATATGGCTAATCAGTTTAACATGACTGATGTGGCCTGGGCTCACAAAAAACAAACAGCTCTATATAAAGGTTACGTAGATATGTTTGGAGAAATAGAAATTCTTTTAAGCCCAGCCGCTGCTGTCTCACCCTTTCCCCATAGCGAGTGGTATCCTGAGGAAATCAATGGGGAAAAATTACCTAATTACATGCGCTGGATGGCGCCCGCCTATGCACTAACAATGGCAACACCCGCGAGCTGTGTTATCCCGTTTGGCCTGGATACGAAGGGCTTTCCAATGGGCTTGCAGATAAGTGCGCCAAATGGCTCTGACCATCTGGTTCTTTCCGCAGCTGTAGCCCTCGAGATTGTTCTGGCAACTAACCCGGAAACCGCACGACCAATTCCGGATCTGACGGCATTAAAAATATAGGCTATGACAAAACATATTTTTACGGCATGTTTAGGCACAGAGACCCATACCTGGGCGCCACTGCTTACCAATACCAAAGCTTTTGAGACATCCTATCTGGTTCGCAATGGGAACCACCCCGCAATGGTCAACATGTTCGGGGCCCCGCTTCAAATATGGAGAGATCGAGCAGAGACGAAGGGATGGCAAGTTACAGAGGGATTGTGTGCCTTTGCCACACCTTCGGGACTGACTGTTAAATCAACTTATGAGACTTTACGAAATGAAATTTTAGACCAGCTTATTGCCGCCATGCCCGTAGACGGTGTCATGCTTTCTTTACATGGGGCTATGGTCGCCCATGGATACGATGACTGTGAAGAGGATCTCGTGATTGAGATTCGGGCTATCGTTGGCCCGGACGTCCCGATTACTTGTGAACTTGATCTCCATTGCCACCTTAGTCGTGCCTTCATAGACAATGTTACAGCCATAGTAATTTATAAAGAATACCCACATATCGATTTCGCCGAACGGGCGGATGAGGTTTGGAATCTAATGGAAGGGGCGTTGGATGGCCGCATTAAGCCAGAAATTTCTATCTATGATTGCCGCATGATTGGTCTCTTCCACACCACGCGCCAGCCTATGCAGAGGTTTGTTCAGCGGATGTGTGACTTAGAAAGCCAAGACAATATCTTGTCAATTTCCTTGGGTCACGGCTTTCCGTGGGCCAATATCCCTCATGTCGGGGCGCGCACAGTTGTAATCACGGATGCAAACCGACCTGAGGGTGATAAAATAGCAGAGACACTAGGTCGTGAACTCTGGGAAATCCGCGACCAGATAACACCGCCTATCATTGACCTGGAATATGCCAAGGAAAAAATATTATCGGCTAAAAATGGCCCCATCATTTTGGCTGACATTGCGGATAATCCTGGGGGAGGAGCGCCAGGTGACTCCACATTTATAGTCCACATGTTAATCGCGAATGGCATTACTGACTGCGCAGTGGGGGGCATTTGGGATCCGTCAGCAGTAGAAATCTGTATGAGCGCGGGACTTAACGCAACGATAGATCTCCGTCTAGGTGGCAAGGCTGGCCCCTGGTCTGGGCCGCCAATTGATATAAAGGCAAAAATCCATGCCATTCATGAAAATCTTTATATCAAGGGGCTTGGAAATTCTAAACGCCGAATTGGTGATACCGTAATTATTTCTGCAGATGGCATCGAATACGTGGTGCACGCAGTGCGAAGTCAAAATGTTCATCCAAGTTACTTTACGGATGCTGGGATTAGCCTTGAGAATAAAAAGGTCCTGGTAGTAAAATCCATGCAGCATTTCTATTCAAACTATTCCGCAATATCAAAAAGTGTGTACTATTTATCTACACCAGGTATCGTCGACCACAATATTAAACGCCTCCCGCTGGCGCGCGTAGCCCGCCCAGTCTGGCCATTAGATGAAAATCCATGGGCCAACGATATAAAACGAGCCTGGTGAAGGGTCCGTTAGATGGTACGCATCCTGATCGCCGGCTTCAAACACGAAACCAATACGTTTAGTAATCTGAAGACGGATCTAAACTCATATCGTTCCAGAAGCCTTTTATACGACACAGAGATAAAAAAGAAATTTCTGGGAACTAAAACTGAGCCAGCAGCATTCATCGAATTCTGCGAAGCTGAGGACTGGCAAGCGATAATGCCAATCTATGGCGATGCCTCACCTGGAGGCCTGGTAACAGAAGATACCTTCAATCATTTTTCTGAAACCCTTTGCACAGCAGCCCGGGATCAAGGGCCGTTCGACGCAGTAATGCTATCCCTTCACGGCGCGATGGTTTGTGAACATACGGATGATGGAGAAGGAGAGCTTTTGGCACAACTTCGTGATGTGATTGGCCTGAATTTACCTATAGCGGCAACCC
>CETM01026952.1_pt1 | contig 12832 bp, 10 predicted proteins | sample 361451 | NCBI WGS metagenome assembly CETM01 (sample SAMEA2622690, study PRJEB7988) | marine metagenome | isolation source: saline water (ENVO:00002010), including
TCAATTCACTTCGCTGGCCCGATTCGGGCAGCAGGTGGTACAGCGCAAGCCTTAGCGGTTCTTATTGGAGACATGATTCGTCGTGAATTGAATGTAGATGCATACAAACCGACCGACGAAGAAGTAGAGAGGGTCAAAGAGGAGTTTGGGTTGTACAGGGGGAATTTGCAATATCGCCCTCCTCCAGAAGAAGTGGATACTATTGTTCGAGCTTGTCCAGTCATGGTAAATGGTGAGTCGACCGAAGATATTGAATGTGCAGGTTATGGGCGTGTGCGAAATATCGACGAGCCAAGAATTCGTGGTGGTGTTTTGCTGGTTATTGGAGAAGGTTTGTGTCTGAAAGCGCCAAAAATTCAAAGACATACTGAGAGATTAAATGTTCCTGGATGGGGTTTCATTTCCACTTTCGCAAATAAAAATAAAGATGAAGAAAAAACTGGTGAAAGAGAAGGTTTTTCTTCGCGTAAAGTCCCTTCCAATTCAAAATTCATGAAGGATATTATCGCAGGAAGGCCTGTATTTGGCGCACCATTGGAGCCGGGCGGATTCCGATTGAGATATGGCAGGGCAAGGCCTTCGGGTTTGGCTGCTGGATCGTGTAATGCTGCTTCGATGGCGGCTATGGATGATTTCATCGCAGTTGGAACACAAATGAAAATTGAAAGGCCTGGAAAAGCTTGTGCGATTACTCCTTGTGATATCGCAGAAGGCCCATGGGCTATTCTAAGAAATGGTGAATTCAAACAATACAATGATATTGATTCGTTCCGTAAAGATAGACCTCAAATCTCTTCGATTTGGGATAATGGAGAATTGGTTTTGGGCTATGGAGAATTCATGGAAAATAACAAAAATTTGGTTCCTGCTGCTTATTCTCATGATTGGTGGGCTGCTGACTTAATCGACGCTTTGGATAGCGAACAAGCGGTAGAGGATTTCTGTAGAATCATCGGTACAGAACGCAAAAATGTACCCAGCGGAATTCCTGGTCTGCCAATCAATCAATCTACAAATTTGGATGAAAGATTCCATATTCGCAGAAAATGGAGAGATGTGTTAATCTCCCTAGAACCTTCATGGGAATCAGCCAAAGAAATTGCAATTCGGTTCTCTACATCGTTAGTTGGTTCACACAATCCTTGGTGGCTAGATTTACCGATTGAGTGGGTTCCTGCATTAATTCATGCGATTGAAAATTCAACTGTTAGAGAAGGTAATCTCAGATTTATTGACGGGGTCAAGGATTGGAATCCAAATGACATGGATGATTTACGCCCTGAGATAGAACAGGCACTGGATTATGATTCAATGCCTGGTCCTAGTATTCCAGTTGAGGATGGAATTTTTTCAGAATCTGTGCCCCACAGTTGGGTTCTCAGAATTCATGGATTGGCTAAAGGCAGCGCTCTAATGTTAGGTTTAGCCCATCATCACGATGGTGATGACCTAGTGATTACAGAAGGCTGGGAGGCTTTGCTGGATGGTTTAGGCTTCAAAATCAAAGGAAAAGCGCCGATGAAGATTGAAGATGCTGAGGCAGTATTTGCAAATAGAATTGCAGAATTACGTTCTGCTGCGGTCATTCTCGTTGAAGAAAAGGGGCGTAAAGAAGAATTAGAAAGGGAGCGGTCCACAGTTAGAATTGCTGCTGAAACCGAGGCTAGACAACGAGGATTGGGTATTGCTGAAACCGATAAAATTGGCAAAGAGGCTGCAAACAAATTACTTGACCCTGGTCCAAAAAACCCTGAAGAATATTTACGCGCACAAATACTGGAGGATGATCACTACGTTGATGGAATTCTTACGCAAATCAGAGCCGTTTCAAGGCTACGATGGGAGCATGCAGCACCTGTTCGAATCGGTTGTAGAATGGGGCGTCCAGAAAAGAGCGCCCCTCGTGAAAAACCAACTGTGCATTCCTTATTCCCAATCGCTCTTTCTGGAGGAAATCAAAGATTGGTGGCCAATTCTGCTGAACAACAAGAACTACGAGTTGAAATGGGAGTTAGATTCTGCAAAGTTTGTGAAAAGAAATCTCCAATGATTACTTGCCACCATAGAAAATTGGATGATTTTGGTGAAGGGAAACCGGGAGAGGTTTGCGGAGGTAGAACCGAATTACGAATCTCAAGTAACAAACAAAATGCTAGGCGCAGAGGAGAATTGCAAACAGTTAGAATCGATAACTTGCTTGAAGATGCTAGAATTTCACTCGGCCTTGATAGAGTACCCAAACGGATGAAAGGTGTCAAGAAATTGATGAGTAAAAATCAAACTCCTGAACCTGTAGAAAAGGGAATTTTAAGAGCCAAACACGAACTTCCAGTATTCAGAGATGGAACTATTCGGTTCGACATGAGTGATGTCCCAGTAACCCACTTTACCCCAGAAGAAGTGGGAGTGAGTTGGGCTCAATTGAAACACTTGGGATACACCCACGATTGCTTTGGGAATGAGTTGCAAAGTGATGACCAGATGCTGGAAATTTTCCCCCAAGATTTCATTTTGGCAAGGAATGGTGCTGATTATTTTGTTAGAGCCGCGAAGTATATCGATGAATTACTCGTTAGATTCTATGATATGGAGCCTTATTACCATGTTGACAAACCTGAAGATTTGGTAGGTCACTTGATTTGTGCACTGGCGCCTCACACTTCCGGAGGAGTGCTCTCTAGATTGATTGGATTCTCAAATAGTTCTGGGGGATATGCACACCCATTATTCCATGCCGCAAAAAGAAGAAATTGCGACGGGGATGAAGATGCAATTATGTTGTTGATGGATGGTTTGCTTAATTTCAGCAGAGAAATTCTTCCTTCGAATAGAGGAGGGAAAATGGATGCTCCCCTCGTCTTGACTACCAAATTAAATCCCACAGAAGTTGACAAGGAAGCACTGAATGTCGACTCTGCATGGCATTATGAAAGATGGTTCTATGAAGCGACTCTTGACCAACCGCATCCTAAAACACTCGCTGATAGGATGGACTTTGTAGAACGGAGGTTGGGCTCAGTTGCTGCGGTCAGAGGGCTTGGCTATACTCACTCTACAAAGAGCATGGCTGAAGGACCACTCCTATCTGCATACAAAACTCTAGAGACTATGATTGACAAAATGAATGGGCAATTATCCCTAGGCCATAGACTCCGAGGAGTAGATGTTAGAACTGTGGCGTCTAGTGTAATTCGCTCGCATTTCTTGCCTGATCTTCGCGGAAACCTTGTAGCTTTCACAAGACAAAAGGTTCGATGTTTGAAATGCGGCCATTCCTATCGAAGAATGCCTTTAGCAGCCAAATGTATCCAACCGCCTAAGCAAACAGGACGCGGAATGAGTGCGTTTGGAGTTCGCAAATCAGAGGGAGAGATGTGTAATGGCAATTTAGCACTGACCGTAACTGAAGGAGCGGTTAGAAAGTACATCAAAGTCACAAAACACGTAATGGAAACATATGGCGTAGACCAATATACTCGTCAAAATGTTGAATGGCTTGCAGATAGTGTTGAGAGTTTATTCAACAATGATAATGCAAAACAGATGAGTCTTGCAGACTTCCTGTGATTAGTTCGGCCTCAATGGCTCTTGCCAAATGCTATCGGTTTCAATTCTAGGTTGTTGAACTTGGCTGGTCACATCAAGAGAAGTTTCTTCCATCTTTTTCTTGATTAATACACGAACAAACGTTTCGCCAAATGCTAGGATAACCGTTCCTATAGTGAATAGAATTGTTCCTAAAATAAATGTATCTTGAAGAGGCCATGTCGTTACTGTAGTAGTTGCCTGTACGCCTTCTTCGATTTGTGTTAACACAACGATTTCGCCTTCTTCAGCTGAAGAAGAATAAGTCACGCATTCATCATCGGTGGTTCCAGACCAATTATACAGCGTTTTTGAGTTCTGTTCTATGCTGATACTAACATTGTAAACTCCGCCATTAATTGATTTAAAGCAGTGTTCTATCTCATAGTCAATCTCGTCGCCTATGAGATTGGATAATTTCGCTTCTCGAGATTCTGAAAAATCTGCACCCGGCCGATTTATTTCTTGAGTTGCACTTTGCTGGCTCAAGAAATACCAACCCGAATTGACTACGATTAAGGCAGCCAGCCATAACCAGAGATTTTTCTTCATCACTTCACCTCCAAAGAAAGTATCTGTAACACTTTATTCATCCAGTTCAACTTGATTAGTTTTTGTTCTTTATCTGTCACTCCAGACCATGGCCCCACATCGTCAAGTGAGAATCCAACTAACTCTACTTCTGTAGCGCCTAAAGCGAAAGCAATACACACGGCTCGATCACCATCTGTAAAACCTCCTGGATTGTGCATTCCCTCTATTTCTCTAGGGGTTTGGTGAGTCAATATTACCTGTTGTTGGGCATCGATTAATGACAAAACATGTTTCCACTCTTCTCGATTATCCCCATGTGCATGCAAACAAATCGGAATTTCTTTGTTCAATCCATTCTCCAAATGTGGCATTCCATCTCCATCAGTAACAATTAGTTCAACCTTGGATAAGTCTGCAATAGCACCTATTGCCCCATCAGCCACAATAGTGGGGCAATGTGGAATATATCCTGATGGTGCTGCAGCCCCCACAACGGTGACCTTTGATTTGAATCGAATGGTTGGTACAGGATTAGTGCATTGTGAAACAAGAGATTTTGCACTTTGTAAATCCGATTCTAAATCCCATCCAAACGATTCACGAATCTCATCCTGGATGAGAACTAAAGCCTGATTCACCGGTCTCATCATCATCGTCCACCTCGATAACCCACATGAATGAGAGGGTTCAAATGCCTCCTTTGAGAATTGACAATCGTGCCCAAGCCATTGACGATTCCCGACCTTTCAGATGAGGTCACTCTTGCAAGATATCCTTTCTTGCCGCAAGCAAAATCATGGATTGCAAATATGGCTGCAAAACATCACATCGATATCGATGAATTGCTTGACGGGACGATGATGGACAGAGCGAGAGTTAGAGCGCGTTCACGACTTGTTGATTCGGTAGATAGCAAAGATGGGGTAGAAGTTGCTTCGATTGGAGACATACATACTGAAGAAGGGCGGTTGCTGGAAGCTTTTTCATTCTATTATGCAAGGTTAGTTGTAGGAGCTAGCGAAGATGAAAGATTGATTTCTCGATGGGCACAAGCTGAAGCTGAGCGTGCCCAGCGCATCTTAGAAAGAGATGATGTTATCGAAGTTATTGCAAACACATACCTTTCTGAAATCAAGTGTGATGAAAAAGGAATTTGGAAGATCGGACTTTCGGATTTCATCGAACTATGTACTGGAATTACCGGTTCAAGGTGGAGGCTTCCAAATTGTGAAATTAACGACGGTTGGGTTACATTACATGATGAAGAAGAAAGATATTCATCGCGTGGCAAAGTTGCAAGATTACTTCGAGAGAGAATGAAAGAAGATATCAAACTAGATGCTCTAGAAAAAATGACAAAAATGGACGAGAATCTATTGATTCGGTTATCGGAGCCAGTGGGGATGATTCGTGGACTCGTAGCATCAAAAACCGCTGAAACAATCGCTCTAATCGGAGCGGGAGAAGAGGATTGGCCGCCGTGTATGAGGAAGGCTGTTGCAGAACTTTCCGAAGGAGTGAATGTCAATCACTTCGGTAGAGTTTTTCTTGGCTCTATGTCCAGATGTATTGGTTTGCCACAGGAAACTACTGTTGATTTCTTCAGAAGCGCTCCTGACTTTAATGAAGGTACAACTACTTACCAAGTAAACCATCTTTACGAGAGAGAATATACTCCATCAGGTTGCTCGAAATTGAAAGTTAATCACAACTGTGCAGTACGAACCGGTGATGACAAATTGTGTGACCAGCCATGGATGGACCACCCTCTAAAATACATCAGAGCGAAACAAAGGCGACGAAAGCGACAAGAAAGTCTGGAAGTAAACGTTGAGCCACCCAAACCGGGCGATGATTGATGAACAGGAAGCGCGTCAGCGCTAACGTAGCCGAGGTTGGATTCAATGACTAGAACTCTCGTACTAACTGTTGACCGAGACAATGACCTCGGCCTAAAAACAGCAATACGTGGACCTGTTGTTGGCAGAAAACAAGTACTAACTGCGGCTCTAAAATTGGGCATTGCTGATCCAGAAGAAAGTGATACAAATGCAATTCTTGGTGCGCTGCATCAACACGATAATCTTGCAGAAACCAATAGTGAGAGTGATGAGGTAGAAATCGCTATTCTTACCGGGGATGAAAAGGTTGGAGTCCGCTCGGACAGAGCTATTGCTGCTCAATTAGAAGAAGTGGTTACAGAATTCCAACCAGACCAAGCAATCCTAGTTACTGATGGCGCAGAAGACGAATCGGTATTGCCAATCATCCAGAGTCAAGTTAGAATTGATCATGTGCAGAAAATTATTGTCAAACAATCCAAAGGTATCGAAGGTACATACTACTACATTGTGAAGGCGCTAGAAGACCCTAAGTGGCGAGCAAAAATGCTGGTTCCCTTAGGCGCTATAATGGCTATTTTTGGGCTTGGCGTAATGCTACCCGATACTTTAGGAGGTATCGTAATCGGTTCACTACCTCTGATTTTTGGATTATTCATTCTATCCAAAGGCCTTGGATTGGAAGCAACCGTTGGCAGAATTGCCCAGGAAATGCGAGAGAATGCGGATGCTGCAATGTTCTCTTCCCTGCTTTGGACAACTACCGTGTTCAGTGCTATTTTTGCTGTAGCGATGGGTTATGACAAATATATCGAATTGGAATCAACTGCAAATATGTCGGTGGTATGGATTGGCGTAGTACATTCGGCTTTGGCATGGATTGTTATTGCCTTCCTAACATCTACTGCTGGTTTCATGTTATTGCGATTGAAGAAGGGTTCTTTCTCTGGAAGATTAATCATTCTAGCAGTCTTTGGCATGGTGGTATATTCCTTCCTTGACCAAGGATTACAGATTGCTATGGATGTATTGACAGGAGCCGGTTATGAATTCACTGTCCAAGGCATTTGGGATGTAATGCTTGAGCCATTGATGTGGATTGCAGTATTGTGGGTCACTACCACAATTGTTCGTGCTGTACAGGCAAGACAAGCACAATCTGAGAGATACTGGGGTATCTAATCAAGATTGGAATACTGCTTCGTGCATACACTGTGGACATGTCACTTTGATTGGACGAACATTTGGAATCCCAAGTGGTGCTGAGCAGGCTGGGCAAATGATTGCCTGTGCTACTTGTGATTGGTTGGATTGGCCTTGGATTGAAGGGTCATACTTCATTCGATATTGATCTGGATTATCGATATAACTTGGTGCAGTATTAATCGGTTGGGCGGGCCCTAAATCGGCCACTTCTTTGTGGGATACTGGACTAAAATCAACTTCTGAAGATGTTGCTTCTGGAGCGGTTGCTCCTGCCTTGTATGCAGCAATTTGAGTCTCGATTTCCGCTAGCCCAACCCCATGGGTCCTACTAACCGCGTCCATCTCTAACATTTGGTCATAGCCCGACAAACTAGCAAGGCGTGCAAGGACATCGTTTGGTAGCGCCATATTTGTGCTGGATGGCTCATTCCCATTGAAGGTTCGTTTTTGGTGCATCTCAGTAAAGAGTTTTGTCCTAATTCGGGGGAATTAGTATCTTATTTTCTGATTAATGTGAATGTTTCTTACCTAATTCGGGGATTTATTTCCGAAATAAAGTAATTTATGAGCATCATAATATTGATGGGTTCAAATAGGTAAAGTGGCGGGGCGCCAATTCAGGAGGACGGTATATGTCAAAGAGTAAATCGCGTAATTCGACACGAAATGACAGGTCTAAATCTGTCCGTAATTTGACTTGTGGGCAAGTTATGGATGCACCACATATCATCGGCAATAATGCATCAGTAGCTGATGTTTTGGACATGATTACTTCTCGTAACTGGGACCATGTTTTCATAGTAAATTCAGAGCGCGTGCCAATAGGTAGAATTCATGCTGTTGATATATTGAAACTGGTTGCAAGGAAAACCGTCAACAGGGATGTCGCTTGGATGCACGCTATACCTGCAAGGCAACTGGTTTCTCAAGAAACCATGACGATGAGAGAAAGTACGCCTCTCTTGAAGGCTGCAGCATTAATGCTAACTCACGATTTAAACCAACTCGCTGTAACAAATATTGAAGGGCAAATTATTGGCACAGTCTCGCACAGTGTCGTTGCTAGAAATCTTCCAAAATTTGTTCTATGAGCAAGTTTCAACAACACCTCCTTGGTGGGATATTTATGGCGACTTCTCCACGATTATGGGCAAACCCTCCTGGAAACTCGCCCCTTCCATTGCCTGCTGGGCCAGTATTTTTCTCATCTAAAGAATTGAGCGATTTATCATTCCCAGAAATGCCCGAAGGTGAACATCTTGACCTTAGTGGCCTGAAAGAATATATTGGAAACTTTACTTTAGAAAATGGAGAATTGGTAAAAGATATCATCGACTTGGAAAAGCGCAGGCCTTTACTAATCGCTGGCGAATTAGCTAATCCTTACCGCCTATGTGACCTTATGGCTCCAAGCATGCCCCTCATTCCTGTGAGACTAGAGGGCATTTGTCGAACATGGGCAGACAATTTAGATGCAAGAGAGATTCAACCAGGCATCCATCATGTCACAATTGTAAGATCGCCCGGTTGGTGGGAACGGTCATTTATCACATTACTAGAATTACCAGACATGAAAAAACTAGTCTCCTGGCTAGATGGGCCTAATGCAAATACATGGGCGCCAAAGAGATTGGCTGAAGGAGTAATTAGATTGGAAAATGATATGAATATATTACCTCCAAATATGGAACAAATATCGTGGGACGGGATTGAAGAAAAGGTTGGGGCCGAAATCCCGGACCCTAATGGCCCGGCCCTTGATTTATCGACGATAATGGTCCCAATTAATACTCGTTCAGGGTGTTACAATAGTCGCGGCAGAGTGATTCGATGCTTCCACTATCCACAAACCGAATTCCATGAAAAGATGTTTCGTAGAGGTTCTTCTTTCAAATGGTCAGATGTACTAGATTGTTTGTAATAGCAAAGCCAGATTGGGCCCCGGGGACATCCCGCTTGAGGTCAATATATTCTCAATGCATATCATTAAACATGAATGGAAGAGGTTCGCAAAAAGCAGCACGACTAGAACGTTTGAAAATGGAAATTACTGAATATGTTTCCAATAACCCTGGTTGTTCTGCAGCAGATATTGTAGATCACCTCTCAAACACTTTGCGAATGCGCAACCATGGCCTAACTTCTCGTAAAGTAGGGTTCTTTATTCCAAGATATCTAAAGAATATTGTAATGTTCTCTTTGGACCGCTCTACTGGCAAGAGAATATACAGCGTTGCATGAAAAGGTCAAATCGCTGCATGTGTTGGGATGTAGTGATGAGCGCCCCTGACGCCGAAGAGCTTTGGCCTTCTTTGGATGAATCGATTGGACGTCAACCCTGTTTTCCATCGGGCCCAGTTTGGTCAATCTTACCTACTTTGAAAGGCCAAATGGCTGACATGCTAGCCAGCATTGGTCCTAATGAAAGAGAAGGAGTTAGTATTGATTCTACAATAGGCCCTGTCCATATCGATCCTTCAGCAAATATCGAGCCGTGCGTACATATCATTGGGCCATCGTATATTGGGCCAAATGCTACGATTAGGCACGGCGCTTACATCAGAGAATATTCTTGGATTTGCGCAAATTCCCTTGTAGGTCATGCTAGTGAAACAAAACATAGTGTATTGCTCCCAGGAGCAAAAGCACCTCATTTCAACTATGTTGGAGATTCGGTGCTAGGACCAAATGTGAATCTTGGAGCGGGCGTAAAACTCTCTAATCTCAGAAATGATGGCGGGGAAGTTCATACTCGGATTGATGGAGAAAGAATTGCGACTGGATTAAGAAAATTCGGTGCGATTATTGGAGAAGATTCCCAACTAGGGTGTAATACGGTGACCAATCCGGGAGTCGTATTGGGGCCAAGATGTATGGTCGTGCCAAATACTACTGTCACTGGAATATACGAAGCCGATTCAAAAATTGGGTGATTGAATGCTATTCGGCACCGATGGAATTCGTGGTGAAGTTGTTGATTCTCCAAATGATGATGATTGTGCCATTTCGCAGTTAATTGAAAATCGAATGATTTCTGCTCGACTAATGCGTTTGGTAGGTGAAGCATTATCAAGAATTGTTGAAGTTGGTTCTCAGATTATCATTGGATGGGATGACAGGCCAAAAAATACCGAACTGGTATCTTCGCTAACTATTGGTTTACATCTTGGTGGGTGCAAAGTTATTCATGGAGGAATATGTGCAACTCCTGGGCTTCACAACGCTCTACTCGAAACTAACTCTGCACTCGGTTGCATGATTACTGCTAGCCATAACCCTGTTTCAGATTCGGGCATCAAAATCTTTGGCTCTTCGGGATTCAAAACAAATCCAGAAACTGAAAAAGAAATCTCTGAACTAGTTATCCAATTGGCGGCTGAAGAAAGAGAAGTTGACCGCAGCGATCTAGAAGACCTAGCAAAGCCTGATTCATACTTTAACGCAGACATGGCGCATCAAGAATTGTTAGTGATTCGCCTTGCAGAATTTAGTGGAATGTTTGCCCCTCCTTCCCTAAATCGAATACTTATCGACTCATCCAAGGGGGCTGCAAGTGAATGGTTGTCTAGTTTCTTAGCTAGAGCAGGTATTGAGTCTGAAGAAGTTTCAAACAAAGCTGTGGCTTTGAATGAAAATTGTGGCGCTGGTGAATTCAATCCGACAGATTCGTGGACTTGGGAAGAGTCTGCTAAAGACAATCATGTTTTGATTAATTCACTTCAAAGGTGCCCTCCTGGGCAGATTATTGGCGCAGCATTAGATGGTGATGGCGATAGATGTTTGTTGATTGAATCAACCGAGGATGGTTGTAAAGTAGTCGATGGAGATGAAATGGCAGACCATATTCTTAGATCTGCAAATGGAGATTGGCATCTCGCTGCTAGTATTGAATCCGATTTGGCATTAGCATCTTCCTTGGAAAGACTAGATGCCACAATACAATTCTCTCAAACAGCTGTTGGAGACAGATGGTTATCACAAGCATTGAAATCGAGTGATTCTCAAGTTCTAGGGGTTGAAGATTCTGGACATTTGGTTATGTCTGCTCCTCATCCAAATGGCGGAAGATGTTTGGTAGGGGATGGAGTTGCAAGCTTATTGGCCGTCCTTTGTGCTATGTCTTGTGAGCAAAGGGCACCTGCCTTTGCACGTGGATTTAAACGACGTGTGTCGATTTCTCCTTCAAACAGATCGCTATGGACCGGAAACAATGATTTGGCAAATACTGTTGAATATATTGCAACCAACAGTTTAGGTGAAATGGTGAGAAGTGGTTTGGTTGGAGAAGCAAATTTGATGCTACTTGAAAATGATGTTATTTCAATTGGAGTTAGAAACTCGGGGACTCAAGCAAAAACCAATGTCTCATTACGGGTTGCTCCCGGTACAGATTTTTCATTAGCAGAAGAAGTTGTTGAGCAAATCGTGGCGACATTGAATCGAGAATTGACGAATTAAGTTACTGCAATTTCGGCCTCATATTTTTGGCCTAGCCATGTCACTAAGCCCAACAAAACGGCAGTTGCCAATAGCATAACTAACAGCATCATAGATGTGGCTCCCGCCAACATTAGTACACCAGCAATAATCCATGCTAAAATTAAATCCAGCGCTCCAAATACTCTCCAACCACGCCTCAATGTTACCACTCCAATCAGCCACGAAGTGGTGGAAACTACAAGCATCAAAACCATCATCAACACTGTAGTATGCTCATAGTGTCCAAATGCTCCTGATGGAATCAATAGATGGCCTACCCACAAACCCGAAGATATCCAAACTTGATTCTGGTTGAGTACACAAATGGTGGAGGTAACAAGACCGATAAGGCCGATTACAATCATGAATATCGCAGTGGTTTCATCTAGAATTGTGACCCATTCTCCTAGTGCATTCCAACTGATTGGTAAGAATAATGCTACTCCCACCGGTACTGCTGGTTGAATCCACTTTACCGCGTTCTTCATTGCGAATATGCTTGCCATAATTCCTGCAATTCCGAATGAAATTACAATAGTCATTACCGCCCAGGCAATCCTACCAATTGCTCCTCTATGGTCTCCCAAGCCACGCTTGATTCTCTCGGATTCAACCCACTCGAAGAGTAAGACTGCGGCTATCAAGAACACCTCTAGCGATATTACTGGAATTATCCATGACAATTCATCACTATAGGTTGGAATGAGTTGGATGCTATCTACGCCCATCAATGATGTTAACAATCTAGATGTGAGCAATAAGAGCACTATTCCTTCCAAAACCGAAGGTATTCTCAAACCTAAATCCTTCCTTCCAAGTAAAGAAATCGAGGCTAGAATAACTAGGGCGCCTAAAAGAACAAGAATTTCCCATTGGTGCTCTAATGCCACATTTGCATCACCCAATCTGCCAGAAATTTGGATTAAGGTTAGACCACACATGGTTATTGCAACCGGAGATTCGATTCCCATAATATCTGGAAGTTGTAAATTGACTTGGTCTGCTCTCCATCGAGCTATTCCGATAAATAAAACCGAAATGAATGAAGCGATTGCGATTGCAGCAAGCGATTCGCCGCTAGTCCAGGCAAAGTATATTCCAACAAGTATTGTTACGACAATAAATGAAATTACAATAGTAGGTTTGTGATGGATGTCGCCTACAATTAAATCATAATCTCCCGAGGA
>CETM01050156.1_pt1 | contig 12831 bp, 11 predicted proteins | sample 361451 | NCBI WGS metagenome assembly CETM01 (sample SAMEA2622690, study PRJEB7988) | marine metagenome | isolation source: saline water (ENVO:00002010), including
GAGGGTGTTTTACCAAGTGCAATAATCAGAAACTTAAGTGAAAAAGAGATGACAGTTTATAGAAAGCCCTTCCTTAGTGAATTAGAAAGAAGACCAACACTTGATTGGCCTAGACAAATACCCATAAACGGAGAGCCTGAGGAAGTTTGTGACATCGTTGAAAAATATTCTGTCTGGATGGCAGAAAATGAAATACCAAAATTATTTATAAATGCAGAACCTGGATCAATACTTGTTGGGAAACAAAGAGAATTTTGTCGGGCATGGAAAAATCAAAAGGAAGTTACAGCAAGTGGAACTCATTTTATTCAAGAGGATTCTCCTCACGAAATTGGACAAGCAATATCTGAGTGGGTCAAAACAATTTAATTATTAAGTGAAAAAAAATGTTTGAAAGAAAAAGTCTCGACTGGGGAGAGGGCAAAGCCTCATTCATAGAAATCTTTGATAACCAAGATAAACCAGGTTTTCAATTTGCTCATGCTACTGGATTTAACGCCTTAACTTATAAAGAATTATTAGAACCTTTATCTGAGGAATTTAATGTAAGAGCTGTTGATGCAAGAGGTCATGGTTTCACTGAACTAGAGGCAAATCCTAAAGATATGTATGACTGGAAAATTTATTGTGATGATTTGATTAAGTCTGTTGAGTTATTTGTTGAAAAGACTCACAAACCCATAATTTTAAGCGGGCACTCAATGGGTGCTGCCTCAGCAATTCAGGTTGCAGCAATTCGTCCTGATTTAGTAAGTGGATTAGTATTACTAGATCCAGTTTTAATGACTAATAAAATTAAGTTGATTTTTAAAATTGCTAGAAAATATCCTTTATTTAAAAATTTGCCAATTATTAAGCAAGGAATGATGATGTCAGAGAGTACAAAGAAACGCAGAAGAATTTGGAAAGATAAAGATGAAATTTTTAACTCTTATAAGAAAAAACTTATTTTCAAAACTTGGACAGAAACAACAATTAAAAATTACATAGATGGTGGTACTGAAATTAAAGGTGATGGAATTAGCCTAACTTGTGATCCTTTATGGGAAGCCGCAACATTTTCTTCATGGAAACATGATGCTATGGGATTAATAAATAAGCTCAACTGCCCAATAACCCTTATTCAAGCGGAATTTAATAGCACAGCAAGGGGTAATGGGCCAACGAAACTAATGCAGCAAGATAAATATGGAGTTCATAGAATAATAAAAGGTTCTTCACATTTTTTACCAATGGAATTTCCTCAAATAATAAATAGGGAAATCAGTAACCTTCAAAAACGTATAGATAACGAAAAACAATAAACAATTTTCTTTCTTCACATTCATAGGTTATTATATTTTTGGAGGGTATAAATGGAAAATGAAGAAGTTGTGCCTACACAAGAACCTTTATTTGAAATAGAGGAAACTCCCTTTATTCCAATAAAAAATACAGAAATCGACTATATTGGTGCATTAGAGGGTTTTGTGCTGGTTATATTAATATGCATGATTTTACTTGGAATCGTAAAAAGAATGAATAATTAAAATAAAGTATATCCATCTTATTTATTTTTTAAGTACACATTTACCATTGTTTAGAACCATTACATTTCTATCCCTAACCCAACACCTAAATGAAATGACATTGTCATCTTTCCAAATTTCTGTACTTATTTGTTCTCCGGGGTAAACAGGAGACGAAAACCTTACATTGAACTCCTCTATCAATGTACTATCATATTGACAAAGGTTGGAGATTATTGTTCTACAAGCTGTACCGTAGGTACAAAGACCATGTAAAATCGGGGTATCAAATCCTGCTGCTTTAGCAATTTCTGGATCTGAATGTAAAGGATTTCTATCGCCAGATAATCGATAAATTAGAGCTTGATTTGCATCAGTATCGGCAGAAAATTCGTCGTCTGATTTTCTTTCAGGAATTTTGTGTGGTTCTGGGGCGCCATCACTCGGACCACCGAACCCTCCATCACCTCTAGCAAAAGTTGTTGAACTCAATGTACACAACAAATTTTCGTTCTCTTTGAGTTTAATATCAGTTTCTGTGATAATTAAAGCACCTTTATCTTTACCTTTATCAAAGACACCTTTTACAGAGGAATCTACAAGGATATTAGCTGAATGCGGTAATGGTTCATACATCCTTAATCTTTGTTCACCATGGAGAACTAGTAAATAATTGATCCCACTTTCTCGCATATTTCCTGCGCCCCAAGATACTACTGTAGCCATTGAAGGAACGGTTTTAAGATCCCTTTCATAAACAAATTTTAATTCCTCATCATTTAGTGGGTCCCTACCAAAACCTATGCCAAGTCCGTAAAGCATAGTTTCTCTGTCCGAATAAGAAAATTCTTGATTTTTAGTCTCAAGAGACATTATTTTTTCATAATCAATAGCCATTTATATTCCCTCTAGTTTTAATAGTATTTGTAATGTATTAATTTTTATTAATATAATACTATGACTAGAAAATTTTTATGGAGTCAATTATGTCAGACACAATATTAGATAAAAAATTTGAATGTTTTGATTTAAAAATTGAAAATAAAATTGCACAATTAACACTTAATCGACCAGAAAAGCTAAATAGCATGATAAGAAATTTTTGGGATGAATTGCCAGAAATTATTACTGCTATTGATCAAGACGCTTTAGCACGGGTCATAGTAATATCTTCCACAGGCAAACACTTTTCAGCAGGAATGGATTTATCTGTATTTTCACAAAGCAACATTACAAGCTCTGAAAAAGAAAGCAAAAAAGAAGAAGGTCGCTTCAGAGGAAGCTTTTACAAAAATCTTCTTAGACTCCAAGAAACATTTAATTGTATTGATAATTCAAGAGTACCAGTTTTAATGGCAATTCAAGGTGGTTGTATAGGTGGTGCGGTTGATTTCGCTGCAGCATGTGATATGAGATATTGTACTGAAGATGCATTCTTTTGTATTCAAGAAATAAATATTGGAATGACTGCTGATGTAGGAACTTTCCCAAGGCTTCCATATTTAATTCCTTCAGGACTTGTAAAAGAGCTTGCTTACACTGGAAGAAGGTTACTAGCTGATGAAGCTAGAGACTCTGGTTTGGTGAATAAAGTCTTCAAAGATCAAGAGGAAATGATAAATTATGTAATGGATATAGCTAAACAAATAGCAGAGAAAACTCCTCTTGCCGTTTGGGGTTCAAAAGATATGATTAATTTCACCAGAGGAAGAACAATTGAAGAGGGCCTTGATCGAATTTCGCTATGGCAAGCTGGTATGTATCATCCGGGTGCTGATATGAAAGAGGCCTTTGAAGCACAAATGGAAGATCGTGAAGCAGATTTCGAAGATCTCTATCCTCTAAAAAAAGATTTTGGGCTTTAGAATTTTTCTTTATAGGAAAAAATCCAGGAAAAATTCAAATTCGTATCTGTATTGAATGAGTTTTTTGATAATTCAATATATGACCCTATATCGCCTGATTTTAAATCTCTTGACCATATAAGCTCTAAACTTATATTTTTTTTTGGAGGCTTTAAGGAAATATTTTTTCTTTCATATATGATATTTTTTTCTTCGTCTCGTCCAATAGGAAGATTTAATTCTAGGTTTCCTCTCTCCGCATATGGCTTTTGTCTTATTAAAATAGCAAAAGAATCGTCCTCAAATAGGAATTTATTTTTCTGAATACCAAAATCAAAACTACTCTCATAAACATTGGAAATCTCTCTTATATATAAGTCAGATTTCACAGGTGATATCTTTGAGAAATTTAAACTTGCAATTAATTCATAATTTACAGCGAATTTATAAATATTAAGACTTGAAAAAAATACTGACTTAACATCACTAATATTACCAAAAGCTCCTGAAAAATGATTGGCATGATATTTTTCTTTATTTATTAAAAATCCAAATGAGTTTTTACTTTGATATTTCTCTAAAATATTGTTTTCAAGTGAAATATAAGAACCAAAAGATCTATTTTTCTTTGGTATTATAAATGATGGAAAACTTAACCAATTTTCTTGTCTCTCCAAACCTGAAAAAACTGTAATACTTAAATTTTTCGATATAAAGTCTGAAGCTAAAGAAAAGCTGAACCCATCCTCAGCACTTGTCAGCCAGGGTATTTCAAAAACATCACTATTCATAAAAGACTTTGACAATTTTAATTTTTTTTCTGGATTGAAAAGATGAGTTGATGGATTTAATCCATAAAAAAACGAGAGGTCAACTGAACTACTTTTTATGGAAAAACCAGCATCGCTCAGTCTTAAGCCACTATAACCATTAGAGTTAGTGACTTTATCCCATGAAGAAAAAGCAAACACATTTTTTGTTGATGATTGATAGGTATCTTTATTTAAGTAAATAAGTCTGTCGTGATGTTTAGAAGGATTACTGGCTTGAAAAAAGTTAACTGCAGGAAGATAGAAAGGTGCGCCTAATGCATCAAATAAGGCAATGTTATCATTCTCAAGTGAGATCTTTAAACTATCTCCAAAAGATATTCCAGTTTTTACATATGACTCTCCAAGATTAAAAGAATTTACTGAAGATAAATTTTCTGAGTATGCAGATAAAAAGCCCACAGGTGAAATAGCCGCGCCAAGATCCAAAAGGCCTTGACCATAAATATTTTCATTAGCATATTCTCCCTCTTTGTTTGCAGTCTTATAAATTCTCTCAACTATCTCTTTTGAAGATAAATTATTTTTAAAAGCACCTTTTAAAACAGCTAATGCGCCAGTTACATGAGGAGCAGCAAATGATGTTCCCGAAGCATATAGGTAAGCTTCAGTTGGATGATTTTTTAAATATTCAAGAACATCCTCATTTAAGTTTTCTTTTTCACTCTCATTTAATGAGGCATATAAATTATTAGGAATTGCTACATTAATCCTACTGCCTGGGGCAGCAATACAAGAATTTTTTACTACGCCGCATCTATTGGACCAATCAGCAATTTTTCCTTCTCTGTCAACGGCAACAACAGCTATATTGTTATCTTCTAATTCTGGAAAATAATGTGATAAACCGGCTAACCACCCAGGATCTGAAGCGTCAACCTTATTTCCGTTTGTATCTGTGATACCATTATAGTTTCCTGCGGACCAAACAAAAATTGTATTTTTATTTTCTTTTAGCGCATTAATGAATTTAGGAAAATTAGATTCAAAAGTGCTTTTTGGATAATCTGTAATTTGTCCTGTAAATCCAAAACTATTATTTATTATATCGGCTTTACTAGATAACTCATAATATAGATCTGCTTCATTTTGATCGTAATAAGACCAATCATATCTATTGATTGAAGTAGGCACATAATCTCCATCTGCTGGTGGCTCTCCTAATTCTGTTGCAATAAATAAGATTTGTGACTCATAAGCTACTCCTTGCATATTACCTGGAATATCTTTTGCATCTCGTCTTGCAGCAATTATTGATGTAGTTGCTGTACCATGGAATTTTTCCCATGGAGTTGGTTCTCTACCCCCTGAATAAGTCAAAACACTATCCGGATGTAATATTCCTTCTTTTAAAAATTCATGGTGTCCCCAATCTAATGCTTCATCTACTATTGCAATAGTAACTCCTACACCTGTTGCTCCAATCACATAAGCATTAGAAGCATTTATGAAGTCCAAACCCCATTGATTAAAATACTCAGGCGTTTCTATTTCTTTTAAGTCTAATATGGGAAACAAGTTACTCGCAGACTCATCCTCTAACACGCTTTCATTAGGAACTTTTGATATAGGAATATCTGGACCTCCACCCCCACCTCCACCACATGACATTAGAATGACAACAAATATCATATATAATTTTTTAGAAATAAAATAATTTTTAGATCTCATCACTCAAGGTCCATAAGCTTGTAATTTGTGAATAATTTTTTCCACTACTAGTGATAATAGTTTTGAGAAAAATTACCTTATTTGTTTTTTTAATTACCGTGTTTTTAACTTTGTACTTTCTCAAGTCATTACAAATACTGAAAGTTCCAATATCTAAATTCATAGAAATTATTTTTGCATCAGATGGTATTTCTTTACTTTTAAAAATTTCACCTTCTGAAATCAATTTAAATAATTTTGCAGACTCATCATCCATAAATTTTATCTCTAACTGGGTTTTAATATAATGATTTGTTTATATAACTAAAATTTATCGAAATTATGACCATCTTTGACATATTGTTCCATCATTTTTATAGCTTGATCATCATTAGCAATAAGATTTGTAAAAAGATCACCCTCCTCGTCAATGCTTTCTTGCGTGGACTTGCCCCAACTGCCCTTTATTATTTGTTTGATTGATTGAAGTGCATAAGGCGGTTTGTCAAGAAACTCAGAGGCTATTTTTTTTGCTTCATTAAGGACATTCTTTGAAACAACATGGTGAATTAGTCCTTCTTCTTTCGCTTCCTCTGGATAAAAAGTTCTACCCCGCAATACCCATTCTAACGCTTTTCCAGGACCTACCAATCGCGCTAATCTTGTTGTTCCACCAGCTCCGGGTATTATTCCTACCAAGATTTCCATTTGCCCGATAGTATAATCACCTTTTTCAGCTATACGTATATCGCAAGCTAGGGCTAATTCGCAACCTCCTCCTCCACAATAACCATTAATTGCAGCAATGGTTGGTTTTTTCATATTGTCGATATCTTCCCAAAACATTCTCAGAGGTGCTTTGGTATGTCTAGTTTCAAATAATCCCTTCTTTCTTTTTTCTCTAGTAACTTCAGACATTGCTATAATTTCTTCGACTGAAAAATGTTTAATAAATATACCTGGTAAACCTCCTGTAAAAATCACAGTCTTAATTGTATCATCATTATCTAGATCTTCGATCATTGGCAACGTATCAGCTATTATTTCAGATGTTAAAAAACCTTTAGGTGAATTATTAAATGTAATAATTCCTATTCCATTATCTTTCTCACATTTTACTAAGGACATAAAACCTCACCAATTTTGTTAAATTTAAGGTTAACTCTTTTTAATTTTTTATCAAACCTAAATTACTCACATAAGGGGATAATTTTTTAATTAACTATTGAAAAAAAAGTTTTTCTGTTCAAAATACAATTTTACTTAACAGATACTCATAGGAGATAGTGATGACTAGAGAAGCAGTAATAGTATCAACAGCAAGAACTGGCCTAGCAAAATCAGGTAGAGGAGGTTTTAATATGACTCATGGTGCCGCAATGGCAGGTCATGCAGTTAAACACTCAATTGAAAGAGCGAAATTGGATCCTGCAGAAATTGATGATGTCATCATGGGTTGTGGAACTCCAGAGGGCGCTACCGGCCAGAATGTTGGAAGATTAGCTGCTATTTGGGCTGGTTGCCCCGTAACCACATCTGGAGTAACAGTAAATAGATTTTGTTCTTCAGGTTTACAAACAATTGCTATGGCTGCAGGCCGTGTTGTCGCCGAAGGCGCTGATGCTGTTGTAGGCGCCGGTGTAGAGTCTATTTCAATGGTTTCAATGCAAGGCATTAATTTAAAAGATATTACAGAAGAGAAATTAATGGAGTCTTATCCTGCACTTTGGATGCCAATGATTGAAACAGCGGACATAGTGGCAAAAAGATATGATATTAGTAGAGAGAGCCAAGACGAATATTCTCTGCAAAGCCAGCAAAGAACTGCGGCAGCTCAAGATGCTGGTTATTATGAGCATGAAATTGTACCTATGGATACAAAAATGAAAGTAGTCGATAAAGAAACAGGTGAAGAATCAGTTGTAGACTACACAGTAGATAAAGATGAGTGCAACCGACCACAAACAACTTTAGAAGGCTTAGCAGGGCTTCCCCCTGTTAGAGGTGAAGAGCATTTTATAACTGCAGGTAATGCATCACAATTATCTGATGGAGCAGCATCAGTAGTTGTAATGGACGCAAAACTTGCAGAAAAGAAAGGGCTAGAACCTCTTGGTGCTTTTAAAGGATTTGCTGTTGCTGGATGCGAACCTGACGAGATGGGTATTGGCCCAGTGTATGCTATTCCAAAATTATTGAAAAAAAATAATTTAACGGTAGAAGATATTGACTTATGGGAACTTAATGAGGCATTTGCTAGTCAGACATTGTACTGTCGTGATAAACTAGGAATTGATAATGATAAACTCAATGTCAATGGAGGTTCAATTTCTATTGGTCATCCATTTGGCATGACTGGCGCAAGACTTGTTGGTCATATTCTTCTTGAAGGAAAAAGAAGAAAAGCAAAAAATGTAGTTGTAACAATGTGTATTGGTGGTGGAATGGGTGCTGCTGGACTATTTGAAGTATTCTAGTTTAAGGCTCATCTGAAACTTTAATTACAAGTTTACCTGTGTTTTCGCCTGTAAATAATTTATTGACTGCACTAGGAGCATTTTCAATACCTTCAACAATATCTACTTTATATTGAATTTTGCCCTCTGCCATCCAACCTGATAAGGCCTCTAAACTTTCAGCATATCGATCAAGGTAATCAGAAACCAGAAATCCTTTTACTGCTAATCTTTTCATTAAAATATTTCTAAACATTTTTGGTCCAGGGCTCTCCCAATCATTATACATTGAGATAAGTCCGCAGACAGGAATACGACCATAATTATTCATAAGGGTAAGGGCTGCATCCAAAGTTTCTCCGCCAACATTTTCAAAATAAATATCAATACCATCAGGGCACTTCTCTTTTAACGACTCTAAAATATCTTCTTTTTTATAATTAATGACTTCATCAACCTTGAGGTCGTTTTTCAACCAACTACATTTCTCATCTTTGCCTGCTATAGCTACAACGCGACAACCCTTTATCTTTGCCAACTGACACACAATAGAACCTACGGCTCCTGCAGCAGCAGAAACAACGACTGTTTCACCTCTTTTTGGCTGACCAATATCAAGAAAACCGAAATATGCTGTTGGTCCTGTAAAACCTAAAACAGAAATAAGCGCTGTTAAAGGAATAGATTTTTCTGACTGAATAGCAACAGCCTCTTCTCCAGGAATTACGAAATATTCCTGCCAGCCACCATGCATACCACCTTGAACAATATCACCTGCCTTGACATGAGGAGTCTTAGATTCTTCAACTATGGCAAGCGATCCTCCAGCTCTCATAATATCACCAATTTCAACAGGTTCCATATACTGGTCAATATCAGACATCCAAATTCTATTGGTAGGGTCTAGAGAAAAATAAATAGTTTTAGCTAATACTTGACCCTTTTGTAACTTGGGAATTTCTTCAGTAACTAATTCAAGATCATTTTCATCAATTATTCCCTCTGGTCTTTGTCTTAATCGCCATGATCTATTAGTTCTATTTGAATTCATTTTTTTAACTCTCTAAGTATTTTGTTCATATTAATGTGTCATTTAATAAAAAAAAGAAAAAAAAATTGAACTTTTTCATTTTCTTTATTGACCTCGTGAACGAACACGCTACTATATTTTGTGTTACTCAATGTGTATCACCCTACTTATAGGGGTATTAACTAAAATAATTAATACATCTGTTACACTTGTATATATACAGAGATGGCCTGCCCTAGGAGAAAAATCGATTCACCTTAAGAGGACCTGACTCTGAAAAAAAGGATAAATATGATGTTGATGGAAAATTTAGAAAAAACCAAGAAATCAAAAAGAAAGACTCCACCATTAACCATTTCTGGATATACTGACAGTGAAATGGAACAGCTATATTCACAAGCAAAATCTAAGGTTGGAGAAAAACCACCTGCAGAAAATCTAAATGAACCAAAGATGGATTTCAAAGTAGCAGATCGTGCTGTTCAACATAGTGATTCGGGAAAAATAGTAAAAATAGATCCTTCAAGAGACAGTTTATTAACCGACTTTGGAAGAGAAACGCTTGAAGATAGATACTTAATGAAAGGTGAAAGTTTTCAAGAATTGTTCGCTAGAGTTGCATCATATTATGGTGATGATGATGAGCATTCTCAAAGATTATATGACTATATTTCACAATTATGGTTTATGCCTGCAACACCTATTTTATCAAATGGCGGAAATAAAAGGGGACTCCCCATTTCGTGTTTTCTTAATGAAGCAAATGATAGTTTGAATGGAATAGTAGACTTGTGGACAGAAAATGTTTGGTTGGCTGCAAGAGGAGGTGGTATAGGTTCGTATTGGGGTAACCTCAGATCAATTGGTGAGTCTGTTGGTGGCGTAGGTAAAACAAGTGGTATTGTTCCATTCATAAAAGTTATGGATTCTCTTACCTTAGCAATAAGCCAGGGGTCGTTAAGAAGAGGTTCTGCAGCAGTTTATTTACCAGTGGATCACCCAGAAATCGAAGAATTTATTGAAATTAGACGTCCAACTGGAGGTGATCCAAATAGGAAAGCTCTAAACCTTCATCATGGTGTTTTAATTAGCGACTCTTTTATGCGTGCAGTAGAGGAAGATGGTGAATGGGATCTTAGAAGTCCAAAAGATCAAACCGTACAAAAAACAATTCCTGCCAGATCATTATGGATAAGATTATTAACTGCAAGAGTTGAAACTGGAGAACCATATTTAGTTTTCAAAGATAGAGTTAATAACTTAAGGCCAGAACAGCAAAAATTAGCAGGTCTAGAAATTAAAACATCAAATCTATGTAGTGAAATTACTCTTCCAACTGGAACTGATCATCATGGTAAAGAGAGAACAGCAGTTTGTTGTCTATCATCAGTTAACATTGAGAAGTATTATGAATGGGAAAATGATAAAGACTTTATTCCAGATATTATGCGTTTTTTAGATAATGTTATTCAAGACTTTATTGACAATGCACCGGAGACCATGAAAACAGCTGCCTATTCAGCAATGAGGGAAAGATCTGTAGGATTAGGTGTAATGGGTCTTCATTCATTTTTTCAAGCAAATAACATTCCGTGGGAAGGTGTAACTGCAAAATCATGGAATAAAAAAATCTTTAATCATATCAAAAAGGCAGTTGATAAGAGTTCTCGTGATTTAGCTGAAGCTAAAGGTGCATGCCCTGATGCTGAAGAATATGGAATTAAAGAGAGATTTTCAAACAAGACAGCTGTAGCGCCAACAGCGTCAATTTCAATTATATGTGGAGGTGCTAGTCCAGGAATTGAGCCTATAGCTGCTAATGTTTACTCACACAAAACACTCTCAGGAACCTTCACAGTAAGAAATACACATTTGAAAAAACTTTTAACAGACAAAGGGCAGGACAATGATGAAGTTTGGATATCAATCCTAAATAATAGAGGTTCAGTTCAACACCTAGATTTTCTTACAGACCACGAAAAAGATGTCTTTAAAACAGCAATCGAAATTGATCAAAGATGGCTAATCGACCTTGCTGCAGACAGAACAGAAATGATTGACCAAGCGCAATCCTTAAATGTTTTTGTTCCTGCTGATAGCAATAAAAAATATATACATGATATTCATTACAGTGCTTGGAAAAAGGGAGTAAAAAGCTTATATTACTGTCGATCTCAATCTATTCAAAGAGCAGAAACTGGTTCTTCTGATAATGCAAAAATTAAAGAAGAACCTAAAGTTCCTGATCAAGATAAAAAAATTGAAAAAAAAGGAAAAACTCTTGATGAAATGGTTGCAGAATCAAGTAAAACCGATGATGATTATGATGAATGTTTATCCTGTCAGTGAGTAAGAAATGTCCCTATTAGAAGAAAGATTAGTATATAAACCGTTTAGATACCCCTGGGCTTATGAAGCATGGCATACCCAACAACAAATACATTGGTTGCCAGAAGAAGTTCCTCTTGCAGAAGATGTGAAAGATTGGGAAAAGAATTTATCTGAAGCAGAAAAAAACCTTCTGACACAAATATTTAGATTTTTTGTGCAAGCAGATGTTGAGGTTAACAATTGCTACATGAAACATTATTCCCAGGTATTTAAACCAACTGAAGTTCAAATGATGATGGCGGCCTTCTCAAGTACTGAAACAATACACATTGCTGCATATAGCCACCTACTCGATACAATAGGTATGGCTGAAGTAGAATATAGTGCCTTTCTTGAATATAAAGAAATGAAAGATAAGTTTGATTTCATGAGAAAATGGGGTGTAGAAACAAAAGAAAACATAGCCAAAACCCTCGCTGTATTTGGGGCCTTCACTGAAGGTGTTCAGTTATTTGCCTCCTTTGCTGTGTTATTAAATTTTCCTAGGTTTAATAAAATGAAAGGTATGGGACAGATTGTAACATGGTCTGTTAGAGATGAGACCTTACATACAGAGTCTGCTATTAAGTTATTCAGAACTTTTGTTGCAGAAAACCCAGAGGTTTTAACTCCTCAATTAGAAAAAGATATTTATAATGCTTGTGAAACTGTAATTAGCCATGAAGATGCATTCATAAATTTGGCCTTTGAGTTAGGAGGAGTCAAAGGATTAGAGGCAAAACAGGTAAAAGATTATATTAGATACATTGCTGATCTAAGACTAACTCAATTAGGTATGGAGAAACTTTTTCATATTAAAGAACATCCTCTCCCTTGGATGGTAGAAATGCTTGGTGGCGTTGAACATACAAATTTCTTTGAAGGAAGAGCAACCGAATATTCAAGAGCATCGACTAAAGGAAGCTGGGATGACACTTTCAAAGAAGCTTTTGGAACATAAGTTCTAAATTTTAATGAGATCTTTTACCATCAAACACACACAGAAAATATAAATTTTCTTTCTTATCTATATTTTCAACTTTATGATGAACATCGTCTTCAATTAAAACTATATCCCCAGAGGATACTTTAAACTCAGAATTTTTTCCATCAGGATAGGATAAAGTCATAGAACCTCTTCCC
>CETM01023636.1_pt1 | contig 12813 bp, 10 predicted proteins | sample 361451 | NCBI WGS metagenome assembly CETM01 (sample SAMEA2622690, study PRJEB7988) | marine metagenome | isolation source: saline water (ENVO:00002010), including
ATTATATTTTTCTAACATAGGTTACAATTATCCAGAATCATGGATTCTTTCACCACAATTTATTTTTGGAATAATAATTTTTATTTTTGGATTTTATATTAATAATATATCAGACTCCCATTTAATCAGTCTAAGAAAAGGTCATGATAATAAATATGTTATACCACAAAAAGGATTATTTAAATTCGTTTCTTGTCCTAATTTTTTTGGAGAAATTATTGAATGGCTTGGTTTTGCAATCATGACATGGAGCATAGCTGGCCTTGCTTTCTTTTTATGGACATTTTTTAACCTTGTTCCTAGAGCTCTTTCACATCATAAATGGTATAAAGAGAAATTTCCAGACTATCCTAAAAGTAGGAAGGCTGTATTTCCTTTTATACTCTAATATGTAGTATATCCTCCCATCTTGTAGTATAACAAGGTGAGAGTTTTTCCTTTCCTATTTTCCATTTATTATTAATACCCGAAGAGCTAAATTTTAAAATATCTCTACCCATATTTCCGTTAACTCTATCAATCGTTTTCATAAGTTTATCTGTCTTATTTCTATCTGTAGTTTCAAACAGATTTAACTGGACTTGATTTTTAGGTATTATATCTGAAAGTATAATACCAGCTTTTTTATATGAATACCCTGATCTAAATATTTTTTTAAGACACTTTATCGCAAGTTTAGTAATTATAATTGTATCGCTTGTTGCCGTATGAAAATTCATTGAAAAATAACCAGAGTATTGTTTAACCTTTGGTTTAAATCTATTTGTATACATAAAAACGCTAATAGATCTAGCACAAGCCTTCTCTGAACGAAGCTTCTCTGAACATCTAGAAGAGAACATACTAATATACTCTGACATTCGAGAATATTCTTTTATTTCGATAGCAAAAGATCTAGAAGTACATATGCTTTTTTTCATATTTCTATTTGTATTGAGATTAAAATGAGGTATACATTTTAGTTCTCTAACCATTCTAAGCCCAACCACATTCATCGTCTTTCTTATCCATGTCTCATCACATTCAATAAGGTCAGCTGCGGTATGTATACCATACTTCTTCATCTTTATAGCATACCTAATTCCTATTCCCCATATCTCATCTAGAGGCAATGATCTTAATATCTCATTTATCTCATTTTTATCTTTGAGATAACTTATTCCATTTCTTGATTTTTTTGCAATATACCCTGCAACTTTAGATAAAGTCTTAGTATACGATATACCTATAGAAATAGGAATACCTGTCCACCGTTTAACTTTTTCTCTAATATGTAAAGCATAACCATAAGGATCTTTTATTCCACTAAAATCTAAAAAGGCCTCATCTATAGAATAAATCTCATAAGAAGGAACATTGTTTCCAACAATATCAAAGACCCTTTTAGAAATATCACCATATAATGCAAAATTTGAAGAGAAAAGATGAATATTATGTTTATCTACAAGATATCTTTTTTTAAAAATAGGCTCCCCCATTTTAAGGCCTAAAGACTTTGATTCGTTAGATCTTGCTATTACACATCCATCATTATTCGAAAGCACCGCAATAGGTTTTTTATCTAGATGAGGCTTAAATATCCTCTCACAAGAAGCATAAAAATTATTACAATCAACTAATGCTATCATCGTACTCTGTTAAAAGACCACATGACCTTACCCCAAACATAAGATTCAGAGTTTTTTGTAATTTTTATTGGACTCATATTCTTATTTTCTGGATATAAAAAAATATTTTCTCCTAGTTTCTTATACCTCTTAACAGTAAAATCTCCATCGATAACCACCAAAACAATATCACCATTTTTTATTTCCTCTGCCCTATCAACTAACAGAATACTACCATCAAAAATTTTAGCATTTACCATAGAATTACCACTCACTCTGACAAAGAAAGTTGCACTAGGATGCTTTATTAATTTTTTATCTAATGATAAATCAAATTCTAAAAAATCATCTGCTGGCGAAGGAAAGCCTGCTGGAACAGATTGGGAAGAAAATGGTATTTTTTTAAAAATATTTAAACTCTCAAACGATGGTTTTGTAGACTTCATACTTAAATGAATTTAATTTTATGAATAAAAATTAGATTGCTAATATAATTAGTTATTACTAATTATATTAGTAATAACTATAAAAAATACTAATTAAACTTATTATATGATATTTCCCTTTGAGAATTTGATTTGAATCTATGATTTTTATCCTCCATTAAAGCAGAATGCTTAGTTTTTCTTCCATCAATTCTTTTTCTCCATCGAATAAAAGATTTTTCATGAAGATTTTTTCTCATTATTGATATAACCTCCTTTTCACTAAGTGAAAATTGAGCTTTAATCATATCAAATGGGGTCCTATCCTCCCAGCACATTTGAATTATTCTATCTAAAGACCTACGTGATAACTTTATCATAAAAAAAATAAAATAATATAATTAACTTAACTGTCCAAAGAATTGTTCTTAACCAATTATAATTTATCAATCTATTTATTAGACTTATATTATGCTTTAGAGAAAGTTTATCATGAATTGGGACCAATATTATAAATGTAAATAACCATATAACCAAAAGAATCATCAAGGATAAAAATAAGTCACTATCTATATAATTTAAATAAATCAATGAAAATAACTCTCCAATCATAAACGGAATTACAATAAAGGAAATATTCATTGTATATCTCTTATGAAAACCAATGAAAACATGAGAATCAACAGCTAAAAATGAAGGGTAAGTAATAAGTTGGGTAACAAAAAGAATACCTACTAAAACAGAATTACAAATTATATGAATTAAAAAAAAAAATTCCACCTATGTAATACTATATTTAAACATAAATGGTTTTAAAAAATTAAAAAAAAATAAGAGTATTCTACTTATTAGAATCAGGAAGGTTAATATCTATGTTATTTCTATAATCACCAAGTAAATGCTCTGAAAAATAGTACCACATCATTTTCTCATAATAACTTCTGAAATCACCATAACCGTGTCTTTTACCAGGAAATATCATCATATCAAATCTCTTTCCTTCTTTAATAAGTTCATCAGCAACCCGAAGTGTATTAGTAGGATGAACATTATTGTCCATATTTCCATGTGTTAATAGCAAATATCCCTTTAAGTTTTTAGCAAGAGATTGATTAGTTTTAATCTTTGCATCCCAAGAAAGTTCTTCATTTTCTTCATCTTCATCTTTATTCTTGTTATAAACAGCCTCAATACCGTTATGAGTTTCACTCCACCACTTATTATAAATATTATTATCATGATTCCCAGCAGACGAACAAGCAACATCATAAAAGTCTGGATAAGACAAGAGGGCAGCTGTAGACATAAAACCACCACCAGAATGACCAAAAATACCAACTTTATCAAGATCAATCCAAGTATACCTCTCAGCTAATTGCTCTAGAGATCTCTTATCATCAGCTAATGCATAATCTCTTAAATTCTGATAACCAAAAGTATGATAATATTTAGATCTCATAGGACTACCTCCCCTATGCCCCATACTAACAACTATAAATCCAAGCTGAGCAAGCGCAGTATTGTACCTGCCAGATATAGTAAAATCATTTCTAAAAGATTCAACTTGTGGACCCGGATACACATAAGATATTATTGGATATTTTTTATTTGGATCAAAATCAAAAGGCTTATACATAACACCATAAAGATCAGTAATACCATCATCAGCCTTGACCTTAAATCTTTCTGGCATCTTCCAGCCAGCATGATATAAAAGACTAAGATCAGCTTCCTCTAATTTCATAATAATATTTCCAGAAACATCTCTCAGCAATGAGGTTGGCAAGTGATCTACAGATGAGTAATTATCAACAAAATATTTGCTTGACTCTGAAAAATTAACCTTATGATTAAATTTTTCTCTTGTTAATAGTTTCATACCTGAGCCATCAAAATTTGAACTATAAATCATACTATAATACGGATCAACATCTTTTTCTCTACCAAAAGCTTGATAATAAACTTTTCTTCCTAAAGTATCTATATCTTGAATTCTTCCAGTTATAAAATACCCCCCATTTGTAATTTTATTTTTTAATCTACCTGTATTGCCGTCATAAAGATATAACTGCCCCCACCCATTTTTTTCTGACCAATAAATAAGTTCTTTACCTTCATTAATTACAGCAAGCTGCCTATAATTCCAATTATGATAAGGATGATTTATATCTTCAAATAAAAAATTAATAGAACCATCAGATGTATTAACATATGAAACATCTAAGGTATCACTTGTTCTATTGAGTCTAGTCATATATAATCTATCCGAATTCTTTTGCGTAAGATGAAGTGAGATAGTCTGATCAATATATTTTTTTACCTCTACATCGATTTTAGATTTATCAGATATATTAAAGATTTCTAAATATTCCTGAGGAACATTCATCTCCCCTGGCATAGCATACTTATAAACCTCAAGCTCAGGGCGTGGTTTATTTAAAGTATTAATAACAAAAAGCTCATCTACCTTTCTTGAATCTGAACGATTTGAATATAATTTTTTAGAATCCTTAAACCAAGTAGCTCTTGCTTTCATTCTTTTTTCACTAGTAGTATCTCCATGCTTTCTTTGATAAGAAAACCATCTTTCCCCATCCTTGGATAATTGTATTTCAACACTATCTTTATCACCAACCTCCATTAAGAATAAATTATGATCCTTTGCAAAGACAATATAAGATGAGTCTGGAGCATATGTTGCCCAATCTTCTTCTTCTTCTTCAGATATAGTATCTCCTATAGCTATTGATTTGTCATAAATATCATACTTATACCCAATACTATCTATGTGAAATCTTAAGGTTCTGTTATCTTTATCAAGTTCAACTTCTTCTAACTCTAAATCATTATGATTAATCGGCTTCCTAGTTAAATCACTCAATTTTGCAGCAAATTCTAAATTATCAAAAAGTTTAGATTTTGATCTCTTTGTAGGATCAACAATATAAAAATTCTTGCCTGATGTCGTAGTATAAGAATACCAAAACTTATCACTTTCATTAAACCATTCTGGCGATACAGATGTACTTTTAAGCATCTTAGACAAGTTTTTTTGACTAAACTTTTCGGCTGATTTAAAATTTGCTTTTTTCTGAGCTTTAATAGAAAATGAAAATAAAAGTAACAAAAATACTATCCTCATAGTTTAATGTGATTGATTATAAAAAGTTAAGATAAAAATATTTTTGGAGAGAAAAAAATTTAAGTCGGGGCGGCAGGATTCGAACCTGCGACCCCCTGGTCCCAAACCAGGTGCGCTAACCGGACTGCGCTACGCCCCGAAATAAATACAGTTCGCAAATTTGAAAATAATATTCTTTTTTAAAAAACATATTATAAAGAATATTTAAATTAGTTTAATAAATTAAATACTAATGTACATAACGACTATAAACGAAATACCTGGGAAAAAAATTTCTGAAACACTAGGAATTGCCAGAGGAAGCACTGTTAGAACAAGAAATGTAGGAAAAGATATTTTTGCAGCATTTAAAAACTTAATAGGAGGAGAAGTTAAAGCATATACAAAACTTCAAGCAGATGCAAGAGAAGAAGCGCTACAGAGAATGATTGATGATGCAAAATCTTTAGGTGCAAACGCAGTAGTTTGTGTTAGATTTCAAACTTCTGTAATGATGGCTGGAGCATCTGAACTTCTAGCTTACGGTACAGCAGTTAAAGTTAACTGAAAACTATTTTTTATATTTTTCAAACCAGGCTATAATAGCATTAACTTTTGCAATCAAATTACTAGGCCTTGCTGCTATCCCATGGCTCGCACCAGGAATTCTCACGAGCATAGACTCTACCTTATTTAGTTTAAGTCCCGCATAAAATTGTTCGCTTTCTGCCATAGGAGTCCTATAGTCATCTTCTCCAGTGAGTAGCATAGTAGGAGTAGTAACATTTCCAACATATGATATAGGAGACCTTTTCATATACTGCTCCAAATTATCCCAAGGCATTCCAGGGAACCAGTACTTATAAAAGAAAGATATATTATCAGCGTACAAGACAAAACTGTACCAATTTATTACCGGCTTAGCTACAACTGCAGCTTTAAATTTATCAGTTTTTCCAATTACCCAAGAAGTAAGCACCCCTCCTCCACTACCACCAGTTACAAAAAGATTATTTTCATCAATGTAATTTCTATCTGCCACATGATCAACACCAGAAATTAAATCATCATAATCTTGACTTGGATAATTATGATGAATAAGGTTGGCAAAATCTTTACCGTAACTAGTACTTCCCCTAGGGTTTGTGTATAAGACAAAATACCCCTTACTAGCAAAAAGCTGAACTTCAGCTGAGAATCTAAAACCATAATTAGTAAATGGACCCCCATGAATCTCAAGTATTAGAGGGTATTTTTTTGATGAATCAAACTCTGGTGGATATACTAACCATCCTTGTATTTTTTTACTATCATATGATGACTCGTACCATACCTCTTCAACTTTTCCTAATTCCTTATAATCAAAAAGATCTTTATTTAAATCAGTTAATCTATTTTTTGATCCGTTATAACCAACAGCTAAATCCGCTGGGTTATAAACGTTTCCATAAGTAAATGCATATCTTCCAGAAGAAGATATGGTATAAGTACCACCACTATATGGTCTTCCTAAAGACAATCCTCCCAATTCATCTACAATATCCTTAGCTCTTCCATTAAGATTAATTGATGCAATTCTAGTCATTCCTTCACTATCATATTGGAAATAAAAACCCTTACCATCTTTCATCCAATTAATGTTACTAATATTTCTATCAAAACCCTGTGAAATCAACTTAACATTTTCTCCATTTACATCCATTATATAAAGTGAATTTTGTTGATACCCTAAAAATTTATCATCATAACCAAGAAAAGCAATTTTTGTTTTATCAGGTGATACTATAGGTGATCTATCAGGACCAAATCTTGAAGTTAATTGATCTATTTTCCCAGATTTTATATTTAGCTTATAAATTTCAGAATTATTTGGTTCAAAATCAGAGTTATCACTAAGATTTGCTGAAAAAAGAACGTTTTCACTATCTAGCCAAATAGCCGAACTAGGATTTTTTTTCAAAAAACTAATCTGCCTAGGAGTACCTCCTTCTACCGGGAGAATAAAGATTTGATTATTCCCACTTTTCCTATATCCTCTTCCATCATATCTATAAACCATATCATCAATTTCTATTGGTGGAGCATTCCATTTAGCTCCTTCTGGTTTTTCTGGCATTTCAATGAACTCATCATCTTTTGTTTCAACAAATGAGTTAAATAAAAGATGCTTATCATCATGGGACCATTCAACATTCCCTATTGAGGAATATAAGTTTGTAAGTTTTTGAGTTGAGTTATTTTCCAAATTATATAAATATAATTGAGATTTACCCTCTTCATTAGACTTATAGGTAAACATTTTTCCTGAATTTGACCATTTTGGAGATGATACATTATAATTCCCTGTAGTAATTGGCCTCATATCACTCCCATCGAAATTCACCACCCATATATTAGATAAGTTTTTATCTGTCATTATATCTTTAAAGTTTCTTTGAAATAATACCATCTTACCATTAGGTGAAATTTCAGGATTAGAAATATATTCTAGATCAAAAACATCTATTGGTTCTAACTTATTACTTGGTTGAGAAAAAATTAAATTTGATAGAAAAAAAATTGAAAATAAATTCAAAATAATTTTCTTTAATTTGGTTTCCATAATATTTACTATATTTAAAAATTTAGAGAATGAGTTAATATTTAAATCTATAAAATTTTATTAAGATGAATAAACAAATAAGCAGAAGAAATTTAATTAAGCTTCTAGGAATATCTGGAGCATCAATACCATTAACAGGACTTATAAATTCTAAGGAAATTAATTTAATTAAAAACTCAAAAGAAAGCATTCCCATTAAATTAAGCTCAAATGAAAATCCATATGGTCCTTCAGAAAAAGTTAGAGACGCAATTGTAAGTGCTTTTGATGAAGTATGTAGATATCCATATAGTGAGCCATATAATAGAATTTCACAACTTGAAAAAAAAATCGCTAAAAGAGAAGGTGTAGACCCAGAAATGGTACTTGTAACAGGAGGATCAAATGAAGGCTTAAGAGCAACAGGAAGACTGTTTGGGATTGAAAAAAAAGAAATTATTGCTTGTAAACCTACTTACCTAGCTTTAATGACTTATGCTAAGGAGTTTGATTGTAAAATAAACTGGGTGCCTCTTGATAAAGAACTAAAATATGATTTGAATGAAATGAAAAATAGGATATCAGATAAAACAAGTATGATTTTTATATGCAATCCAAATAATCCAACAGGCACAATATTAGGTTCAAACGCTTTAGAAAATTTTTGTTTAAATATTTCTAAAAAGACTTGTGTTTTTGTAGATGAAGCTTACTATGATTATTCAATTAATGACGGATACCCTACAATGACTAAACTTGTTAGAAAAGGTCATAATATTATTGTTTCTAGAACATTTTCTAAAGTCTATGGTCTAGCCGGATTAAGGATTGGTTATCTTATTTCGAACAAGGAAAGGATAAGTCAATTGAAAAAATGTACAATGGCTGGAACTAATATTCTAGCTTCTCACGCTGCAATTAATGCATATGATGATATAGAATTTTTTAATTATAGTTTGAATAAAAATAATGAAGGACTAAACTTTTTATATTCTCTTTTTGAAGATCTAGGCTTAGAATATAAAAAATCATATACAAATTTTGTTTTTTTTAAATCAGGACATCATATAGATAAGGTTCAAGATTTTATGAAAAAGAAAAATATTTTAGTAGGTAGAGCATTTCCCCCTTACTTTAATTGGTGTAGAATTAGCACTGGAAAGATGGAAGATTTAGAAAAATTTTCAATTGCTTTAAAAGATTTTTACAAAACCTGATTAATCATTCGTCAAACTATGTTTAAAAATTTTATCTTTTTTTTTCTATTATTTTTTTTTAGTTGTAATCAAAAAAATACTTCTATAAAAAGTCCCAATTTCATAATTATTTTCATGGATGACTTAGGTTACGGGGATATAAATTCTTTTGGAGCAATTAATTATGAAACACCCAATTTGAACAATCTTGTTAATGAGGGAATGTTATTTACTAATTTTTATACTGTCCAGCCAGTATGCAGTGCTTCTAGAGCAGCCTTACTTACTGGATGTTATTCCAATAGAATAGGTATTAGTGGAGCTTTAATGCCCTACTCAAAAATTGGATTAAATGAAAAAGAAATTACTATTGCGGAACTACTAAAAAGGAAAGGATATACAACATCAATTTTTGGAAAATGGCATCTAGGACATCAAAAAAAATTTCTTCCTTTAAATCATGGTTTTGATAGTTATCTAGGAATACCTTATTCAAATGATATGTGGCCAGTTGATTTTGATGGCGTGCAAATTGCCGATACTTCCAGTTGGAGAAAAAAATCATATCCTCAATTACCTTTGATAAAAGATTTTGATAAAGTTGAAGAAATCAAAACCCTTGAAGATCAAGCCAAGCTAACTACTCTTTACACTGAAAACTCAGTAAAATTTATAAATGATAATAAAGACAATCCATTTTTTCTTTATTTACCTCATACAATGCCTCATGTTCCAATAGCTGTATCAAATAAATTTAAAGGAAAAAGTTCTCAAGGTTTGTATGGAGATCTGATGATGGAAATTGATTGGTCTGTTGGTGAAATAGTGAAAGCACTAAGAAAAAATAACATTGAAGAAAATACATTTTTAATATTTACTAGTGATAATGGCCCATGGTTAAATTTTGGTAATCATGCAGGTTCATCGGGAGGACTAAGAGAAGGTAAAGGCACAACTTTTGAAGGAGGCGTTAGAGTTCCAACTATTATGAAATGGCCCAAGGTGATTAAAGGAGGAACCATATCAAATAAAATCGTTGCAACTATAGATATTTTTCCAACAATTGCTAAAATAGTATCTGGAAAATTACCAAATCACATAATTGATGGTGTAGATATATCTGGAATTTTAGAAGGAGATAAAAATTCAAACCCAAGGAATCATTTATATTTTTATTATGGAAAAAATAATTTAGAAGCAATAAGAAAGGATAATTGGAAATTAGTTTTTCCACATAAGAGCAGGTCTTATAAAAATGTCTTACCAAAAAATGATGGTCATCCAGGAAAATATTCTCAAATAATTACTGATTATGCTTTATATAACCTTAGAAGAGATCCAGGAGAAGAATATGATGTGAAAGATCTTTATCCAAAAATTATTCAAGAAATTGAAATCTTAGCTGAAAAAGCTAGAAATGATTTAGGAGATAACTTGCAAAAAAGAAAAGGTAAAAACATAAGAGAACCTGGAAAGCTAATTGAATAATTTAACTAGTGATCCCGACAGGAGTCGAACCTGTAACCTACTGCTTAGAAGGCAGTTGCTCTATCCAGTTGAGCTACGGGACCAAACTTTTTTTGCAAATCTAAATCTATTAATTTATTAATGCAACACATGATTATGTTGGTGAAATTGACATATTTAACTTAAGGAAAGCTAATTACAAAAATAAAAATATGTTTAATTAAAATTTTTCGTTGAGATAAATATTATTCAAGGAGTCTTCCGTCAACATTTATATCTTTAAAATTTTTCATAGGCTTAACTAATTCAACTGGTAAATCTTTTACTTTTTGGGATGACACTTTTTGTTCTCCATTTTTCATCTCAACTAAATAGTTAACCCTTAGATTTTCATCAGTTTTTTTAAAATCTTTTCTTTGATGAGCTCCTCTACTTTCTTTTCTTTCAATTGCACTTAAAATTGTTGAAATAGCACTATCAATTGACCCCAATAGATCAATAGCTAATGCCAAATCTATAAAACCTTCAGCACTTGGTCTTACGTCAATATTTTTTGATGCTTTTTTAATTTTTAAAATCTCAGATAACCCTTTTTTAAGACCTTTTTCAGAGCGTAATACACCACAAAACTCCCACATTACATCCCTCACTGCTCTTTGCAGAGGTCTTGCGAGTTCTTCTCCAGTTGAGGTAAGTTCATCAAGTTCTTGATTTGCATTTAATATAACATCCTTATTCCTTCTTTGAAAGTTTAGATTTTCTGAAAACTTAGATGCTTGTAAACCTGCGATTTTTCCGAATACTAGTATTTCAGCTAAGGAGTTTCCCCCAAGACGATTAGCACCATGAACTCCAGATGTACATTCACCAGCAGCATACAAACCTTTTACATTTGTTGAATGTTTTACACTATCTACTACAACTCCACCCATCGTGTAGTGTGCTGTAGGCGCTACCTCCATTGGTGATTTTGAAATATCAAGCATTTGTGATTCCATAAATTGACGATACATTCTTGGTAGTTTTTCTAAAATTATATCTTTATCTATATGTGTAATATCTAAAAATACACCATTATTTTTAGTGCCTCTACCTTCAATAATTTCATTATAATTTGCTAAAGCAACTCTATCTCTGGTTGAGAGTTCTAATCTTTTAGGATCATAATTTTTCATATACCTTTCACCCTTCGAGTTAATCAAATAGCCCCCCTCTCCTCTTACTGCTTCAGTAACTAAAGTCCCAGCAAGAGATTCAGGATGAACCATTCCAGTAGGATGAAATTGAACCATTTCCATATCCGCTAACTTACAACCTGCTCTAAGAGCTAACCTAATAGCATCACCTGTATTTTCATCTCTTCTTGATGAGCTTCTTCTCCAAATCCTTGTATGACCACCCGCAGCAAGAACAACTGAATCAGCAAGAAAAACTGTTCTTTCACCAGAAACAATATCAAATGCCAATGCGCCAAAACAATGCTTTTCTGATCCTTGTTTATCAACCAATAATTTAGAAACGTACATCAAATCAATAATTGGAATTTTCAATTCCTCAACTTTTTTTATAAGTGTATTTAATATTGCTCTACCTGTATAGTCACCGGCATAACAGGTCCTTCTGTAAGTATGAGCACCAAAATATCTTTGATCTAATTTTCCATCTTTTGTTTTTGCAAAAGGCATTCCCCATTTATCTAATTCCTTTATTCTATTTGGAGCATCTTTTACGAGAATTTCAACTGTTTTTGGATCGGCTATATTATAACCTTCTTGGTATGTATCAACAAAATGTTGTATCCAGTTATCTTCTGGGTCTCGTGATCCAAGAACTGCATTGATTCCACCAGATGCAAGCGTAGTATGTGCATCATTCCTTATTCTTTTTCCAATTATTAAAACTTCTGATCCTTGATTATGAGCTTCAATTGCTGCTCTTAAACCAGCACCACCCGAACCTATGATCAGTACGTTACAAGCATTTGTTCTAAAATGTTTCATTTGACTAAATTCAATTTAAATATAGTTCAGGATAATTTATCTATCCATAAAAACACTTTAATAATTTTTAAAATAATAAAAATAAATCTTAAACCCTTTTATAGAAAAATCGTAACGGTAATATTAAAATTAAATAAATTATGAAAAATTTAAATATATTATTTTTTTTATTGATAATTATTGGGTGTTCAAATGATGATGATTATGTAACTAGCAGTTACAAACCATCAGGTGACTTAATCATTGATGTTACAGCATCTGGAAATGGTGACTACATTTTAAATGGCAACGATGGTAATGGAACCATCATGGGTAATGACCCTAGTATATCATTTACTGTTGGTGATGATATAACTTTTCAAGTAATGGCATCAGGGCACCCCTTCTATTTAAAAACAAAACAAGGAGTTGGCACA
>CETM01089142.1_pt1 | contig 12806 bp, 6 predicted proteins | sample 361451 | NCBI WGS metagenome assembly CETM01 (sample SAMEA2622690, study PRJEB7988) | marine metagenome | isolation source: saline water (ENVO:00002010), including
AGAAAAGGTCATTACAGAGAATTATTTCAAAATTTTATTAAACAGGGGTTTTTAAAGGCTAGAATTGATGGGGAAATTATAAATCTAAAAGCAGGATTAGAATTAGATAGATATAAAACACATGATATTGAACTAATAATTGATAATATAAAAGTAACTAAAAATAATACCAGATTACTTGAGTCAATAAAAACAGCATTAAAAATGGGAGACAACTCATTGCTGATTCTTGACTTAAAAAATAATCAAAATAGATATTTTAGTAAGAACCTAATTTGTCCAGAATCTGGAATTTCATATAATAAACCGGAGCCGAATACATTTTCTTTTAATTCTCCAAAAGGAATGTGTAAAAAATGTAAAGGCTTAGGCATTGTCCAAGAAATTAATAAAATGAAAATAATTCCAGATGACACTAAATCCATATCCGGCGGAGGTATTATTCCTTTGGGAAATAAAAAAAACAGTTGGATATTCAAGCAGATTGAAGCAATAAGTAAAAAATATAACTTTTCTCTTTCTGATAGAATTATGGATATACCAAAAAATGCATTAGAAATAATTTTAAATGGAGGGAATGAAAAGTTTTCAATTACCTCAAAGACTCTAGGAGTTAAAAGAGAATATAGAATTGATTTTGAAGGAATTGAAAATTTTATTAAATCTCAAAATTTAAATACAGAATCAAAATCTATAAGGAGATGGGTCTCCTCCTTCATGGATGAAAATAAATGCGATAAATGTGATGGATCAAGACTTAAAAACGAAGTTAATTTTTTTAAAATTGACAAAAAAAATATAACTGAAATCTCTGATATGGATCTAAAAGTTCTCCATAATTGGTTTTCTAAATTAAGGGGTAAACTTTCAAGAAAAGAATTAGAAATATCAAAAGAAATAATTGACGAAGTTTTAAAAAGACTGGGGTTTTTAATAAATGTTGGTCTTGATTATTTAAAGCTAAAAAGATCTACCAAATCACTTTCAGGAGGTGAAAGTCAAAGGATTAGACTTGCGACACAAGTTGGCTCTCAATTAACAGGAGTTCTCTATATTATGGATGAACCAACAATTGGTCTTCATCAAAAAGATAATTCAAAATTAATTGATTCTTTAAAGTCTCTCAGAGATATTGGCAATTCAGTTATAGTTGTTGAGCATGATAAAGAAATGATGCTAAAAGCAGATCATATTATTGATTTAGGTCCATTTGCAGGAAAAAATGGTGGTGAAATTATTTCACAAGGGACACCGAATTTTATAAAGCAGCAAAACAGTCTGACTGGAGATTATCTTGCAAGGATAAAAAACATTGAATTACCGAAAAAAAGAAGAGAAGGCAATGGCAAAAATCTTATTATTGAGGGATGCACAGGAAATAACCTTAAGAAAATTAATGTCAAATTTCCCCTAGGTTTATTAATAGGTGTGACTGGTGTATCTGGAAGTGGAAAATCTACTCTTGTAAATCAAACACTATATCCTATCTTAAGTTCACATTTTTATAAATCAATCTTAAAGCCCTTGCCATATGAAAAAGTGAAAGGATTAGATAATGTTGATAAAGTTGTAAGTGTTGATCAAAGTCCTATAGGAAAAAGTCCCAGAAGTAATCCTGCTACATATTGTGGGATTTTTGGTGAAATTCGTTCTATTTTTTCTCTAACATCAGAATCAAAACAGCGTGGTTATAAGCCAGGAAGATTCAGTTTTAATGTTAAAGGAGGAAGGTGTGAGAGTTGTCAAGGCGCAGGGACAAAGGTAATTGAAATGAATTTCCTTCCAGATGTTCATATAGAATGTGAAGATTGTAATGGTAAAAGATTTAATCGCGAAACAATCGAGATAAGATACAAGGGGAAATCTATTCACGATATTTTAGATATGACAATTGCTGAAGCATGCATTTTTTTTGAGTCTATCCCGAATCTGTCTCGAAAACTTAAAACATTAGAAAAAGTTGGATTAGGATACTTGACGTTAGGTCAATCATCAACCACTCTATCTGGTGGAGAAGCACAACGAGTAAAATTAGCATCTGAATTATCTAAAAAAGATACAGGGAAGACCTTCTATATTTTGGACGAACCAACTACCGGTCTTCATTTTCAAGATATTAAATTATTGATAAAGGTTCTAAATTTTCTTGTTAATAAAGGAAATACTGTTTTAATAATTGAACACAATTTAGATGTTATAAAGCAAATGGACTATATTATTGATATTGGACCAAATGGTGGAGAAAATGGTGGGGAAATAATTGGATATGGGACACCCGAAAATTTATCTAAAATTAAATCAAGTCATACTGCAAAATATCTTTTTGAAGAACTAAAATCAGCATAATTAAATGAAAAAAATTTTACATTTTTTGTTTCTTCTGAATCTATCAATACTTTTTTCACAAGTAGACATCAATTATGATATTGATGCAAAATTTGATGAAAAGAATGGTCAAATTGATATAAATCAAACTATTTTATTTAAAAATGTATCTGATAATACTATTGAATCGATATACATGAATGATTGGCCAAATTCCTATTCAAGTACTGATTCACCTCTAGCAAAAAGATTTGGAGAAGAATATGATAGGAGTTTTTATCTCTCAGCAAAAAACAAACTTGGGTTTACAAAGATTGATTATGTAAAAATAGATGGTAATGAGATTTATTGGAATAGATTATCTGATCAAAAAGATATTATTCGTGTTGATCTAAACCGTTCATTAAGGAAAAATGACAGCCTTAATATTAATATAAAGTATTCAGTTAAACTTCCTGACTCTAAATTTACAGGTTACGGTAATAAAAATGGAGAAACATTTCATCTCAAACATTGGTATATCTCTATTAGTCCATTTCACAATATGGAATGGAAGAAATATAGCAATCTAGATCTTGATGATAGCAGTATTAATTTAGCAAATTATAGACTAAGTCTAGATATCTTAAAAAAGTTAAGTGTTAATGTTAATTTAGAGAGCATAGATAAAAAGCTTATCATTAATAATCAAAGAGTAATTAAAGAATATCATGGGGAAAATAAAAAGGAAATTGAATTAGTAATAGGTTATAAAAACAATTTTAAAACAATAATTGATGATGAAGGAAAATCTATTATAACGGATATATATACAAAAAATCTTAATGAGAAAGACTTAAATGAAAATATATTTCAGATAATTGATTTTGTAAACTCTTTCTTGGAAACAGAAAATGATAAAACTACGCTTGTTTCAAAAATAGTTTATGAAAAAAATCCATATTATGGTCTGAATGACCTCCCATCTTTTCTCAGACCTTTCAGTGATGACTTTCTTAATGAAATTACTTTTTTAAAAGCTTACTTACATTATTTTTTGAGTAATAAAATGAACCTTGATTTGAGAAAAAATCATTGGATATTAACGGGCTTGCAAACATACATGATAATAAAATACATAGAAAAATTTCATCCAAATCAAAAATTTTTAGGAAGAATTTCAAGTCTTGGAATAATGAAGTTGTACAATATCTCAACAGTTGACTTTAATGATAGTTTTTTACTATATTCTGAATTTGTAAAACGTGCAAATCTTCAGCAAGCAGATATAACTCCTAAGAATGAACTCACAAGATTCAATGAAAGAATTGCATCTCCATATCATATTGGCCTAGGACTTAGATATCTAGAAGAATATTTAGGGGGAAATGTTCTTAAGAGAGGAATTAGAAGATTTCTTAAAGATCCTTTTAATGAATCTTTCAGGACCTCTATTATCTCAAATACTAAAAAAGATCTTAGTTGGTTCTTTGATGATTATATAGGAAAACGTGAGTCTTTTGATTTATCTATTGAAAAGTTAGAAATTAAAGAAAATAATATTACAATTGAAGTCTTAAATAAGAAAGGCTCTATTGTTCCTTATACTGTCGGTCAATTAAGAAATGATAGTTTAGTTGATTTAAGGTGGATAAACCCGAAAAATAATACTACTAAAATAACTTTAGAATATCTTGACTCTGATTATATTTCTGTAAATCCAAGTTTAAGATTTCCTGAAATTAACAGAAGTAATAACTGGAAATACATAAAAAGAAAAATTAAACCGATCCAATTTAATTTTTTCAAGGACTATGAGTCTCCAAAAAGAGAACAGATTTACTATAATCCCATCATGAATTATAATTATTACGATGGTTTTTCTCTAGGTTCTAGGTTTCACAATAAAGGAATTAAAATGCAAAAATTTACTTTTGAGCTTATGCCAGAGTATTCAACTAATCAGGAAACAATTGTTGGAGCGCTAAAAGGACAACTTAATTTATTTAATGAAAAAAGTGAAAATTATCGTACCCAAATTAACCTCTATGCAAGCAGTTATCACTATAAGTTAAATTCAAGATATAGAGTAATAGTTCCTGGAATATCCACTTTCATAAGAACTCCTGAGTTCAGATCAAACAAAGGGCAGGTTTTTAGTTTATTTTATTACAGTGTCTTTAGAGAAAATCTAAAAGACATTGAAATAAATCCGAATTATAACATATTAAGTGCTAAATATTTATATTCTAATAAAACAGCAATAAAACATTTTACAATTAAAAGCAATTTTGAAACATCTAAAGGATTTGGAAAATTAGATTTTACTACTGATTATAGAAAACTCTTTCCAAGTGGTCGACAAATTAGTGGTCGATTATTTATAGGTAAATTTCTATGGCATAATAGAACTAATACTAGTTATTTTGATTATAATCTCAACCGGCCTACTGACTATTTATTCAATTATAATTATTTCGGAAGGTCAGAAGAAAAGGGAGTTTTCAGTCAACAATTTGTAATGGCGGAGGGTGGATTTAAATCAAAATTTGAAACCTCTTCAGCCAATGACTATATTGTTTCTTCAAACTTTACAATTGGACTGTGGAAGTTTGTTGAGTTATACTCTGATTTAGGAGTTATAAAAAATTTGGGCTCATCATCAAAAGGCTTTTTTGACTCAGGTATAGGGTTAAATTTCATACCTGATTATCTTCAACTTTACTTTCCTTTTTATTCTTCAAATGGTTGGCAAATTAATGGCAAAAGCTATGAAGAAAAAATAAGATTTGTTTTATCGATTGATCCTGATCAGTTAATGTCTCTTTTTTCAAGGAGGTGGTTCTAGTTCTTTGGCACTTTCAAAAGGTCCATTTTTACTTAATATTTAAAATTTTTTATAAAAAATTGTAAATTTACCCCCCCTATGAAGCCTCATATTGAAGAACATAATGCAGTTATAAGTTTTGAAGATTTTAAAAAAAAAGTAATTCAAGATTATAAATTAGCTGTATTAAGTAGGCAATGTAGTATTTTAGGACGTAGAGAGGTGTTAAATGGTAAAGGTAAATTTGGCATATTCGGTGATGGCAAAGAACTGCCTCAAGTAGTTTTAAATCATTTTTTCCAAAAAGGTGATTACCGCGCAGGTTATTATCGTGACCAAACACTTTTAATGGCTCAAGGTTTACTTGATTCAGATAAATTTTTCGCTTCACTATATGGTCATCCAGATTTGAATTACGAGCCAATGTCTGGAGGTCGGCAAATGGGAGCTCATTTTATGACTGAGAATATAGATGAGAATGGTAATTGGGTTTCACAAAGAGATATATTTAATCATAGTGCAGATTTATCGCCAACTGCATCTCAAATGCCTAGATTAGTTGGATTAGCTCAAGCATCAAAAATTTATAGAAACCTTGATGTGAAAAGTATGTCTAATTTTTCATCTAATGGAAATGAAATCGCCTGGGGAACTATAGGAAATGCTAGTACTAGCGAAGGAGTCTTTTTTGAAGCCATAAATGCTGCTGGTGTCCTTCAAGTTCCAATGATTATTAGTATATGGGATGATGGATACGGAATTTCTGTTGACAATAAACTTCAAACAACAAAAGAAAGTATTTCTGAAATCTTAAAAGGGTTTCAAAGAGATGACAAACTAAATGGTTTTGAGATACTAGTTGTGAAAGGCTGGAATTATTCCGAATTACTTAAGACTTATGAATATGCTTCTAAATTAGCAAGGGAAAAGCATGTCCCTAGTCTAATTCATGTCACAGAACTTACTCAGCCCTTAGGACATTCTACTTCTGGCTCTCATGAGCGCTATAAGTCTAAGAAAAGACTAGAATGGGAACAAAAATTTGACTGTAATCTTAAAATGAAAGAATGGATTTTAGCAAATGGTATTTCAAATGAAAAACATTTAAATGAATTAGAATCAAAAATCAAAGAGGAAGTAAAAGAATCTAGAATTCAGTCATGGAAAAATTATCAAAAACCAATCATTAAATTAAGAAAAGAACTTAATGAATTCGCAGAGAAAATTCCTTTTATTTTGAATAATAAAATCTCATCTCAATTATTAAACAATCTAAACAAGAAAAAAGAGCTTTTATACAAGGATATTATTTCTGCTTCAAGAAAAATAAACTATTTACTATATAATAATCAAGATGATCAAATATTATTTTTTAAAAAATGGCTAAATGATCTTAAATTAAGTTTTAATGAAAAATATTCATCTAAACTTTATAGCGAGGGTATCAACTCGCACACAAAAGTTAAAGAGGTTTCAGTTACTTACGAAAAGGATCCTTTAGTTGCAGATGGCAGTCTAATTCTGAGAAACAATTTTGATGCACTTTTAAAAAAATACGATAGATTATTAATTTTTGGAGAGGATACTGGTAAAATAGGTGGAGTTAACCAGGGTTTAAAAGGATTGCAAGAAAAATATGGTTTAGATAGAGTTTCTGATACTGGCATAAGAGAGTCTACAATAATTGGACAAGGTATTGGTTTAGCCTTACGTGGTCTCAGACCAATTGCCGAGATACAATATTTAGATTATATTCTATACTGTATCCAGACTCTAAGTGATGATTTAGCTACTTTAAGTTATCGAACTGTTGGTAGACAAATTGCTCCATTAATCATCAGAACTAGAGGGCATCGTTTAGAAGGTATCTGGCATTCTGGATCTCCAATGGGAGCACTTACAAATTTATTAAGAGGAATTCTTATTCTTGTGCCTCGAAATATGTTGAAAGCTGCAGGCTTCTATAATACCTTAATGAAATGCAATCAACCTGCTGTTGTAGTTGAACCCCTTAATGCATACAGGCTTAAGGAAAAAATGCCTAAAAACTTAGGAGAGTTTTGTCTTCCCATTGGTGAAATAGAAATAATTAAAGAAGGTACTGACATTACAATAGTTTCTTATGGATCAACCCTTAAAATTGTTAGTACCGTAGCTCATGAATTAAAAGAAATTGGAATTAACTGCGAAGTAATTGATATTCAAACTTTAATACCTTTTGATCAATCTAAGGGGATTAGAAAAAGTCTATTAAAAACAAATCGATTACTAATAGTAGATGAAGATGTTCCAGGTGGAGCGTCATCATATATACTTCAAGAACTTCTAAAAAAACAAAGTGTATATAATCTACTAGATAGTCCTCCTGAGTTATTAACTGCAAAAGAACATAGACCCCCTTATGCTGAAGATGGAGATTACTTTTCTAAACCCTCTAAAGAAGATATTTTTGAAAAGATAATTTCAATAATGCATGAAGTAGATCCCAATAAATATCCTTCAATGGATATTTAAAATTTTAATCAATAAGTCTTGTAACAATTTTTTTTGATTAAATGCTTTATTAGTAACTCCCTTAGCTTTCAAATCTGTTTCTAAAATATATTGAAGGATTTTAGAGATCTGTTTCATTGTATAATTTTTAGATGCAGAATAATAATCCTTTACAAAAAAAGAATTTATCCCCATTATTTGAGGAGCGTTAGATTTATTTTCAATTGCCTTATATATCATAAGTCGCTTAAAAAAAGTATGCATCCCTCCTAAAGTCATTGTGATTGGTGCACTTTTTGAATCATAAAAAAGATAATTACTTATTTGAAAGCATTTACTAAAATTTCTATCACCCAAAGCTTTGTATAGTTCAAAATTGTTAAATTTTTTACTGAATCCAATGTATTTTTCTATTATTTCCGGTGTGATTAAGGTTCCTTCTGAAAGAATAATTTTAAGCTTTTCAATTTCTTTCATAATCTTTGAGAGATCATTACCTATTGAATTATATAATATTTCTATCGAACTTTGATCAATGTCAAGTTTGTTTTTTTTAATTTCAAAACCTAACCACTTCTTTATTTCAGAATCATATAGCTCTCTACTTTCATAAACTACTCCATTTTTCTTTGCAGCTTTATATAATTTGCTCCTTTTATCGAATGACTTGTATTTATGAGAAAAAATTAGAATTGTATTCTTTTGAGGATTTAAAACATAATTGGCAAGCACATCATGAGAAGACTTAATATTTTGAGCCTCTCTAACAATAATAAGATTATAAGTGCCAATCATAGGATATCGCTTTGCAGATTCTATGATTTGAGAAACTTCAACTTCTTTACCATAAAAAACTGAATAGTCAAACTCTCTATTCGCATCGGTTATAAGTTTATCAGTAACAAAAGATTCAAATTTATCTATAAAATATGGCTCAGTTCCGGATAATAGATAAAAGCTTGAGAACTTATCAGCTTTTATACTAGAAATTAATTTATTAAAATTATCCATGTCAGAAAATTATATGCATTTTTGTAATATGAATAGGCTAAACTTTCCCCTATTTAAAATACCTATTAAAAATAGGGAAAATAAAAAATTTATTTTTGATTTTATACGAAAAAAATGGCTGCTATTAACCCCTGAAGAATGGGTTAGACAAAACACAATTTCATATCTAATCAAATTAAAAAATTATCCAAAAAGCCATATAAAAGTTGAAGGGTCTATCACTATAAATAATATAAAAAAGAGATATGATATTATAGCATATAATAAAAATTATGAAATTGATATCTTGATAGAATGCAAATCTCCAACAAGTAAAATATCTAGAAAAGTATTTGATCAGATTGCATTATATAATCTTACAGTTTCAAGTAAATATTTAATGATTACTAATGGAATAAAGCACTATTTTTGTCAAATGGATTATGAAAAAAAAATATATCTATTTATAGATGAGTTGCCAAATTACAATTCAAAAGTGTAGTGAAAACAGCTCTGATGATACTTAATTATAATGGAGAAAAGTTTTTAAAAAGCTACATGCCATCTATAGTTCAAAATTCTCCTGAAGCTTCAATATATTTAATTGATAATGGTTCTAATGACAATTCAATTAACTACATTAAAAAAAACTTTCCTCTAATAAAGCTAGTCTTACATAAAAAAAATCTTGGTTTTTGTGATGGATATAATAAAGCTGTTAGCAAAATTGATGCAGAACTCATTTGTTTTATGAATAATGATGTAACTGTTAAAAACAAATGGCTTCCACCCATAATTGATCATTTTAAAAAAAATCCAAAAACTGTTATTGCTCAGCCTCATATTTTAGATCTAAAAAGCCCAGAATATTTTGAATATGCAGGAGCTGCAGGTGGATTCATTGATCGGTTAGGATACCCATATTGCAGAGGAAGAGTTTTTAATAGCATAGAAAAAGATTTTGGCCAATTTGATAAAACTCAAAAAATATTTTGGGCCAGTGGTGCATGTTTTTTTATTAGAAAAGAAACCTTTAACTCTTTAAATGGATTTGACTCTGATTTTTTTGCACATCAAGAAGAGATTGATCTTTGTTGGAGGGCTTTTAATAGAGGTCTAGATATTGTTTCCATTGGAAAATCTAAAGTTTTTCATTTAGGAGAGGGAACACTTCAAAGTTCCCCAAAAAAAACTTTCTTGAATTTTCGAAACAGTCTTCTCTCTCTTTTAAAAAATCTTCCTGAAAAAAAGACTCAAAGAATTTGCGAAAGACTCTTTTGGGACTATATAGCTTTTTTGTTTTTTTTAATAAAATTAAAACCTCTTGATGCGTTTGCTATTTTAAGAGCACATTTGTCTTTTTTTAACTCATTAAATAAAATTAAGAAGGATCTTGATTCAACCAATAAACAATATTTTACGATTAACAACCTTCCTATTAGATATTTTATAATTGGCAAAAAGAAATTTAGCTCCCTTTGAAAGAATTTCTAATTTTATATTAATTTTGCAATTGTTTTAAACACTATTAATAAAAATACTATGAGAAAAATATCACTACTACTTACAATTTTTGTGTTGATAACTTCATGTATTTCTCAAAGAAAATATCTTGAACTTGAAGATCTTCAAAGAAATACTAAAAGCCTTCTAGACACTGCAACAATAAAACTTAATACCTGTAACGAAGAAAAAGAAGCTGCGCTTGCTAATTTATCTTCAGTCCAAGATCAGGTTAGATTTTTAAAATCAAATAATCAAGATCTAATAAATAATATTGGAAACTTAACTACTCTTTCCCAAAAAGGTGCTGAAAATCTTGAAAAATCATTGGAGAGCATGAAAGAAAAAGATCTTCGCATTCAAACCATGCAAGAGGCTGTTACTAAAAAAGATTCTGTTACTTTGGCACTTGTAACTAGTTTAAAAGGTGTTCTCGGTAATCTTAGTGATGATGATATAGAAGTAAATGTTGAAAAAGGAGTCGTTTATGTTTCTATTTCTGATAAATTATTGTTTAATAGTGGAAGCTATACTGTTACCCAAAGAGCTAAAGAAGTTCTTGGTAAAGTAGCAAAAGTAGTAAATGATAAACCTGAAATTGAATTCATGGTAGAAGGACACACTGACAATGTTCCAATTAAAATCGAAGGAATAGATGACAACTGGGACTTAAGTGTGAAGAGAGCAACATCTGTTATTAGAATATTACAAAATGATTTTGATGTAAAGCCTGAGAGAATGACTGCGGCAGGTAGAAGCTATTATATTCCCTTATATGAAAATGATTCTCCTTCAAATAGAGCAAAAAATAGAAGAACTAGGATTGTTGTTCTGCCAAAACTTGATCAATTCTATGATCTAATAGAACAAGGAATGGGAAATTAAAAAAAGAAATATTCTTTTAAGCTGCCTTTTGGCAGCTTTTTTTATGGCTATTTAATTAGATTTAGCTTAGCATAACGTAATAATAATTTTTTTGAGCCAGAATTCTGAAAATCTATAAGTGCTTTTCTATTACTTCCATTACCCTCTATTTTAACTACCAAACCTATTCCGAATCTATCATGCTCTACCTTATCTCCTTCTGAAATAGATATACCGTTATTTAAATCATTTGAAATATTTGATGACGAAACAATTCTTGATAATTTCTTTTTTTTATTTAAACCTATAAACTTTAAGGTTTCTTTTTTTATATGTTTTTTTTGATTTTTTCTGTAAAAATGAAAATCATTTTTTTCTTCATACTCAACATGTTTAGAATCTATTTCTTTTAAAAATCTACTAGATTGAGAGTCAATTAATTTACCCCATCTATACCTTGATTGAGCAAAAGATATAAAAATCATTGACTTAGCTCTAGTAAGAGCCACATAAAACAATCTCCTTTCTTCTTCAAGATCAGATCTTGAGCTTAAACTTAAAGCTGATGGAAAAAGATCTTCTTCTAAGCCAACTATAAAAACTATTGGAAACTCTAATCCTTTCGCTAAATGAATGGTCATTAAAGAAACTTTATCTGTTTCATTTTCAATATTTTTATCAAAATCTGTTGCCAATGCAATATCCTCAAGAAATTCATCTAAACCTCCTGTTGAGTCTACGATCTCTTTTTGCAATTCAACAAAATCACGGATACCATTAACTAATTCTTGTACGTTTTCTGTTTTAGCAATTGAATCAAGAGTACTTTCTTTTTTTAATTCTTCCAAAAAATTAGTTTTCTTCACTATAATATCGACCATCTCAAAAGCGTTTAACTTATTATTTTGAAATTGAAGGGATTTAATAAATGTTATGAAATTCTCTATTTTAAAAAGTGTTTTTTCAGGTATAGAAAATTTAAGTTCTTTACTTTTTTCAAGAGCCTCAAAAAATGAAATGTTATTGTCCCTTGATCCAACAAGGACCTTGTCAATTGTTGTTGAACCAATCCCTCTAGTTGGATAATTAATTATCCTTTTAAGACTTTCTTCATCATTTGGATTAACAATAACTCTTAAATAAGCTAATATATCCTTTATCTCCTTTCTTTGATAAAAAGATAACCCTCCATATATTCTGTATGGTATTAAAGATTTTCTAAAAGCATCTTCAATACTTCTTGATTGGGCATTTGTTCTGTATAAAATAACAAAATCATTATACTTTTTATTATTATTATTTATAATGTCTTTAATCGTTTTTGACACTAATCTAGCTTCTTCTCCATCTGTCAAACATCTTCTTATTTTTATCTTTTCACCTTCACCATTTGCAGTCCAAACAACCTTATCAATTTTATTCTTATTGTGTTTAATTAAAGAATTTGCAGCATTAACAATATTTTTTGTTGATCTATAGTTTTGTTCTAATCTGTATATTTTAGCGTCAGTATAATCTTTTTGGAAATCTATTATATTTCGAATATTTGCTCCTCTGAAGCTATAGATACTTTGAGCATCATCTCCTACTACACATATGTTCTGAAACTTGTCTGATAACGATTTGATAATTATATATTGAGAATGATTGGTGTCCTGATATTCATCAACTAAAATAAAACGAAATTGATTTTGATATTTTGCAAGTACATCTGGATAAAGATTTAACAACTCATTTATCTTTAAAAGAAGATCATCAAAATCCATTGCCCCTGATCTAAAGCATCTTTCAACATATTCTTTATAAACTTCACCCATTTTAGGTC
>CETM01105186.1_pt1 | contig 12796 bp, 11 predicted proteins | sample 361451 | NCBI WGS metagenome assembly CETM01 (sample SAMEA2622690, study PRJEB7988) | marine metagenome | isolation source: saline water (ENVO:00002010), including
GTCCAGGAGAATGGGATGCCAATTTAGAGGAAGTTTGGCACACTGTTACATGGGGGTGGTTCAGAGCATACCCAGAGCAATTGGGGAATGGTGAGTATCATCCTTGGCTAGATGTGCAAGGTGATCCAGAAAGACTGGAGAGTGGTAAAGGAGAACTCAGTGTAAAACTTACTGTTGCGATGGACACGGCTCGTGGTGGTTACTTCAAAGATATACCTAAGCAGTACCCAGACGATGCGTGGTATAAATATTATGATCCAACTTGTAAGTATGGATGTCAGACTATGGAATACTTTTACTGGATTCTAATGGCCAACATGGGTGCATTGGACCCTGAACTTACACATGCGTGTGTAGAGAGTAAGGATGAATCTGAGATTATTAATGAGGAATGGGGAATTTGTACACGTGACGAGTTGGAGCAAAAAGATGTCTTGGCGTTTGAACTGCTCAATGATTCGGGTTTTAATTTCCCGAAAGTGATACCGGATGGGAGTTATAGGGCAGATCACGATCAGGGGGAAGAAGAGGTGTGGGCGTGTTGTAAAGCGATGACAGCTTCCTGTATAGCATGTAGTGAGGGGTTAACTAAGCAGGAATGGTTGGATAAAACATGTGGTCCAGGGTGCACAGATGCAGTCTATGCAGGTTGGGATGAGGAAACAAAAAAGATGAAGTGGGATTGTATTTATTAAAGTGGTCTAAACGTTTTTTGAATTAGCCCATCTGAGAACTTTCGTTCAGAGACACACGACCACGAATCTGGTACGATGGTCCCATATTTTCCAAATAAAGGCAACCCTTCACCTAACGTGATTGGGGCCTCCGTGAGGATGATTTCATCAATGATTCCTGCTTCCAAACACTCCCCACTAAGAATTCCACCACCTACCAGCCAGATATCAAGTCCATCTTGTTCTTTTAGTTCGTGAATATATCCGATTCCATCGCCCATCCAGAACCCCTCGACGATATCTTCTCTAGAGAGTACGTGACAGTCGAACTGACTAAAGTAGTCTCCTCCGTCATGATCAGAAACGAATTCCCAGGCGTTTCGACCCACGACTACACAATCAATGCGTTCTAAGAATTCAGCATGCCCATAATCTTCTTCTTCTCTTGGTTGAGGTAACCAATCGATTCCACCGTTGGGTGTGGCGATGAATCCATCAGCGCTTACAGCAATAGACAAAATGAGATCTCTTTGCCGGGGCATATCGTGTATAGAGCCTGCGGAAACTATAAATGGGTGTAGATTATGCTAGCTAGTGTCTATCATGCCTGGGGGCTGGGCCATACGGAAACGAGTTGAACGAGGTGTCATTATGAGGTGCGATCAGCGATGCGAACATTGCATGTTGAATCTACATGGGGAGTCCCCACGGGTGCACCATATCAAACCATCCGAAGATGGGGGGGCACACACGCTTTCGAACTTAATTGTTCTATGTCCAAACTGTAGTTGGAAGGTAAAAAATGGAGATATCGATCGGGCTGCATTAAAGCAGATAATCGATGAGAAGGAGTTGGAAAACGCTCGAATAAATAACTTAGCAGCCAGGGAAATCGATGAGTGGTTTATAGGTTTGGATAATACCGTAATTTATTTGGTGTAAGCTATAGCAATTTGATATTACTTTATAAAAAATAAGCGACAGAGATGATGGCGAGTATCAATAAGGTATAGAGTACTACTTGGCCAATCACTAGATTTTTTGTATATTGGTTTGATGGGTCATTAGTCATTTTAGTTTTCTCCTGTTTGTGGGATGGAAATTATATGCAGCCGCAAGGAGCTTCTTCCGTGCAGAGGCAAGGGTCGCATGTACATGGGTGGGCATTGGCAACAGTGGGAATGGGGAGTATCATTACAACACATTTGCGGCCTATAAGCACGGAGAGGGCATATTCTTTTATGCTAAATGATAACGGGAATCGAATTCAAGTTGGGCAGCTACTGTACCCAAGGAATCGGTAAAAGAAACAGTTTCCAGTGACTGCGTTGAACATCAGTCCAAGTCCACTAAAGAGGGAAACGAAGCGTAGGATTCCCGGATCCATAAATACAGCCATACTTAAAAATATAAGTGCGACCATTGCTCGAAAAATTCGTTCGGGGTTATTTTGATTTACAACTATTAGCTTCATAGATCATTAAATGAAATTTGTGATTGCCCAGACGGCGAGAAGTATGAATACCAGATAATATAGTGGTTTCAAATATCGGTTTGGAGAGGCAACTCCACTGGGGCCAAGAACTTCAATTGATTCGATCTGTTGTTGAATTCCGCTCAGTGCGCCTTTGCGATTTTTTCCTTTGGTCTCTGCTGTTAATATCTCTTTTAATGCTTCGATATCCTCGACATTTGAGATTTCTTTTAACAGATTGCCGACGGTGAGTTTTGATGGGTCAATAGACATTTTATATATCCTCATCGAAAAGGAGCAACTGTCATTACTTAGTCTGATTGTTTTGAGATGGAAATAGAGAGTATGTGTACCATACTCAGGGACGTCCAATCGGGCAAAAAGAAACGCATCCATGAAGCTATGTAGAGGAAAAGGTTCAACTCCCTTCACTTATATGTCAATCCATCCTTCTTGTTTCCATCTGGTAATTACACTTGGGCTGATATCGATATCGGCGGCGGCTTCTCCTTGAGTCCAACCCAGCTCGTTTACTAAGTATTCAACTCTTGCAAAGTCCTCCTTTCGATCTTTTTTATATGCAACAGTTTGTTTTTCAAACTGTTCTTTCCTGCCAAATTCTTCATAGCAATATAGGCAATTGGACCTGCCAAGGGTCCTCGAATGGACTATTTGAGGAACCTCGCCATGTATTTCACACCTCCAAAGCGCCCTGTCTGCAGAAGCATAACCGATAGTCGATATAGATTGCCACTTACTCCCTCGGATGAATTCTCTCGCCAACAGTTTTCCCCGATCTCCATTATTCTCGCACCAGGTTTTTAGAGAAGATTTGTGATAGTGTATTCGTCGGAGTTCTTGAAATCGAGAGACATTTTGTGGTTTTCTCTCTCGTAAGTATTGTTCGATAGCTTCGTTGTGAGATCTACTAAATTTGATGCCACTACGTTGTAGCAACTGTAACAGTTTTCCCATTTCTTCAGTGGGGGGCCACTGAATCTCGTTTTGGTTGTAGGAGACATCAGGGGGCAGGGGTTTGAGTCTACTGTCTCGAACCCTAAACGTGGATATTCCATATTCTGATTCGAGTATTTTGTTTTTTTCTTTTTCGGGTTCCCGTCTGGATTCATGCGTGATTCCATCACATTCAATAGCAACGTCATACTCTCGAATGATCACATCAATGGAGATCCCTCCAAATTCTTTGGCACGAGGAGGAATGTGATCAGCTTTTCCAAAAATATATTCCATTTCTGCGTGAATATAAACTTCAAGATCGGATCGTGAAAAGGCCCGCTGGTTGCATGTTCTACACCCTTTGTCCCGTTTGAACCGATTGGTATTGGTTCTGGATACAGGGGATGCGGAAAAACTGTGATATTTTATGATCAAATCCTTATCTTCTTGAGTTAACCCGATTTCTTTGAGTGCCTCTCTTCCGATAGAACAAATCCAATAGACTTCAATCGGGGATCCTCGGAGTATTTTTTTCATATCCTTAGAGGCATTTTCTGGCCAGTCGGGATGCTCAGGATACCATTCGTCGGGTAGATGTCCATATTCCTCAACGTTGTCTAGACAATATGTTTCTATGTTGTTATTAAGTAGGTAGCAGTTGGGACATCCTTGTTTATTCTGAATACATGCACTTGGACTTTGGCGTCCTTCTTCTCCACAATCGGGACAGTCCCACCAAACTTTTCTATTGGAGGTTGGTGTGTACTTTTCAGGAGGGGACTTGTTCCGCTTCGACCAAAATCTAACTAGATCTGGGCGGGATGTGGCAAAATTATGTTCCTCAGTTACCCCAAATTGAGCACGAGTGTCGGCCCTAATTAGATCCGAACAATCGGTACATGACCAGGAAGCCCCGGGTCGTGTCATTGCATAGATTTTTCTTTCAAAGATGGTCCCGCATCCATTTCCTAAATATCCCGGACACTTCCAATTGACGAGAGCGTGATGCTGTCTTGTAACCAATCGGGGCGTGAGATGTGCATCTTCTTGTTTGACGGGAGAAACCCAGAGCTTGGCAACTTCAGGATAGGCATATGCCAGATGATTGTCACGTGGGTCGTCACGGTCGGTTTTTGGTTTGGGGTCTATGTCAGGTATGTGAAGTCCATTCTCTCTCCGTCCCATGGTGTCCCAAATGTCATCTGTACCATGATGGGGGTTACAATATCTACAGCCACTTCCATGCCGTCCGACTGTATCAATCCTACTGGGAAGATATGCATCAAAACAGTGTCCTTTGCTGCACAACCACCAAACTTTTATATTGCTTTTTGGAAAGAATTCCTCCATATCCTTAGAGGCATTTTCTGGCCAGTCGGGATGCTCAGGATACCATTCGTCGGGTAGATGTCCATATTCCTCAACGTTGTCTAGACAGAATTTTTTTAAATGATTGTCTCGAGGATCTTCTTCATCATTGTTTGGTTCGGGGTCTATGGCAGGTATGTGAAGTCCTTCTTTCCTTCGTTTTGCAGTATTCCAAATAAGTTTGGGAGGGTTTGAACAGTAAGGACACCCACTGCCTGCTCTACCACGAATTTCATACGGTGTTGCTTCATATGAGTGCTTGATGTCGCAGATCCAAAATCTATCTTTTCCAGATCCGGGAGTGACATCTAATGGAGTTACATTCCCATTCATCTCATTGTCCCAATATTTGACTTTATGTGGAACCTTATGTGCGAAATTGTTCGTGTCACTTAGCCCATAGGTTCGTGGCATATTAGTTGGTAATTGGATTGGCGAATAATTAAAAGAAACCCCAAAAAATGAAATATATCGGATATTATATAATTCTGTAGAAATTAACGTACATTCGAACCTTTTTTCTACGTAACGTTCAAGAACTAAGCTTACGTCCAATCGGGGATTCGAACCCCGGTCACAGGCTCCGCAAGCCCGTAGGATAGTCCACTACCCTAATTGGACAGAGTAGAGACTACAATATTTTTTGTAAAGAGAGTTTTGTTTCTAGATTTGGCAGAAATGAGGCGATAAACCTTTCACCAGTGTGCGAGTAGTGAGGAGTAATTTAGAAATGGACGACGTGGACAACAAGGAATCAAATGGGCCTGAAGAGGTAGAAGATGTGGTTGAAAGTACAGTGCAGGAAAAGGTAAATCAAATGGGGGGTTTGATCGATAAAGATGTTGCAGAAATGTTGATTGAGTATGAGCAGAATGGAAAGGTTCAATGTGCAATTAGCGATGTAAAGGCAGGTTCAGATGAAGAGGTTAGATTTATCGCAAAGGTCATGTCGATAGGCCAGATTCATGAGTTCGACAAAGAGGGAGAAGAAGAAAAAGGGTATGTACTAAACGTTGAATTAGCGGATGAAACGGGGAGGATACGGGCGGCATTTTGGAATGAATATGCGAAAGCGATAGAAGAAGAATTAGAGATAGGACAAGTATTACGAATACAAGGATTTTCGCGTGAACGTGAAGGTGAAATCGAAGTCAGTGTGAATCGAAGTATAATAGATGAAGATACAAACATTCGAGTGGATGTCATGGATGAGTGTAAAATTGGAGATCTGATATCGGGTGCATCTAATGTGCAAGTAGTTGGAAGGATACTATCGGTTGAATCAGAACGGACGTTTTCTAGGTCAGATGGTTCCGAAGGGAAAGTGGCTAGTATAACGATAAGTGACGAGACGGGGAGGATCAGGCTTGTGTTATGGGACAAACAAACGCAAATAATAGAATCGATTACAGAGGGGAAGTCGATAGAAGTGACGAAAGGGTACATACGGAAACGAGAATCTCAACTAGAACTACATGTTGGCAAGGGGGGATCGGTTAATATAGTAGAAGGAGAGGTTGAATTTTCTGTAAAATCGAACAAAATAAATACGCTAGAAATCGGAGATACCGCAGATATTCAAGGTGTCATCGTAGTAGCAGATCCAACAAGAGTATTTGATCGAAAGGATGGGACAAAGGGCCAAGTTAGGAATATCAGAATTCAAGATGGAACCGGGGAAATACGAATGGCGTTATGGGATGAAAAGGCGGATATTGAGATAGGGCCAGGGGACAAAATATTGTGTACAGATATTCTGGTGAAAGAAGGTTGGCAAGAAGATTTGGAAGCATCTACTAATTGGAAAACTTCAATAAGTATTTTAGAGAGGTCAGAGTGAAAGTGTGTGAATCTGCGGTGCAGATTGCAAAAAATGTAGCAGAGAGAAAAACCTCACCGGCAGAGGTCATTGGATCTACCTTGGATCGAATTCAAAAAATTAATCCAAAAATAAATGCGTTTATTACAATATTAGAAGAAGAATCAAGGGAGTCGGCACAGGTATTAGAAAATCGAATAGAACGGGGGGAAATTATAGGCCCATGTGCGGGCGTCCCAGTCGCAGTGAAAGATTTGTTTGCATTTAAAAAGGGGATAGTACATACATTTGGTTCGGTTCCATTTTCCAACTATATTCCTGATCGGGACGCGCCACTAGTTGAGCGATTAGAGGGAGCAGGTTCTATTGTTGTGGGGAAGACCAATACTCCAGAGTTTGGACACAAGGGGATCACGCATAATGAAATAATTGGGAGGACGGCAAATCCGTTCGATATAGAAGTTACGCCGGGTGGGTCTTCGGGGGGAAGTGCTGCTGCGGTGGCGTCGGGCATGGTCCCTTGGGCACAAGGATCGGACCATGCGGGGTCTATTAGAGGTCCAGCTTGTATGTGTAATTTATATGGTCATTTTCCGTCTGTGGGGAGAGTGCCCCATGCGATGCGCCCGGATGCATTTAAATATCATCTCCCATTTGCAGCGAGTGGGCCATTGACGCGGACGGTAGAAGATGCAGCAATGATGTTAGATGTGATAGCAGGTCCACACCCCGAAGATCCCGATAGCCTCCCGATATTTGAAGGAGAATATGTATCAGCTGTTGGAAAGGGAGTAGAGGGTATGAAAATAGGATATGATCGCACGTTTTTGGATAAACCAATTGAAGAAGAGGTCGTGCAAAAAATTGAAGATGCGTTGGGAGGATTAGAAGAAGCAGGTGCAGAAATTGTATATACAGAAATAGAATTTTCAGAATGGGAGAAATTACACGAAGTGTTGATGATCGGATTAGAGATAGTCTATGCAGAAACTGCGCACAATCTAAAAATTTCAACGGGTATTGATCTTATGGAGCATCAAAGTGTTGTATCCCCGATTATTATTGACCGCATCCAATCGGGGGGGAGGAAAGGGGTATTGGAATATCGTTTGGCAAACAACCTACGGACAGAATTCTATGTGAGTTTATCGAGATTGCTGGAGTCAGTGGATGTATTGGCGACTCCAACCATGGCAGTTCCACCACATCCAGATGCAGAAATTCCCACAGAAATTGGAGGCGTTTCGGTTTCGGTGAAGCATGGGACTTCGCTTACATGGCCATTTAATTTAACAGGAAATCCAGTGGCTTCGGTTCCAAGTGGATTGACGAAAAGTGGGTTGCCAACGGGGATGCAGGTGGTTGGTCCAAGGTTTAGGGATGATATTGTATTAGCAGTTGCAGGGGCATTGGAAGAGACTAGACCATGGGTACAGAACTATCCGAAGTGGTAGGGACAGGAAGGGTTAAGTCCATACATATTGCCGTGTGAAGTATGAGTATGGAATTGCCGTTTGCTCCAGTAGATACGATTATTCGTAGAAATTCAGGTGTACTCCGGGTGAGTTCTGAGGCAACTGAAGAATTGGCCCGTTTGATTCAAATAGAAGGTGCAAATCTCGCAATTGGGGCTGCTAGAATTGCAAGAGAAAATGGGAGAAAAACCATCCAGGAAGGAGATTTCAATATTAGAGAAAGAAGTTCTGAAAGAGAACTAGTATTGCCTATTGCCCCTGTTGATCGCATTGCACGATCGGAAATAGATGATCGATATAGAATTGGCAATGATGCAAGATTGATTCTTGCAGAATATTTAGAGGATTATGCAGACCAAATAGCAAAAAAGAGCGCGATTCTGTCACGTCATGCGGGAAGGAAGACCATCCAAAAAGAAGACATAGAGACTTGTGTAAAAATTTTGGAAGGATAATAGCTAATTATTCATAATAATGTAAGTTGGATGCATGCTCCATAGTGGAAAATATACGCTCGAGTAGAGAAGGTTTATGGCACATACAAGGCGTTTCTTCGGTGCAAAGACAGGGGTCGCACGTGCAGGGATCACATTGGCAATGGGGATTGTCACAGGGCATTTGTAGTATGAACGCACTCGGTAGTTTATATATTTTATGATATATGATATCAAATAGCATAGAGTTTATATCCTCCCCCATCCATACAGTATCTATGAAGACTTAGCATATCCCTGTCTCAGTCGAGGCAGGATCCAGTAGCGTGGCCCAGTAACAGTGATAAAACAGCTTTCGGTGGAGCTGTTGCGGTCATCTACAGATGGCCATTGGACTATTTTATACAGATAATGAAGAGGTTGCAGTCACAATGTTGGGTTGAAATAGTTGTGTAAATGAATGCCAAATTCGGGTGTTAAAGTTAAAAGTTCAGATTCGGCTAGAACATCGTAGTGATTTTTGAGGGAATCCCCTATGTCAGGACCAATTCGTGCGGTGAAAATTGCCTCACTTTTTAGGAAGGCCACGGCATTATCAAATTCTCGGAACCGCTCGACTACATAATGGTCGTTGTCGATGAAGGGGCCGTACACATCTGTTTTGGTGTATTTATCTAAAAATGCAGATGCGTGTGGTTGAGAACTAAGTGGAGGTCCATCGTGGTGTTCTATAGAAGGTATTTCAATCGACGATAGTTCGAAGAAGAAGATGGAATTGGATTCCGAGAATGTGTCGCATCGGACTATATTGAAATCGTGTCGAGTCAACAGATCTGCTATTCCCGATAGAGATTTCTGCAATTGGGGGTGCAATTCATCTTCGACTATATCAGGGGTGTGGAAAATGATAGCAATAGGAGAAGTGCCCCTATTGGCTATATGGTCCTGTAACTCCTCATTTGTAATTAGTTCCATAGAGTGTGGATAGAATAGTTCTATTCTTGGACGGGATAAAAGCTCGCGGGAATAATGTTGGATTAGAGATAGATTAGGGGAGGAGAGAGCAGCAGCAACGTTTCTAGATGGGTCTATAGGATCTATGAAGGTGAGCGGAGAGTCAAAAAAATGTTCACTTGTGCCATTTGGGTCTAATCGTATAGGAACAATCCATTTGGACATCTCTTCGATGGTATTTGTAAAGCTCCCAAATAAGATTATGAGAAGCTCAGACAGATAGCCAGATGCTCCTTGAGTCTTGAGATCGGATCCATAGACCCCGCACCCTTTGAAGAATTGTTTAAGGAGTCTAATCTCGGTAGAAAGTTCCTCAGTTAGTTGGTCTGATAGATATACCCCGTGAAGAGGAGTCCGATCTACCGCAGATATGAGATCGATGGCGGATGTGGCGGCATAGCAAGGGACGATATCTATTTTAAAACCGTTAAATGTGCCTTTTACATAGGGATGATCTGCATATTCTTCATGTCCATCGGGTAGAATTTTGTGCCCAATTTCAAGGCCATATTTCTCTAAATCTTGTTTAGAAGTGGATCGGGGGAATTGAATAAAAATATCAATATCAACATCTCCGCGCAACCAAGTATCGCGAGAAGTACTTCCTAGATGGAGCATATGTGTTTTGAAAGGGAGGTTGGATGTTGCTTGTCGAGATAGTATTTGTAGTTCTTGGATGGCTTCTTCGAGCTTTTTTCTTTCTGAAGAAGTTGGTACTACTTGTTCTCTAACGCTGGCTAGTATGTTATCGAACTGTACCATAGTCTGTTATCGGTACTCCGACACTAAATGAAAGAGTATCGGTCTGATAATGGGGCGTTTATTGAAAACGAAACGAATATGTAAATTGCGTTGGTAAAGTCACATGCAGAGCCTTCATAACTCAGTTGGTAGAGTGCCTCGCTGTTAACGAGGATGTCCCAGGTTCGAGCCCTGGTGGAGGCGCTAGGCATGGTAGTTGAATATATGAACCCGTATTTGCCCTCGGATCCAGTCTTGTATTCGGCAACCGTTTTAGGGATTTTGGCAGTCATGGGATTTGTTGGATGGGCGGCTACTCGAAGGGTCGTTTCTGTGTGGCCAGAAAACCTGGTTGGAAAAACTGATACCGTATTAGACGATTACTTAGTTACCAAAGAAGTGTTGGAACCTTTATCGTACTTAGTTCCTGCAATAATATTTTATAATTTTGCATATACCATTCCTCAATTTGCAGTTGCTATTGAGAGAATTTCAATATGTGTGATTATACTGTGTGGTGTTTTGATATTCCAAGGCATTATCAATAGTTTGGGGGAATACTATCAGACTACAAAGTATGCAGATGGACTTAATATAAAAAGTTATTTGCAAGTTGTCAAGCTCATTGTATGGGGTCTTGGAATTGTGGCCGTTGTATCAATTCTAGTGAATAAAAATCCCGTCCTGTTGCTTAGTGGAATTGGTGCGATGACTGCAGTTCTATTATTGATTTTTAGAGATACAATTCTTGCATTAGTTGCTAGCATACAAATAAATTCCAGCAGTCTTTTCAAACAGGGGGATTGGATTGAAGTTCCCCAATTTGGTGCAAATGGTATCGTAGTAGATATTGCGTTACAAGGAGTGAAAATCGAGAATTGGGATAAAACTATTTCAGTAATTCCCACTCACAAGCTTATTGAATCCACATTCAAGAATTGGAAGAACATGGAAAAAAGCGGAGGAAGGAGAATCAAGCGCTCTATCTGGATCGATATGAATAGTATTTCGCTCTGCGATGGGGAAATGTTGCAGAAATTTAAGAAATTTGACCTTATCAAAGGATATATTGAGGGCAAGCAGGTGGAAATTGAGGAGTATAACCAAATGAATGGGTTTGATTCTTCAGAGATCATTAATGGCCGGAGTTTGACCAATATTGGTACGTTTAGAGCATATGTTGAAGCATATTTGAAGGAGAACGGCAATATCAGTGAAGATATGATGTGTATGGTTCGGCAATTGGAACCAAGTGAGAAGGGACTTCCAATTCAGATATATGTATTTTCTAATGATACAGATTGGGTCCGTTATGAGGAAATCCAAGCAGATATTTTTGACCACCTTCTCGCAGTAGTACCCGAGTTCGGATTAAGAATATTCCAAAGGAATACGGATTTGGGAAAGTAAGGCGGGGTTGAGATTACCACTCCACTTCGTCAGATCCAGGGACCGTTACTCGGGAGAAAGTAAATTTGTCACCATCAAGTGGGACTGTCGCATCTATTCCCATCTTTTCTGATTGACGAGGAGGGCCAGAAGGATCGAGTGGGGCTCCGGTCATAGTTGGGAAAGTTATAACATCTCGGTGTGGTTGTACACGGGTGTTTAGAGCCCAGTTTATCTGACGTTCATCATATAGATCAATATCTGTGTCAACGACGACGCAATATTTTGCTTGACAGCGGCCACCCAAAACAGCAGCGATGACATTTTTGGGATCGCCTTCAAGGCGTTTATCTATAGAGACAAATGCTTCATACATACCATTTCCTCCAGAATAGGGGTCGCATTTGACCAACGCTTGTTTCACAGAGGGTACTGCTCTTTCTGCGTCTTGTCTAACAGTTGCACTCCGAGGGAGCCAATTCATGAGGTTGTTTTCTGTAGGAGGAAAACCGGTTAAGATGGTATGATACATCGCGTCTGAACGTTGCATGATACCCGTTATTTCTACAACAGGACACATTTGTTTTGGACCGTATGTTCCAGGGAATTCACCAAATGGTGCTTCCTCTACCAAATTATCAGGATGAATTAGTCCTTCGATGACCATCTCAGCATGTGCAGGGACGTCAACGTCTATGGTTTTGCATTTGACTACCTCAATTGGAGATCCTTGTAATCCCCCTGCAATCGATAATTTATCGACAAAATGGGGAGCGTTGGCGATACTTCCCATGGTTACGGCGGGCGGGGGTCCAATGACAACTGCCACTTCTGTGGATTCTCCTTTATCTTGGTTTACACGATACGCATATCCGATACGCCTTTCGGGGGGAGCCCATATTGTGAGTTCTTGTTTAGATTGACGGTACATTCTATGAATACCAGAACCACGAACACCAGAATGTGGTAAATTGGAAATTAAAGATGCTCCGGTGATATAATCTCCAAAGTCCATTTCAGAGTGATGGACGATCGGTATATTGTATAGATCAACATCATCCCCCGTCTTAACAACTTCATTTACAGGGGCTTTTTTCACTGTTTTAGTTTCGATTTGGTTGTTAATAGCGTCAATATATTTTTGGACTCCTTGTTCGTGGGTTTCGACACCTACGGACTCGAGGATGCGAGCTTTAGTGCCGTAAAAACCACCCATAACATTCATATCATATCCGGCCACGTTGGTAAACCGGAATGCAGGGCCCTCTACTTCACAGGATTTTTTGATGTAAGCTGCCATATCAAATTTTGTTGAGACTTCTTTATCTATGACGACAAGATCTCCACGTTTTTCTAGATTTGCAGCCCACTCTCTCAAACTTTGTTCAACCATCAGTGAAAAAGATTAGGCCTCATTTTCCAATAACGTTAGCGATTGGGAGATATGGGTT
>CETM01045216.1_pt1 | contig 12777 bp, 13 predicted proteins | sample 361451 | NCBI WGS metagenome assembly CETM01 (sample SAMEA2622690, study PRJEB7988) | marine metagenome | isolation source: saline water (ENVO:00002010), including
TGTCACGCAAGAGGTCGCGGGTTCGAGTCCCGTCACTCCCGCCATTAATGATAATCATTTTCATTTAATTCATGGAAATGTGAATATCTGTCACCTGTAAACTTTAGTGTAAATTCCTATATATATGTTAAGTTAAATTAATATAAGAATCCTCGAGCTATGAGCATCGGGGTAGATATTGGTAAACAATGATTTTTGATTTTCTAACAGAGTATCTGTCTATAATAATTTTTGTATTTATAGCGTTAGCATTAAGTATTGGCTTTATAGCTATAAATTTTGCACTTTCACCTAAAAATCCAGATCCAGAAAAATTATCTGCATATGAGTGTGGATTTAGCGCTTTTAGTGACTCCAGGATTAAGTTTGATGTAAGATTTTATTTAGTTGCAATTTTATTTATTATATTTGATTTAGAAATAGCTTTCCTTTTTCCTTGGGCAATTTCGTTAGGCAATATTGGTCTTTTAGGTTTTTATTCAATGATGATGTTCCTATTTGTTTTAACAATAGGTTTTATTTATGAGTGGAAAAAAGGAGCTTTGGAATGGGAATAAATATTTTTAATTTTAAAAATAAGGAAAAAGATATACCACAAGAATTTAAAAAAATAGCTAAAGATTTTAGTGAAAAAGGCTTTATTACAACTTCTTCTGAAAATTTAATTAATTGGGCAAGAACTGGTTCTTTACATTGGATGACATTTGGTTTGGCATGTTGTGCAGTAGAGATGATGCAAACGTCGATGCCAAGATATGATCTTGAAAGATTTGGTGCAGCCCCTAGAGCCTCACCAAGACAATCGGATGTTATGATAGTTGCTGGTACGTTAACCAATAAAATGGCAGCACCGCTTAGAAAAGTTTACGATCAAATGCCAGAACCCAGATATGTTATATCTATGGGAAGCTGTGCTAATGGTGGAGGATATTATCATTATTCGTATTCAGTAGTAAGAGGCTGCGATAGAGTAGTTCCAGTGGATATTTATGTACCAGGATGTCCACCATCTGCTGAAGCTTTACTTTATGGGATCTTACAACTTCAAAAAAAGATAAGAAGAGAAGGTACTCAAAAAAGATAAATAAAAAAATGACACTAACAGATTTAAATAAACTGTTAAATTCAGAACTGACTACTAAAATTAAAGCTTCAAGTATTAATAATAATGAACTTTTAATTAATTTAGATTTAAATGACTTGTATACAATTATTATTTTTTTAAAAACAGATGCAAAATGTAAGTTTAAACAATTAATAGATATTTTTGCAGCAGACTATCCTGGTGAAAAAAAAAGATTTAAAATTTATTATTTACTTTTAAGTCATGAAAATAATTTAAGAGTAAAATTAATGACCAGTATTAATATGGATGAAAAAGTTCTATCAATAACTAAAATCTTTCCTTCAGCAAATTGGATGGAAAGAGAGGTTTTTGATATGTATGGAATTAAATTTAAAAACCATCCAGATCTCAGAAGAATTTTAACTGATTATAATTTTAAAGGATTTCCATTAAGAAAAGATTTTCCACTTACAGGATTTAATGAGGTCAGATATAGCGAAAAAGAAAAAAAAGTTATCTACGAGCCAGTAAAACTAGAACAAAATTATAGAGATTTTGATTTTGCAAGTCCTTGGGAAGGAACCAAGTACATGAAGGAAATAAAAAGAAAGAATAAAGATGGCTAAACAAAAGAAAACTATGAATTTAAATTTTGGGCCGCAACACCCGGCTGCCCATGGTGTTCTTAGGCTTATATTAGAACTTGATGGTGAATTAGTTGAAAAAGTTGATCCGCATATTGGATTGTTACATCGAGGGACTGAAAAATTAATTGAACATAAAACTTATACTCAGGCTTTACCTTATTTTGATAGATTAGATTATGTTGCTCCAATGAATCAGGAGCACGCTTTTGCTTTAGCAACAGAAAAATTGTTGAATATAGAGGTTCCAATAAGAGCTCAATACTTAAGAGTTATTTTTTGCGAAATAGGAAGAATTTTAAGTCATCTACTTAATATTACTACGCAAGCTTTGGACGTTGGTGCATTAACACCGTCTCTTTGGGGATTTGAAGAAAGAGAGACATTAATGACTTTTTATGAGAGAGCATCAGGCTCTAGGCTTCATGCAAATTATTTTAGAACCGGGGGGGTTCACCAAGATTTACCAAGTGCGCTACTTCAAGATATTGGAAAATTTTGTGAAAAATTTCCAAAAACAATTGATGATTTAGAAAATCTTCTAACTGATAATAGAATTTTTAAACAAAGAAATGTTCAAATAGGTGTTGTTACAAAAGATGATGCTTTAGCACATAGTTTCTCAGGTGTAATGTTAAGGGGATCTGGTGTTCCATGGGATTTAAGAAAATCACAATCTTATGAGTGTTATAAAAATCTAGATTTTAAAATTCCCGTAGGAAAAAACGGAGATTGTTATGATAGATACTTATGCAGGATAGAAGAAATGAGGGAAAGTGTAAAAATTATAAAACAATGTCTCAAACAAATACCTACTGGTCCAATTAAAACGATTGATGGAAAAATATCACCACCCTCAAAAGAGGAAATAAAAGAATCTATGGAGGCATTAATACATCATTTTAAACTTTTTACCGAGGGATACAGAGTACCAAAAGGAGAAGTTTATTCTGCAGTTGAAGCACCAAAAGGGGAATTCGGTGTATACTTGATATCTGACGGAAGTAATAAACCATATAGATGTAAAATTAGAGCACCTGGATTTTCACATCTCCAAGCTATCGATTATTTAACAAGAGGCCACATGCTTGCTGATGTGCCCGCAGTTTTAGGTTCATTAGACATAGTTTTTGGTGAGGTGGACAGATGAGTTTAAAAAAAGTACATGATCAACAACCTGAAAATTTTGAATTTACAAAAGAAAATTTAGAATTAGCAAACAAAATTTTGAAAAAGTATCCCAAAGATAAGAAAAAGAGTGCTGTAATGCCATTACTTTATTTAGCACAGAGTCAAAATGATAATTGGATTCCTTTAGCAGCTTTAAAATATGTAGGTAAATTTTTGTCAATGCCTTACATAAATGTTTATGAGATAGCTACATTTTACACCATGTATAATCTAGCTCCTGTAGGAAAATATTTTATCCAAGTTTGTACAACGACTCCATGTCTTCTTAGGGGCGCTAATGAAATTGTAAAAGTTTGTCAAAATAAAATATCAAAAGATGAAGGTATCTTGTCTAATAACGGTATGTGCTCATGGATTGAAACCGAATGTTTAGGAGCATGTGTAAATGCGCCTATGATGCAAGTAAACAGCGATTATTACGAAGATTTAGATAAGAAAAGTATGGAAAAAATTATCGACTCTTTTATTCAAAATAAACCTCTAAAACCAGGGTCTTTTAGAGGAAGAAAAAGTGCTGCACCAGAAAAAGTTGAAAACAAAGTAAATGGAACAAACAATGCTTAAAGAAGAAGATAAAATATTTAAAAATTTATATAATAATTATGGTTCGAGTATCGATGACTCTATAAAACAAAACGATTGGTCTAATACAAAAGATATAATTCTTAAGGGAAGAGATTGGATTATTAACGAAATAAAAACATCTGAATTAAGAGGAAGAGGAGGAGCAGGTTTTCCTACAGGCGTTAAATGGTCGTTTGCTCCAAAAAAAGTTGGATCACGACCACATTACTTAATTATTAATGCCGATGAGTCTGAGCCTGGTACATGTAAAGACAGAGACATCATGAGATTTGAACCACAAAAATTAATTGAGGGTTGTTTAATCACTTCCTACGCTGTCAACGCACATACTTGCTACATATATATTCGTGGTGAATATTTTAATGAGGGAGTAAGACTTCAAGCAGCAATAGACGAAGCTTATAAAAAAAATTTTATTGGTAAAAATGCGTGCGATACTGGTTGGGACCTAGATATACATATTCATTTTGGTGCTGGGGCTTATATCTGTGGTGAAGAAACAGCGCTGCTAGAAAGTCTAGAGGGCAATAAAGGGCAACCAAGATTAAAACCTCCATTTCCTGCTTTAGTTGGATTGTATGGTTGTCCAACAATTGTAAATAACGTTGAAACTATCGCAGTTGTTCCTACAATTTTAAGAAAAGGTGGAAAATGGTTTGCATCTATTGGAAGACCAAAAAATACAGGTACAAAAATATTCTGTATTTCTGGTAATGTTAATAATCCATGCAATGTTGAAGAAGAAATGGGAATACCATTGAAAGAATTAATAGAAAAACATGCAGGAGGCGTAACCGGCGGCTGGAAAAATTTACAAGCAGTTATTCCAGGAGGTTCTTCAATGCCCCTTATTCCAAAAGAAATATGTGAGACAATAAAAATGGATTTTGACTCTTTAATTGCTGCTAAGAGCGGTTTGGGAACAGCTGGAGTGGTAGTGATTGATAAGGACCAGGATATTGTAAAATGTATGGCCAGAATTGCAAAATTTTATAAACATGAAAGCTGCGGACAATGTACACCATGTAGAGAAGGATCCGGTTGGATGTGGAGGATTCTTGAAAGAGCTGCAAAAGGAGAAGCAACTTTTAAAGATATTGATTTACTCTCAGATGTTACAAAACAAATTGAAGGTCATACAATCTGTGCATTTGGTGAAGGATCAGCATGGCCAGTACAAGGTCTTTTAAGACACTTTAGAAAAGAAATTGATAAAAGATGTTACTCTGAACCCGTTTTAAGAAAAAAAAGAAATATACCTTACTTAGTAGATCAACACCTATTAGAAAAATAAATATGCCTAAAATAATTATAAATGATAAGGAGATAGAATTTGAAGATGGAATGACCGTTTTACAAGCTTGTGAGCTTGCTGGTGCCGAAATTCCAAGGTTTTGCTATCACGAACGTTTATCAATTGCTGGAAATTGCAGAATGTGTTTAGTTGAAATGGAGAAATCTCCAAAACCTATAGCCTCATGTGCTATGCCAGCAACAGAAGGTATGAATATAAAAACAAACACCGCCCTTGTTGAAAAAGCAAGAAAAGGAGTGATGGAATTTTTATTAGCCAATCATCCATTAGATTGTCCAGTTTGTGATCAAGGAGGTGAATGTGATTTGCAGGACCAATCTCTTTATTATGGTTTTGATAAATCTAGATTCAAAGAAAATAAGAGAGAAGTAAAAGACAAATATATGGGGCCATTAATTAAAACTATAATGACAAGATGCATACATTGTACAAGATGCGTTAGGTTTGCGACTGAAATTGGGGGCGTTACTGAGATTGGAGCAATCGGCCGTGGAGAGAATATGGAAATAACAACTTATTTAGAAAAATCAATGGAGTCAGAACTTTCCGCTAATGTAATAGATCTTTGTCCCGTAGGTGCATTAACGTCAAAACCATATGCTTTTGAAGCTAGACCATGGGAATTAAAAAAAACTGAAACAATTGATGTGATGGATGCAGTTGGATCTAATATCAGAATTGATACTTACGGTTGGGAAGTTAAAAGAATTTTACCAAGATTAAACAATAATATTAATGAAGAATGGATTTCAGACAAAACAAGATATGCATGCGACGGATTATTAAAACAAAGATTGGATAAGCCTTATAAAAAAGAAAACAACAAATTAGTGGAGAGCAATTGGGACGAAGTAATTAATATAATTTCTTCCAAAATAAAAGAGACAGAAAACAATTCTATAGGTGCTCATATTGGAGATTTACAAAGTCTAGAAACTATAAATGCATTTAAAAATTTTTTAGAAATAATTGGAGTTACCAATTATGATTTTAGAGAAAAACCATTTTATATAAATTCTGAGAACAAAATTAACTATATTTTTAACTCATCTATAAATGGAATTGAGGATGCAGACTGCATAGTTCTAATTGGTACAAATCCTAGACACGAAGCAACAATGGTAAATGCCAGAATTAGAAAAACTTACGTAGCTAAAAAAATTCCAATATTTTCATTTGGTGACCCAGGTGATTTAACTTATGAATATAAAATAGTCGGAAATAGTACATCTGATATAAATAAGTTTATAAACAAAGAGAGTGAAGTAAGTAAAATTTTTCTTAAATCAAAAAAACCAATGGTAATTATTGGCGAATCTGCTTTAGAACAAAAATCAGGAAAATTTATTTTTGAAAGTATTAAAAAATTTTTATCAGATAATAATTTAATTACTGATAAATGGAATGCTCTTAATATTTTAATACAAAATGCATCATCTGTTGGTGCAATTGATTTAAGCTTTTTAAACAAAAATAATAAATTTGATTTTTTTGACAAATTAAATAATAACGATTTTAATTTATTATATTTAGTTGGTTCCGATAATTTAGAATTTACGAAAAAAAACGAATTTATTATTTATCAAGGTAGCCATGGAGATAGAATTGCTCAAATAGCAGATATAATTTTACCCAGCCCCGCATTTACTGAGCAAAACGGCCTTTTTATAAATTTAGAAGGAAGATTACAAAAGTCAGTAAAGGCATCTTACCCACCCGGAGACTCCAAAGAAGATTGGAAGATTTTTAATTTAATTTTAAGACAAATAAAAAATAACGAAATTTTTAAAAATTTTAACGAGCTAAGAATAGATACTTTAAAAAAAGTAAAAAATAACTCTGATTTCAATATTCTGCCCAAAACAAGCACAACTAATTTAAATTTTGTGTCTACCAACTTTATTGACGAACCTATAACTATAAGAAAAATTGACTATTATTTTAGTAATTCTATTGCAAGATCTTCTAAAACTATGAGTGATTGTAGAGTTGCAAGAAATGAAAACTTACAAAGAAAAACAGGAAGTTAATAATGGAATTAATTAGCATATTTTATCAGGAAACTTATAAGATTCTTTTATTGCTCGTGCCAATATTAGTCTCAGTTGCTTTAATTGTTTGGTTTGATAGGCGCGTTTGGGGTTTTGTTCAAAGAAGAAAAGGCCCGAATGTTGTAGGTCCTTTCGGTTTGTTTCAAACTTTAGCAGATGCATTAAAATATGTTTTTAAAGAAATTATAATTCCCGCTAGTGCAAATAAAGTTGTTTTTATATTAGCACCTATAGTTACAATGACTTTAGCTCTATCTGCTTGGGCAGTCATACCTTTAAGTGAGAAATTATTAATCTCAGATATTAACGTTGGAATATTATATATTTTTGCTATTTCATCTTTGGGTGTTTACGGAATTATAATGGGTGGTTGGGCATCAAACTCAAAATATCCATTTTTAGGAGCAATTAGATCTGCAGCACAAATGGTTTCCTATGAAGTTTCAATAGGAATTATAATTATTAATGTTTTGTTATGTGTTGGTTCACTTAATCTAAAAGATATAGTCCTGGCTCAAAAAAATCTTTGGTTTGTTGTTCCATTATTTCCAATGTTCGTAATTTTTTTTATTTCGGCTTTAGCAGAGACTAATCGCCCTCCATTTGATTTACCAGAAGCAGAGGCAGAGCTTGTTGCTGGTTATCAAACAGAATACTCAGGGATGATGTACGCTATGTTTTGGTTGGGTGAATATGCAAATATTTTATTATTATGTGCTTTAGGATCAATTCTCTTTCTTGGTGGATGGTTATCGCCAGTTGATATTTATCCCTTTAATATTATTCCAGGAATTTTTTGGATGATATTTAAAATACTATTATTATTTTTTATGTTTGCAATCATTAAAGCAATTGTACCAAGATATAGATATGATCAATTAATGAGATTGGGATGGAAAGTATTTTTACCTTTCTCCTTATTATATGTGGTTTTTACAGCAAGTTTTTTAGTTTATTTTGATTTGTTACCTAAATGATAATTTAAATGAAATTAAATAGATTTTTTAAAATAATATTTTTATCTGAATTTGTGAAAGCAATAACAATTGCTCTAAAAGAAATATTTAAAAAAAAGAAAACTATTAATTACCCTTTTGAAAAAGGAAAAATAAGTCCAAGATTTAGAGGGGAGCATGCTTTACGTAGATATCCAAATGGAGAAGAAAGATGTATCGCCTGTAAATTATGCGAAGCTGTATGTCCGGCCCAAGCAATAACAATTGAAAATGAAGAAAGACCAGATGGCAGCAGAAAAACCACAAGATACGATATTGATATGCTTAAGTGCATTTATTGTGGACTTTGTGAGGAGTCTTGCCCGGTGGATGCAATTGTTCAAGGACCTAATTTCGAGTTTTCAACAGAAACTCGAGAAGAACTTTATTACAACAAAGAAAAATTATTGGAAAACGGAGATAGATGGGAGTCCGTTTTAGCTGAAAATATAAAATTAGATAAACCTTACAGGTAAAACAAAAATGATTGCACATGCATTATTTTTTTATTTTTTTTCTATAATTGCAATTATTTCTGCAATTTTTGTTATAGTTTCAAGAAATACAGTACACGCAGTATTTTTTTTAATATTAGATTTTGTTTCAATTGCTTGTCTTTTTATAATGATAGGTGCTGAATTTTTAGGAATGATGATGTTAATCGTCTATGTGGGTGCCGTTGCTGTTCTATTTTTATTTATTGTTATGTTAATGAATGTGACAGAGCAAAAACTTTCTTGGTTCAGAGGTTCAAAAAAAACGAGTCATATCCCCACAGGTTTAATAGTTGGATTAGTAATTTTATTGGAACTTGTAGTTATAGTTGGTGGATGGAAATATAGAAATACTTTCTCAGAAACAAAATTTTTATCTTTTGATAAAGATTTCTCAAACACTCATCTAATTGGAAATGTTATGTACACTGAATACATTCATTTATTTCAAGTTTCAGGAATAATATTACTTCTTTCTATGATAGGAGCTATAGTTTTAACCTACAGAAAAAGAGAAGGGGTTAAAAAACAAGATTATTTTGAACAAGTTTCAAGAGAACGTGAGGATTCCGTAGAAGCGATTGATGTTGAATTTGATAAGGGAGTCAAAATAGATGATTGAAATTGGTCTTGGACATTATCTTACTCTTGGCGCAGTTATTTTTTCATTGGGAACACTAGGAATTTTTTTAAATAGAAAAAATGTAATTGTGATATTGATGTCAATTGAACTAATACTATTAGCAGTAAATATAAACCTTGTTTCATTTTCTATATATCTTCAGGATATAACGGGGCAAATATTTACAATGCTAATATTGACTGTCGCAGCTGCAGAGGCCGCTATAGGTTTAGCAATTATTGTTACTTATTACAGAAACAAAGGATCAATAAGGGTTGAAGAAATTGATGAAATGAAAGGTTAGATGGAATACGCAATTTTATTTTTACCATTAATTGGATCAATTATTGGATATTTAGCAAAATACATAAATGACTTTTTTTCTCAATTAATAACGACATTTTTAGTTTGTTTAACTGCAGTTTTATCAATTTTATTATTTTACAATGGAATTTTTTACGAAAAATACGGAAACTATTTAATTTATCAATGGATAGCCTCAGGAAATTTTGTAGTTAATTGGTCAATTAATATAGACCCTTTAACTTCAATAATGTTGGTTGTGGTTTCTGTTGTTTCGGCATTAGTACATATTTACTCGATTGGTTACATGAAACACGATCCTGACAAACCAAGATTCATGTCTTATTTGTCCTTATTTACCTTTTCCATGATTGCATTAGTTGTATCAGATAATTTTTTACAATTATTTTTTGGGTGGGAAGGAGTTGGTTTATGTTCTTATCTTTTAATCGGATTTTGGTACAAAAAAGACTCGGCAAATAAAGCTGCAATAAAAGCATTTTTGGTAAATAGAGTTGGAGATTTTGGGTTTGCTATAGGAATATTTCTTATCTTTATGTTTTTTGGAACAGTAAATTATCAAGAAGTTTTTCAAATGGTTCCTGAACTTTCTCAGAAGGAAATAAATTTTTTAGGATTTAATTTCAATTTAATTACATTGATCTGCTTATTTTTATTTATCGGGGCGATGGGGAAATCAGCACAATTTTTCCTACACACTTGGTTACCCGATGCTATGGAAGGTCCCACACCTGTTTCGGCTCTAATTCATGCTGCAACAATGGTAACAGCTGGAGTATTTTTAGTTGTAAGATGTTCTCCTTTATTTGAATATTCTGAAACAGCTTTAGTTTTTGTAACAGTTATTGGAATGTTAACTGCTTTCTTCGCTGCATCAGTGGCAATAGTTCAAAATGATATCAAAAGAATAATTGCATATTCAACCTGTAGTCAGCTGGGTTATATGTTTTTTGCAGCTGGAGTGGGAGCTTATCATGTAGCAATATTTCATTTATTCACACATGCTTTTTTTAAAGCCTTATTATTTTTAGGATCTGGTTCCGTAATTCATTCTCTCAAAGAAGAACAAGATATAAGAAACATGGGAGGCATATGGAGAAAAATGCCATTTACGTGGATCTCAATGATTGTAGGTACATTAGCCCTCACAGGTTTTCCTTTTCTATCAGGATATTATTCAAAAGATGCCATAATAGAGTTTGCTTATTTAAATGGATCAAATATCGGTTATTTAGCGGCAGCAACAGGAATCGTTACAGCTTTTTTAACAGCAATTTATTCTTGGAGATTAATTTTTAAAACTTTTCATGGAAAATATAATAACAAAAATTTATCAAAGTCAGAAGTACATGACTCAGGTTTGATTATAATTTTTCCATTAGCTGTTTTAGTTCTAGGCTCCATTTTTTCAGGTGTTTTATTTAAAAATTTTTTAATCGGACATAATTATATTGATTTTTGGAAAGACTCAATATTATTGCTAAATATTTTTAATCACTCAGATATTCCTTTGTGGATTTTAGTTATAACTCCAGTGTTAGTTTGTTTGTCAATTCCCTTATCTTATTATTTATATATTAAAGATAATAAATTATTAGAAAAAATTAAAAGCAGAAATGAAAAGTTATATAACTTCTTATTAAACAAATGGTATTTTGACGAATTATATGATTTAATTTTTGTAAAACCATTAAAATCAATGGGATCTTTTTTCTGGAAATCTGGTGATATTAAAACCATTGATAGATTTGGTCCTGATGGCGTTTCAAAAATTGTTAAAACTATTTCAAAAAAAACAACAAAATTTCAAAGTGGTTACATATACGATTATGCTTTTGTTATGCTAATAGGACTTTCTTTATTATTAACTATTTTTATTTTTTATAAATGAATTTTCCAATATTATCTTCAATAACTTTTTTACCTTTAGTAGGTGCTTTTTTTGTATTTTTAACAAGAAGTGAGAAAGGTGAGATAAATAATAGTGCAATCTATATTTCTATTTTCACTACCTTTGTTAATTTTTTAATAACCTTGTTTTTGTGGTATTCATTTGACAATCAAACTTCTGATTTCCAATTTGTTGAAGAAATAAGTTGGATAAGTGGTTTTATAAAATTTAAGTTTGGAATAGATGGTATTTCGATATTATTTATTCTTTTAACTGCTTTCATAACACCTATCTGTATTATTTCATGTATTAACAGTGTTAAATTAAGACTCAAAGAGTTTCTAATTGCTCTTTTAGTTCTAGAAACTTTCATGATTGGTGTATTTTGCTCTTTGGATCTAGTAGTTTTTTATCTTTTCTTTGAAGCTGGTTTAATTCCAATGTTTTTAATCATTGGTATTTGGGGTGGGCCCAGAAAAGTATATTCTGCTTTTAAATTTTTCTTGTTCACTCTTTTGGGATCAGTCCTTATGCTTGTTGCAATTATTGCAATATATTGGATTACCGGCACAACTGATGTTACTCAAATTTATGAAATTAAAATTCCTCAACAATTCCAGTATTTATTATGGTTAGCATTTTTTAGTTCTTTTGCAGTGAAACTACCTATGTGGCCAGTTCATACTTGGTTACCCGATGCACACGTTGAGGCTCCTACTCCTGGATCAGTAGTATTAGCAGCTATTTTATTAAAAATGGCCGGGTATGGGTTTCTAAGATTTTCAGTTGGGATGTTTCCATTTGCATCAGAGTATTTTACACCACTAATTTTTGGTTTAAGCGTTATCGCAATAATTTACACGTCACTTGTAGCATTAATGCAAGATGATATGAAAAAACTAATTGCCTATTCTTCTGTGGCCCATATGGGTTTTGTTACGATTGGAATTTTTACTTTTAACAAACAAGGAATCGAAGGAAGTATATTACAAATGTTTAGTCATGGATTAATTTCTGCGGCACTATTTTTATGTGTTGGTGTCCTTTATGATCGAACACACTCAAGATTGATAAAATCATACGGAGGGATTGTACATATTTTACCTAAATATTCTTTTCTTTTTATGGTTTTTGCATTAGCCACATTAGGATTGCCCGGTACCAGCGGATTTGTTGGAGAATTTTTAGTTCTTGTTGGCACCTTCAAAGTAAATTTCTTAGTAGCTATTCTTGCAAGTTTAGGAGTTATTTTTGCAGCGGCATATATCCTTTGGCTTTATAAAAGAGTAGTTTTTGGTAAATTAGAAAATATTCAGCTTAAAAATATTAAAGATGTTAATTTTTCAGAGGGATCAATACTTATCATTTTATGTGTAGCAGTATTATTTTTTGGATTTTATCCCGATCCACTTATTGAAACCATGAAAGTTTCAGTAGAAAACTTAATTAATAATTACAACCTGGAAACAGGCAAAAGAATAACTTTAAAATAAAATATGATAATTTTAAAATTTTTAATACCTGAAATTTTTTTAATAATTTCTATATTTTCACTTTTAATGATTGGAGTTTTTCTAAAAAATAGTTTTGAAATTATTT
>CETM01457076.1_pt1 | contig 12760 bp, 20 predicted proteins | sample 361451 | NCBI WGS metagenome assembly CETM01 (sample SAMEA2622690, study PRJEB7988) | marine metagenome | isolation source: saline water (ENVO:00002010), including
TTCTGAGGATTTGCCTTATCCTCAACGACATAGATGTTTGAGAAGTAGGTTAACCTACGTTTTTGTTTGCGAGCAATCTCCTTGTTCGCTTCAACACCAGAGTTCCAAAGAGTGGAGTTATACTCCGCTAATGGGTCTTTCTGACCAAGAGTTGTCAGAGAGTTTTCGATGTACCAACCGCCTGGACCTTGAAATCCATGATTGAAAACACGGACAAATGCCATGTCTTCATTGTGTTGGTCCGGCAGAAAACGAATGACCGCATATCCGTTTCCAGATTTATCGAGTTCTGCTTTCCAGAACCGATCATCGTCACCGAAGTTCTTCTGATTGTTTTGGGGATTGTTGATCTTCTCAACTTCTGACTGAAGTTTTTGAAGGCTGTTTTTACTGTTCTTTTTGAGTGTAGCAAATGACATTTGATCTCCTTATTACTACGTGTTTCTGATTATTCACATTATTCATAATGTAATTCTACTTGTTTCTTCAGTATGTCTACATATTTCTGCTTATTCACAACCAAGAATGGCGCATACTTAATACACATACTATATAGGTTCGGCCACATGACCGACTCTTCTATCTTTTCATTAAAAATCGAAGAGAACCTAAGAATCGAGTCCATGATAATGAAGGACTCAATCGACAAATCTCCGCCAAATACCGAGCGAAGCACAGGTGGATGTTGACCATCCACACAATCAAAAAGTGTATTAAAATCATAACAATCATCAAGAATCTCATCAACCTCATTCTCGAAAACATATGGAAGGCTCTGAATCTTTGACTTCCATGAGATATAATTTTCTCTGCCCTCTGGACTTGTAAGATTACCAATCCAAAGGTCGCTTGACTTAACGAAATTAGAGACAAAAAATTTAGTGAGGTCTTCTTCTTTATAAATTTTTGAAAGACGGACAAAATGATGCTTGTCCTTTCTGTTTTCAAACGAACTTGCATTCGCTCTTACTTTACCCTTGAACTTGAAGTAATCGTAGTCAACCTTGTTGAAATGTTGTTTCAACGACAAATACTTTTGATATACTTCAAAGGGAGTCACCTTTGGAATCATATAGGGAGTTTTGCTGTTTTCGGTAAAAAGTGCAATTGTTCCGCTTCTTCACGAAGTTTCATTTTTAAGTTTGCGTTTATCAACTTTGCAATCGTTTCCGATTCCAGTTTGTTTTCGTCAGCATGGTGAAGAATGGCATCGAGATACTTCATACCTGTTCTCTCAACCAATTCTTCAACCTCTTCATTATACTGACTTGATGTATACACGTTTAATGTCTGTTCCATATTCATTTTATAACCATATTATATCATTATTAACGAAAGTGTCAAGTTTATTCTGGTTTTTCTTTAAGGTCTTGACTCTCTTTATGCTCTGGGTCATCCTTATCCTTAAACCAATAATCTGTTGATTTTGCTAATACCGCAACATAGGCTCCAACCATGATATTAACCAAATCTCTTGATGCTTGGGGTAACTCAGCATAGAATAATAACCAAACCAAAAAAATGAACGTTGTAACTATGATAATAGAAAGAACAAATCTAGCATACCAATTCATTTTTTTGCGTTTTTCAACATTGTTGTGATTTAACGCCTCCATTGGATTTTGTTCCCATAATTTTTTTTCTTCATATTCTACCATTTCTTCAACTGAATCAATTGTTCCATCATCACTATCGTTTTTCTTTTTAAATATAGCCATGATTGTTCCTAAATTTATTAAAAGTGAGGGTCTTCTGTTCCCAAGTGACCCTCGTACTCGGCTATCGGTTACGCAGCAATTGCGTAATATTCCGATGCAGATATATAATCAGCGTTATTTGCGATTATGTTTAGTTGCACTTTCACAGTCGTTGCTCAACTGGATACCTCCTTACATGACATAATCAACTAATCGAATACCTTAACATCCCCATCAAAATAACACGAATCCAAGTGCCCATATTATAAAAGCACTTATTCCAAATATAACAAATGAAAGTAATATATCTTGTCCGTCCATGTAATTTTGGTGGAGATGGCCGGAATCGAACCGGCGTCTTAATTGCTATCCATGCATATCTACAGTATCAGAATTATTTATTTCTCTTTGTTTTCGTTGATAGTGAAAAGCATCAACGATTGACTTTAATTTACGAATGTAATCCAAAGGATTGTAAACTCTCCAATCAATGTAAATATCTTGATCCATAAAAGGATTTGGTTTCTTTGGGTCAAACCGAATAAAAGAACAAATAATAATATTCTTTGGAATCATTCCATAAAGTTCATATAACATTCTACTGTATGCGGTTCCTTGTAGAATGTAAGACAACATGATTTCTTCTTTCTTTATGTAAGTAGCTGTCTTCCAATCAATGATAGACAACTCACCTTGGTAATCTGCTACTAGGTCAGATGTTCCAGCAAGTCCAAGTGAATCGGACCACATACCAAGTTCAATACCACGAATATTATCAACTCGTTCATCAATCTGTTTCAGTCCAAGTTGAATCAGTTCACGATTCTCTTGAGGAACATCCTCAAAATAAGTATCATCACCACGTAGATATTTTTCTATAGAGTTGTGAATACGAGTTCCACGACTTGCAGCTCTTGTGGAAATCTTTTTTGCCTCTTCTTCTCCGATTCTCTCTTTCCACGCATCAATGCCTGGTTTTGTCACCATGTAATACAACATATTAGTCACGGATGCGTATGTTCCGTTTGGACCATGATATACTCTGTCACTTCCTGAATTGTCCTGTTCTAAAAGATGTTTTTTATTTTCAAGGAGATCATAATTAAATTGTTTCATTGGTATTCTTTCTTCAATTTTTCTTCAGTAATACAAATTGGAAATGTTGCAGATACAATTGATGCTGCTTGTGATTTAGAATTATTATCAAGCATTTTTTCATATTCTAAGGAATGTCGTAATGAATCAACTACACAACCACAAATAGAACGAACCTCATCCGGCCAAAATTCTTCAGTAAAAGAAAACTGTCCTTGTTCAACTGATTCCGCACACCCATTAATGTAACCATAGATAAAACTTGAAGGATACCAAAATGGAGTAGCGCCATCGGGATGACCATTAACTTTAGTTGCATAAAATAAAAGTAAAAGAAAACACAGGGAACATAACATAAATTCTTTGAACATAATAATATGCGGAGAATCTTATTGGGACTCTCCGCCCTTGAGTCAATAGTTGAGATTATCCTTTTGAATTATATATTCACGTACCATATTGCTTCTTACAATATCTTCTTGTGTGAATTGTACAATATCAAAAGATTTCATTGATGACAGTATTTCCATGAAATTATGCATACCTTGTTTTTCTCGCTCGTTTCTGAAATCTGTCTGTTTAAAGTCACCACAAAAGAGTATTTTACAATGATCACCTATACGAGTGATGATTGAATCAAGTTCATGAAAATTTAGATTTTCACATTCATCAACAATGACGATAGTTCTCTTGAGAGTAACGCCACGAACATAAGAAGTTGATAGAAAGTTCAACTTCTCTTTCTTCTTTACAACCTCAAAAGCGTCACCCCTTCCATACAGTTCATTGATGATTGAACGATACGGCAGTTCATATACTTCAAGTTTTTGGTGCAATGCGCCTGGGAGAAAACCAACATCTCTTGTTGGCACAGCAGACCTTACTACAGTTATTGACTTATAAGGAGATGATTTTTCTGAAATTTCACGCAATGCAAGATACAGAGAAATAAACGTTTTCCCTGTTCCAGCACATCCATGCAATAATAGATTGTATTTTTCATTATATGCATCAAAAGTATCTGACTGTGCTTGAGTTTTAGGCAGGATTTCTCTCAATGAAAGACCATCCATACGATTACTGATATTGTCGTTCTTACTTTTGATTAAGTATAAGTTTCTTTCTGATTGTTCTAATTCATTCAACTCATTGCGAAGTTTACGATTACGTTTCGCCATAGAGCCTTAAAGATTAAGAAGTTACCATGTGTTTACAGTTGAACCATAGTGTGATTTCTTTATTTCTTTAAGACGATCTTTGAATCCGTCATCCGGCTTCTTTCCTGCGAAGTGCCATGGGTCACCTTGATATGGTGTGGCAAGTTTTTGAATTACAGTACTTTCGGAACACTCTGAACAAGGTTCCTCAGTAGGTTTCTTACGATCACGAATGAGCATATTCTTCTCAAACTCATTTCCACAAGATGTACAATGATAATCATAATAGGGCATATTCACCTTTCTCTAAGTTGTCAGAATACCATGATGGTATGTTGCCCATTTTCCATTTCGCAAACTCATGTTTATACTTTATATAGTAGTTGCGGTATGCACTTAGAGAACAATCTGTTTTAGCATCATCGGGCATACATTGAGGTGGTTCTGTCATATCTGATATTGAAATATTTTGAGGATGGATTTGGAGAGGAAAAGTCAACTTCCTTGCGGTTTCGTGTATCTTACCATATCGTTTATGAAACTCAGCACATAACGTAACGAAACAATTATACAACCAATCGTAATTCCCACTAGAGGAGCGAACCCATATATTACTAGGATGTTGTATATGTGAAGCAAGGTAAAGTTCTCGTTCTCTATCATCTGGCAATCTCCATCTTTTTGCTTTTCTACCAGTTTTTGTTTGACCCCATTCCATAGTGCCATCAAGAACACGATGAGCAGTAGACAATAGTTGTCCGTACTCAATAATCATTTTACAACAATGTTTATCACAGTGCATACGAGCAGCCTCTATTGGACTAGAATGCAAATAAAATACGTTCATATCACTTTTTTACAATAAGATTTCCATTACTATCAATCCAATCATTACATGACCCAACGTTACATTTCCACTTAACTTTTTTAATTACTGACTTTCTTTCAACTTTGTTGATTTTTATTTTGATTTCAGATATGAGTTTATCGATACAAGTTGGACACTCACCAGTATTCATCACAATAGGACATCCTGCTGGTGCAACACAAATTCTTTCAGTTTTTGACCATGATGCCTCGCACATCGCACACATAACAAATACCGATAACAATAATTTTTTCATATCAATCTCCTATCAGTTCATGATTATAGTATACATCATTGAACTCATATTGTCAAGTTTTGTTGTTTATCGGTATTTTTTTGACTTATAAAAGATGTGTCTGTCAATGGTAGCCATCTTTTTCTTGGTATATGCCCATGAGGGATATTTCTCCATCCAATTAGCGTGATAGTGTGTTGAACCATCCGTAATGTCTATGAGAATATCAGCATAATGTTTTTTGAGTGCAATTTCTGCAACTTCAAGAGAAGTATTCCAAGTTCTTCCCTTTTTTGGTTTGTCTACTAGCCCATCACAGTACCATGAAAATTGACATCTGTCTCTAAGTGGATATTTTTTATCTACTTTTTTATCATGATAGTGTTTACCTTCTTTTACCACACTGCATATCGTGTTTGGGTAGTCACTTGAATTTTTTCTATTGATAGTGACATTTGCTACCGCTAGCTTCCCTGCTGTACTTTCGACTCCTGCCTCAAAGTAGATGTTTAGCGCAAGACACTCTAATTCTTCATTAGAGTAAGTAATGTTGCTAAAATAATCGGGTTTGAGTGATAAAGTTGCTGGTTCTATTATGAATAAAGAATCGCTTACTTTACTGTTCGTAGGAGTTGAAAGAATCAAAAGTGCAGTTAAAAGAGTAAGACAGTATCTTACCGCTTTAATCATGCGTTTCCTTTGTTCGGTTTCTAAGTCAATCAAGAATTTGAATTGATATAACCATCTTAACCAAAGTGTACTTATATTTATGCGTTTTCGACTTCTGCTTTTGGTTGTTCCTCTTCCGTAACTGAAGTAGTTGATTTCTCTTCTTGTTCTGGGAGTAAGTCCGGCCATGTGTCTTTTACAAGTTTATAGGTGAGTCCCTTATAAGATAACTTCTGGTCCTTGATTGCAATGAGAATTTCCGCTTCATCTGGACTCAATCGTTCCAATACATTCACAAACATTGCCTCCCTCTTCAACATAGGAATATTTTTCTGTCCGTTTGTGTAATACTCTAACTTCTTCGCTTCATAAAGTAACGAAGTATCAGCAGAATTCTGATTTGCATTATAAGGTGGGGCGCCAGGTGGAATCAACCATTTAGCGTCTGGATGAAAATTTTGTTGAAGAAGTGCTCTCAAAGACCAAGATTCATTTTTCTTTAGGACTTCTCGTTTTTCTTCTCTTGTCTTGGCCTTTGCAACATCTTCCAAGACCTCTGCAATACTAAGTGCCATCACATTTCTCCTATAAATTGTTTATCTGTCATTGCAACTGTTTCGTTCTTTATATATTCACGATTTTCTTGAGTCACAAACTCACTTTCATCCATATCTTTGGTCCAGACCATGTTGATGTCTGGATAGAATACCCCTACTGACCTTTTCGGTGTTCCATCTGGATAATATGCCATAGCAACACATTTTGTAATGACTTTGTGTTCCTCGTTCTTTCCAGAGTACATTGCAATCCAATCACCTGTCTTGAGATAGTGTTCACACATACGAATATATGCTCGTTTGTTATCTGCAAGGTTAGATGCAATCTGTCTATCTTGTGGACTGTTTTTTGCACTACGTGCTTGTTTGTTGTACTGAGAAACTAAATCCTTTGATTCTTTTATCCACTCTTTGACATTCTTGAAAGAATACTCATCTTCATCTGGAAGTGCAAGGACAACCTTACTTATATTCTTGTACTCTGCTGGTTTACGTTTCTTTCGCATTTCAATCATGCGTTGACGAAGAGCCTCACGTTGTTCTTCGGTAATCTTACGAGTACGTTTTACCTTCATGGGTTTGCGTTCAACTACGATTTTCTTTCTTGCCATTACGATTTTTGCTCCTTGGAACGTTCAATGTTATTTTTGATTGTCTGCAACATCATCTCCCACTGTTTGGCAGTAGTTTCAATGTCGTAGTGCATATCAAAATATTGTTTCTGAAAACCAAGACCAGCCTGAACTGATGGTTCCCAGAAATTGTCAATTGCATCCTTCAACACGTATGCAAACTTCCTTGCGTGTTCTGTCTTATCTTGGACAAAACCATACATCCATGCAAAGTTTGCACAAGTTTCTGGAAGGACTGCAAGATTCGGACACACAACAACACACCCTGCACTCATCGCTTCTATCACAGAAATACATGCTGTTTCTGGATAGACATTCGGATAAGCGAGAATGTGGGTCTGTTGAAGTGCAGTGCGAATTTCTTCGTTAGATACACTCCCATGATAATTTACGTTTGGAGTGTCCTGACATACTTGATATAGTTTTTCAAACTCTTTATCTTTTTCTTCCCAACCATAGATTTTGAAACTGGAATAGATGTCTAGTTCTACATTCTCTAGTTTTAATGCACGAAAGGCTCCTATTAGAACATCAAGACCACGATGAGGTGTAGAGATGTACGCTAATCTTATTGGTCCCTCTTTCGGTTTTGTATGTGAAGGAATCGGAACAATTGCATTCTTGAGAACTACACTCTTTTCATATTCAAGACCAAGATCAAGATGATATTTTTCAAGTGACCAATCAGATGGAAACACAAATCGCTCAAACTTATCTCTTGACTCTTTGTTCTTGAGAAACTGGACTTCTGGATCTCTTGAAGTGTCCTGAAACCAAAGTATTCTTGGTTTGTCCTCTAGTTCACGAACTCTGGAAAGTATGACTTGAAAGTAGTTCCATAAGTCCTCAGGCACCCTGTCTTTGACTCTTCCGTAAATAAGTTCACTACCACCCTTTGCATTCTTTGATGCTTCTACCACATCTTCAGAAATGTATGGTAGTCCTTCCTCTCTTTTTCTTTTCATTTCCTCAATTTTTGAGGTATCAAAATTCATCATCCCACTCATTCAGGTTCTCCAATCTTTTCAATTGCTTCAATTTTTTCAAGTGCATCCAGACCATCTTCTTGGTAGTAACGTCCACCCTTTTCAAAATCAGTAGAGTAAATTATATCATCATTTTTGCGAATGTCACCAGTGATTTGTTCTATTGCTTGCCAGATTGCAGCTTGAGGTGATTCGGGAATACCATCAGAAAACCAACCCTCATCGTCTGGAAAGGTATCTATAACAACAGGATTTTCGGTGTATCCAGTTGGAGTGCCATCGTTATCGTAATATACTTCGTGTATCGCTAACCGACCACTCTCAACATCTTTAACTAATCTGTGATTCCAGTGACTCATATATGTTTTTTTATTTAATCATTAATGACTACAGTCATACTATAACAATTTTATTCGTCTTTGTCAAGTTTTTTTATGCGTTCAGATTGTTGTATCTTTTTTTCTAAAACACTATCCACATGACGCTTGAGTTCTCTCAATTGCAAAATATTCATAGATTCCAAATGAACCTTTGTCCATGTCATCATAGTTATGTATCCTTGTTCAAGAGGTTTAGACCAGCTTTTGCAATGTAAAATGAATCTACAATATCAGAGACAGGGTTTCCAATCTGTTTTGATTTAGGTGATAGTTTTTCTTGCAAGTCAATCTTTGTTTCGGACACAAAGGTTTCGTACATCAAATCTTTGTTTGCATTGCCTTTACCAGTAGCAAATTTCTTGACAACTGTAGGTGGTAACGTGTCATATCTAAAACCAGATGACCTCAAAGTTTTCTTGAGTATTCCTGTGTTCTCTGCGATGTGAAACACTCTACCTGTGGCTCCGAATGCATAATCCTCAAGAAAAACTTTTTGTACTCTACCATTGAACCATCGTATCCTCTCAAGCACCCAACTAGATAGTGCTGAAAATCTTTCAATGTCATCTGCATATTCTGGGTAGTCGTAAGAGTAAATCTTATCAAAAGATTTTTGTGACTTGGTTTGTTTGAGAAAATGAAAGGTGCAGTTTTCAAAGGTGATGTCATCGTTCACCACCTTTGCAACACATACTGCTGGAGAAGTTAGTGAGTAATCAACTCCAGCAATATATTCATCAGATTTCATCCTCGTCTTCTACTTCATATACAATGCCGCAGAAAGGACAGTGTTCAGGAACGAATCCCTCTTCAAATGAAATGGTATATTCTGCATTACAATTTGGACATTCAAAATCAGCGTCTATCAACATAACTTCCTTATAAGTCCACTACTTCACATCCTCCGTCACCAGAAGAACAGGCTAACTCTTGTGCTCCAATTGTATAATCCTGTGCTTCGTAGTTTGAAAGTAGTGCCCAATCCACTTCCTGTGGAATTGTTTTGAGTGCTTCTTCGTATTCTTCCTTAGTGCAATCTTGGTAAGGTGCTTGTCTGTATGTATGCTCGCTGAAAGGAAGAAAAGAAATACCACTGATTGTGTCAAAATTATCCCAAACCCAAGAACCAACTTCCATCCACTCATGCTCTTTGACAGAAATGGTGACAGATGGTTTATGTTCACACCAATGAGTTTGATAGGTCAGCCATAGTTTCAACTGGTCTATTGCAGTCATGTCTTGTCTACAAACAGCATTTTCTGGTGATTGCATAGGGAAAGAGAATACAGTTGTGTGTTTTGGTTTCATCACATCTGCTTCGTTTGGAAATCCTGCATCCTTCATCATTTTGCAGAGTGGGTCTTTGTTATCCGCTCGTACTGTTCTAATATAATAAGGATTATGACGAGCATGTATACCAGAGGCAGAATCAACAAGCTGACTAACTGTACCAGAAGGTTTAACGCAAGTGATTGCCGCTGATTGTGGGATTCCGAGTTTTTCTGCCCACTCTTTGTTTGTGTTGATTGCTTCTTCTCGTAGTTCGTCCAATAACTTTTCAAGACCTTCCTCCTGTCCGTTTGTTTTCGGGTTATCCATTATTCCTGTGAGGGAAACTCCAAGAAGTCGTTCTTCATCGCAGTTTCGTTTCCACTCTTTTGTGAGGTACTTGAAGTTGGTAAGAGTGGATTGGAAAGTGCCAAGGATTGTCGCAAGCTTAACTTTCTGGCGAAGTGATTTAGCAGTGTCCCATCTACGAATAACGACTTCTGAGAGGTTGCAAAATTCTCTGCTTCTAAGAATGATTTCAGAGCAGGGGTTAGTTCCGAAATCTTCTCTTGGTTGTCTTCTTTCTTGCTCATCTGTATTCATCCTTTCTACTTGCTTCATGGCAGAAACACCATTATAGATTCCTCTTTCACCTGACTTGGAATCATAGAGTGATAACCATTCCCTCATGAATGTTCCAATATCTGGTTTTCCCTTATAATTAACTGAATTGTTTGCAAGCGCTCTTTGTGGTTGTGACTCCCACCATTGACCTGACTTTGCGTGTCTCATCGTTTCGTCATTCAGATTTGACAGAGAAATCAAAGCACTTCTGCGAACTCCACCCACCACTACGATTTCTGCAATCTTACAAACAAGATCATGGCACTCAACTGGTCGTAATTTTCGTCCAGCTGCATTGCGAAACATATTAACTGAAAAATTAAAGAGATCATCTAATGGTTCTGGTCCAGATGCACGACCACCAAATGTCTTGAGAGGTTTTCCTGCAGCACGAACCTTTGATAAATCCCAATTTGGAACCTGTCCTGTCCAAAGTAAACTATAAAGTTCTTTGAGTGCTTTTGCCCATCCAAGTTTGGAATCCGCAACAACAATAGTTGTATCAGTTGGATGAAACTCTTCTGCGATTGGTGACATTTGATTTACGAATTCATCCTCTACAGAGAATCCAACACCAGTTCCATTCATCAACACGTAAAGAATCTCATCAAATGACCTTGGAGAATCTATTTTAACGTAAGAACAATTATACCCTGCAACATTTTCTTTCTTGAGTGCTTCACCAGCAGTCATCAAACATCTCATAGATGGCATCACATCAAGAGCAAGAACTCCTTGTTTCATCTCTTCCAGTTCTCCGTTCTCTAAAGTGTAGTCGCATTGTTCTTGTAAATGTTCTTGAAAAAAGTTAAAATAACGATTGACTGTTTCTGCCCAGGTTTCACGGCGTTCATTTTCATAGTCCCACCTTGCGTATCTTGACAAGTGAATAAATTGTTGGTATTGTGTGGGTAATACAGCTGGGTCTTGTAACGTCATTTCCTTCTCCAAATTGCGAGTTGTGTTTTTGCGAGTAATCCTTGGTAAGTGAATTTATTTATCATTTCTGAAATTTCAGTAATCCCTGCATTCACCATGTCGTTGATGTCTTTCTGTTTGACATGATCTGGCCAGATACAAACCTTCCATCCATAATCAATCACTCTTTCTATTCTTTTTATAATCTCTAAATTTCTTGGTTCGTTGTCAAACACCATCGTCCCTATTCCGTCTTGCATTGCACTGGAAACATCTCCCATTGCACTTACTTTGATGTCAGAACCCGCCATGGCAATACAATTTGGCAGAAACATTGAATCTATTGGACCTTCAACTACATAAAAAGGTTTTGTCATATCAAGAGTATCAAGTCCAAATATCTTTGGTGCATCTTCATCAATTTTGATTGTGATATATCTTAATTTAGTATTCGTAAAAGCACGACCTTGGAATGCAATCAAATTCTTGTCTTCATTAAAAAAGGGAATGATGATTCGTGCTTCTTTTTCATTCAAGTCATAATGTCTTTGAGTCAACTTGTAAGTGAATCCCTTGAAGTCATCTGTGAAGTAAAGACGATTAAGATAACTTGGTGGTATCCCACGATTGACGATATATCGTTTTGCATAATGCGTATCATCAAGTTCACTTATCTTAGGAAGTTCAATTGACTGATAAAAAACTGGTTTCTTATGTTTAAACTCTGGATCGGGAGTTGTCGTTGATTTGCCTGTCAACCCCTCTTTGTATCTCTCAAGGACATATTGTTTGTGTAATTCACCATCAACCTGTTTGAGAAAGTTTGTGAACGTGTTACTCTGTCCACAATTATGACAGTGAAAGAAAAGATCCGTCCTCTTTTGATAGAGATATCCACGAGCTTTCGTTTTCTTTTTCTGCGAATCACCACAGAACGGACAACGAAAGTTGTAAAGGTTGGTTGTTTTTTGTTTGAAGAGAGGTAAACGAGAAGAAACTAGGTTGACGTATTTTGTATCAATATAAGAAGGCATTGCATCATCTGAAAAGGTTGTGTTACTGATTTAAATATAGTATAACACAACGACTCAAAAAGTCAAATCAATTTTGTATTAACTTGGGAATAATATGTGTAAGTAACCATGCAATCAAAGTGGCTGCACCAATTGTAATCCATCTCCAACGATCAAGTGAATCAATCTTTTTCCAAATATCATCAAGGTCACCACTCACTCTCGTTTCTGTTTTATCTAACATAATATTCATCTTATCATGTAGGTCACCGATACGAGAATGAACTATCTTTAATTCGTCACGAACTTCGTTATCATTTGCCTTGTGTGACTCTTGTCCTGCTAATAAACGACCAATGTTTTCGGACAGAGAATTTAACTTGGATGTTGTGTCATCCAATTTAGACATCAGAGCATCAAGTTCCTTAGAGCGATACTCATCTTTAATTTTTAATGTCTGAATTTCTGCTTTAAGTTGTAGGATAGATTCTTGTTCCGGCATAAGACAATTCTACTGGTTTGACAATCTCCAAAAACTGTTTGCAATAATGTGCAAACGCTTTGGGAGCAAATGTATTCTCATGCACTGTCCAAGATTCCCCATGCAATTCTGGATCATGACCATCATTATGAATTTCTATTTTATTGTCTTCATCATCA